>JAEEGI010002692.1_pt1 | contig 43101 bp, 40 predicted proteins | sample 8958751 | NCBI WGS metagenome assembly JAEEGI01 (sample SAMN16246545, study PRJNA631951) | gut metagenome | biome: gut microbiome; feature: rumen; material: KS-attached | host: Bos | place: Iran: Karaj | collected 2018-10 | reverse complement strand
TGCTCTTTGGTAAGGTGATTATATCTTTTCATTTGACAACACAAAAGTAGTCATTTTACCTGAGAGTACCAAATTTTGGTACTCTTTTTTTCTACTTAGTGTTGCACTTGTAACTGGAATTTAGGCTATCTCGCCGACTCCTGCCCCTCAGGTGGGAGGGGCAGGGGCGCGGGAGGGGGACTACTCGACCACCAGTTTCTGGGTGCTGGAGCCCTGGGGGGTGGTAAGGGTGAGGAAGTAGGGACCGGCGGGGTAGGGCGCCAAGGAGAGGGTGAGCTGCGGGTCGGTGACGGGGAGGGTGAGGAGCCGGCGGCCGGAGGCGTCGGAGAGGGTGAGGGTGCAGCCACCGCCCACGTCACGCGGGTCGGGCACCGTGACCACGACGCTGCCACGGGCAGGGTTGGGCGTGAGGGAGAAGCGGGGCGCGGCTTCCTGGCTGGGCCCCTCGACGGATTGGGGGGCTTTGAGGGCGAAGAGGGCCGTGAAGGCCGTGTCGCTGACCACCGTGATGGCGCGCGGGTTGTCGGCCACGCTGTCGTCCCACATGACGAAGTGGGCGGCGCGGAAGTCGGTGACGGCCCGCAGGGTGGCGGTGTCGCCCTCATAGTAGACGCTGTCGCCGGTCACATGGCCCAGTATGTCGTCGTTGCTGGTGGCGCTGACGCGGTAGAGGGGCAGGGGCTCGAAGTGGGCGGTGAAGAGGGTGTCCTGCGTCACCAGGATGGTGCGCGGGTTGTCGGTGACCCCGTCGCCCCAGTGGGTGAAGCGGTAGCCGCGGTGCGGCACGGCGGTGATGGTCTGGAGCGAGGAGTCGGGATAGTAGGCGCTGTACTGCGCCCAGCCCTGCGAGGTGTCGGCCGAGGCCACCTCCACGAAGAACTGAAGGTCGACGATAGCCCCGAAGGGTCCGTGGCCGATAACGTGGTCCTCCAACAACGGATCCCAATCAAAGGGACCGTCGGGGGTAAGGCCGCTGGCCATGCGTTTGTACGGGGTCCGGTAATTATAATAGTATTGGCTCCCCCAAGACAGATAACGGACGGGGAAGTGCCAGTGGCCGGTGGGATGGTCCAATATATGCTTCGAGTTGCTGTTGATGGTGCCGCCGATCCAGAACTCGCCCTGGACGGTGACGGCCGTGTCCAACATCGCCTGGTAGAGGTGGCAGTACTGGTTGTTCGCATTGCCGAAGCGGTCGTCATGGCACTTCTGCACGCACAGCATCTTGGGATGGGCGGTGTCCCATCGCACCGTGGCAATGCGGATCAGGTAGCGTGCCGTGTCGCCTTCGCTCAGAAGGGAAGTGTCCACCTTGGGGTTGGGAACGTAGAGGTAGAAGTATTCCGGCAGTCGGGAGCTGTCTACCACGGGAAACCAACTGTTATACGGGCAGTCGGGTGCTCCGTTGGCATCTTGGGAGACCATGGCCCAAATGCCCTTGATGACGATGGAGTCGGGGCTGTATTGTTGGTACACATGGGTGCGATACGGGTTGGTGGGTGATAAGCTGGTAATGCTGTGAAAAGTCACCTGTTCTAAATAGGTATTGTTTACATAGGGGGCGTCAGGGGTAAGGAAGAAAGCGGCCGTGTCGTACCAGGTGGGATAAAAGAAGTTGCGCTGGCGCTCACCACACGGCAGGGTGTCGATCGTCTGGGCCTGCACCTCCGCCAGCAGGAGGAGGAAGGCAAGGAGGGTTAAGATAATGTTTTTCATAGTTTTATTGTTTTATTTAATCATTATAATAATGGGAACAGACTGTGTTGGGCGTATACTTGGTTAAATAGGAAATCTCTGTTTCGTTTCATAATTACAAGGTGGGTTCTATCTATCAGAGGATGAGAACTAACATTTTTTACAGATTGACCATCAATAATTTATTCTTTTGAGTTTTTAGTATTTTTAGATGTTCCAGAAATATGCTTGATTATAAATTAGAATTTATCTTTTTATCAAAGACAGCCTTGAACTCTTTACTATTGCGGGTATGGAAAATGCATATCTCATGGTTGATGGGGTCGGTGACCACCTGCTCTAAAGATTGGGCATTGGGGTCGGCTTGGTTTTGTGAAAAAAATCTTTCCTCGGGGTGGCCGGGGAGAGACTGGTGGAGCGCGATGCCAGGGCATTCTTCTATAAATTCTACTGGAAAATGGAATGCCTGAAGGAGATATTGCCAACCGGCAGAGTCGGTGGCTGTGAGGAGGGTGACATCAACGAAAAGGGTGTCGTTGATAGGGTAGTCTTTGACAAAAGAGGCCCTAACACCATCGACATGGGCATAGCGTTGGTAGACTTCGCCACACCGACTCTCGGGAAGGAAGCTGGGTAGGTATCTGAAACCAAGGAAGACAACTGCCACAACAAGCAAGATGACGATAGTAAGGATGGGCCGATTTTTCATAAGGCAGAAAGGGTGTTTTGGATGGATTGTATGGTGGCATGACGGTCGGACGTGAGGCTCATGCAGTAGCCGTCGGGAGCCGGAAGGAGCAGCCAGAGGAGCAAGACCACGGCTGCAGCCAGACCTGAGAGGCGCAGATGGCTGGCAAGGGCTATCGGGACCCGAGAGGGAGGGGAGGCTACCAGCCGAGGCAACATGGCCTGCCGACGATGTTCTTCGACCTGGCTGGTCATCTGATGATAAGCCTCGAACATCTGCTCAAGGGAGGCGTTGCTGGAGGAAGGGGCGCTATTGTTCGTCATTTTGATTAAACTGGATTAATAATTGTTTGATATTACTGAGTTTTCGCATTACGGTAGGTTTGGAGCATTTCGTCAAGGTGGTGATTTCTTTAATGGGGACCCCGTCGAGGTAGAGGAAGATGAGCTCCTTTTCCTTGGGGGATAGCCTGTCGATAAGCTCGTAGAGGCGCTCCAGTAGACTGTTGCTGCTGTCGTCGACATAATTTTCGAAGGCTTCGGGGTCGAACTGGACGAAAACGGGAACCTTTCTTCGTTTACGGTAGAGCTGCCTGACGGTGTTGAGCGCGACACGGTAGACCCATGTGTTCTCAGCACTTTGGCCACGGAATTCGGGGTAGTGCATCCACAGATTGTATGCTATCTCTTGATAGAGGTCGCTGATACTCTCAGAACAACGGTCGGAGAAAAGATAGCAAATCCTGAAAATGGTGCCCTCGCATTGGTGGAGCATCATGAGGAAATCTTCTTGTTGTGTTTCTTTCTTCATTTGCTAAAGGACATGCTCTTGTTAACGGTTGTCAGCCCCAAAGGGGCGAGGCAAAGTTGCATTGCTTTCATTACAATTCGAATTGTTTTTTCTACTTATATTAGATGCAAAAATGCAGAAAAAGTCTCACGAAAAATGATTTTTTTTTAATTTTTTTACCGGTCATTGTATAACGGAATAGAAATCACCCAATTGCGGGTGGCATAACTTTTGTTAAAATAAAGGTATGGATAAACAACGCATGATTTTTGAAATAGACCGCCGCAGCGTGACTGAGGGCGACGTGGTAGAGATAAACTGGCAGTGCCAAGGGGCTGAAGAGGTGAAGCTGACGATAGACAACGGCTTTCGGGCCACTGAGATTCCCTTAGAACTCAGCGGCAACAAGCGTTTCCGCCTCCACCGCTCGAAGGGCAAGACCCACATGACCATTGCCGTCACCACCAACGGCAAGGTGCACCGCAAGACCATTGACGTGCGCGTGAAGAAACTGCCCACGGTGAAGGCTGAGACCGTGGACGGCAACGGCAAACGGCTGGGTTTCTTCCGCCAAGGATGGCAGCGGCTGCTGACAAAATGGCACGATGCCACCGCCAAACTGAGATTTGCCATGAGCACCCTGCCAGAAGGGAAGCAGGTGAGGGTGAGGATGATGGCCCTGCTGGGCGTGCTACTTATCATCGGTGCCATCTGGCCCAAGTTGTACGGCCTCACGCTCGTGGTTCTCGTCGTGGCCCTGGCCATAGGTCTGATAAGGAAATAGCCCCCGAGACGGAAAGGCGGATGCCGACACTATTTCTACTGGCAAACTACCACCCTATACAACACTAACAGCAGCAGACACCCCAACAGGGCAGGTAAAGCCCAGAGGTATCTGCCCCGCAGCAATAGGGTGAAGAGAAGCAACGCCACCACCATCAGGAACAGCATGGGCAGGTCGCAATAAAGTCCTTCGAGCAGCGCCCCAGGCAACCCAGAGACCCACCGAGTGAGACCATCAACGGCACCTAACTCTAACCGCAGCAAAGCAACTACCCAAGAGGCACCACCCAAGAGAAGGGTGAGCAGAGCCGTGGCCAACAGCAGGCCGGCAAAGGGAACAATGGTGAGGTTGGCTATGAGGAAATAGGTGGGGAACTGATGGAAATAAAAGAGCGCCAAAGGCAGCGTGCCCAACTGGGCCGCCGTGGAGAGGCAGGTCCACTGCCAGAGCTTGTATAAAGGCCAGCGGGCAGGATGGGTACGGCCGTCGACAAGCCACGGCCAAAGGGCACACAAGGGCCGATGCCATGCCACGATGCCCAAGAGGGCGGCATAGGAGAGCTGGAAGCCGACATCGAAGAGCTGCATGGGGGCACAACAAAAGATAATCACCGCCGAAGTGGCCAGGTTGTTGAGCGTGCTGGAACGCTGGAGGAGCATGCCACCCAAAATCATCAGGCTGAACATGAGACCGGCACGCAGGGTGGCAGGGGCCATGCCGGTGAGCAGCACAAAGAACCAGACAGCCACCAGTTGCACCACCCCCCTGACTATGCAATGCCAGCGGCGACGCCCCAAGAAGAAGAGCAACGACCCCACAAGGAGGGCCATGACGCCCACATGTAGCCCCGACACACAGAGCAGGTGGGCGATGCCAGCACCCCGAAACTGCTGCTGGGTGGGCAGGTCGACATCCTCGCGCCAACCCAGGAGAAGAGCCTCGGCAACGGCCTGCTGCCTGGGGGTGAGGGCAAAGGAACGCAGCTGCTCTACCAAACGCTGCTGCAACCGCAGCAGGGTGAAACGCAATCCAACAGGAGAGGCGGTGGAGGTGTCTTGATGCCAACAGCCCTGCGCCACATAGCTCTGCCAGAGGATGCCATGGCGACGGAGATAGCGTCGGTAGTTGAACTGATGGATGTCGTCCCACCCACGCGGAAGACGGGGCGTGGCGACAAGCTGAAGGCAGTCGCCGGCCCGCAGCTGGGCAGCCAGGGAGTCACGAGCTATGAAGAGCATGAGCTTGCCCCGAGTAGGGTTACCGGCAACCGCGGAGACCTGGGCGGGGACCTTGTAGCAACGGGTTGTGGGGCGCGGAGTCTCCTCCAAGCGCACCCGAAGGGCGATGTTGCGCAGCTGGGTGTGGCCGGCAAAAGGGTCGGCAGGGACATGTAGGGGCACCAACAGCCACCCCATAGCAACAAAGGTGAGCCAAAGGGAGAGGGTGAAGCAGGCATTGGATTGGAAGAGATAGGTGGAGGAGGACATGAGGCCGACACCCGCCACCGCAACCAGACATAGCAGCCAGATGGGAACGGCAGGCAGATATTCGCCCAACAGGATGCCGAAGGCCATAGCCAAGGCCACTCGAAACATGGGGGCCCGCTGGAAGAGCAGGCCTACAAACTGGAGAAGGGGGCTTTGGCGCTTATGGGACATCATATTTTTTGCAAAATTACGATTTTTATTCGTACTTTTGCATTTTTAGTTCATCCAAGAAAAAAGAAGAGACCATGGCACAACACAACGACATTGGCAAACTGGGCGAGGAACTGGCCCAACAGCACCTCGTTAAACAGGGGTTTGCCATTCTGGAGAGGAACTACCGCAAAGGAAGGTATGAGGTGGACATCATCGCCTACAAGGAGGGGCTGATGGTTTTTGTGGAGGTGAAGACACGTAGCAACCTTGACTATGGCGACCCAGAGGATTTTGTGGACAAACAGAAACAGCGCGCCTACATACGCATGGCCAACAACTATGTGATAGCGCATAACCGCGAAGAGGAGGTGCGTTTTGACATCATAGCCGTGGCTATCAATGCCACTGGCTACCACATCGACCACATAGAGGATGCCTTTGGAGCCATCGGGCAGTATTTGTGAGGCACAGGGGCATGGGCCCTACTGGTGAGTTCAATTCATTTGTTTTCAATCCCCCCTACAGGATGTCGACACCGGAGAAGAGGACATTGCCGGTGATGAAGAGGGTGATGGCGTCGGCAGCATGGCCAGCATGGGAGCGCTTGTCGGAAGTGCCGCCCAGGAGATTGCTGGTGGCAATTTGCACGTTGACACCCTCGGGACAGAGGATGGCAATGCCGGAGAAGTTGCAGTCGAGTTTGACAATCACATCTTCGTGGATGAGGGCATGGCGCAAGTCGAGCTGTATGGAGCCGAAGCTGCAGCTGATGTCGGCACCTTGGAAGAGCTGGTTATCGAAATTGAGCTTCTGCTCGCCAAAGGAGACGTTGACCTGCTTGATGTCCTTGCCATCGCGACTGATATGGGTGAGGTCGTCGACAGAGGTGGTGGGTTTGCGCCGCCCCACTATCAGGGCCAGGCCTATGACAATAATCAGTACCGCCAAGAAGAGTTTGCCCACCAGATAGTAGGGTATGACGTGCTGCGCAGCAAGGAGCAACAGCACGCCGATGCCCAGCCCCAAGAGGGAGGGCACTTTGTTGCGCGCGGTGAAGAGGGAATAAAGGCTGGGCACGATGATGAAGAGGGTCCACCAGCCGTCGAAGACAAAATTGTGGTTGATAACGCCCAACAAATAAAGTAGCCACAGCACACCTATGACCAACAACAGGACGCCGAGTGTAAAAGAGGATGCACGTTTCATGTTATGATAGGTTTTGGGTTAAAAATTCCAACCTAATTTTTGATGGATGGAGGTGAAGAAGCTCTGGTTGTGGAGACGCACTAGGTGGAGGGTGAAGTCTTCGCAGGTGAGGGTAAGCTCGGTGCCACAGGGCATGAGCTGACGGCGGGAGTCGGTGCCAAGACTGAAACATTGGTTCTGCTCGTGGGTGACCAGGCGCAGGGTGGCACTCTCGGGCACGATGATGGGACGCAGGGTGAGGTTGTGGGTGCCGTTGGGGGTGATGACAAAGCAATGGCTGTCGGGCGTGAGGATGGGACCTCCACAGCTGAGGGAATAGGCCGTGGAGCCCGTGGGAGTGGCCACGATGAGACCATCGCCGGCATAGGTGGCCACAAAGTCGTCGTTGACATAGAGGTCGGTGCTGAGAAGGGTGCCCCCCTCAAGGAGACGATGGACGCTGACCTCGTTGACCACGAAGGTGTTGAGGGGGTTGCCCGGCTGGTTGGAGACGACATGCAGGAGGGTGCGCGACTCGATGGAATAGCGGCCGGCCAGCAGGTCGGTGACCAGGGTGGCAATGTCGAAACGACCTGCCGTGGTGAGGAAACCCAAGTGGCCGAAGTTGATGCCGATGACGGGAATCTCGCGACGGCCAATCAGATGGACGGAGCTGAGAAGGGTGCCGTCGCCACCGATGGAGAAAAGGAAGTCGTAGTGGCCCTGGGGCAGGGTGTCGGAGACCTCTTCGGTTTCGACCCCGTTGTTTTGGAGGATGTCGCAGAGCTGCTGATACTGTTGGCGGTAGGCCTCCTCGATGGAACGGACATAAAGAGCAATCTTCATAAGATAGGGTACTAACGTTATTTGTATTAGGATTTGTATATCAAATTGTTATTATTTAATCAATAGGACGGTGCCATGGTAGTTGCGGACGGTGCCGTCGGCATGGCTGACGTGGGCACGGTAAACGTAGGTGCCCTGGGGAAGGGGCTGGCCAGAGAAACTGGTGCCGTTCCAGCAGTCGCCTATGTTGTTGGTGTGGTAAACCAGCTGACCCCAACGGGTGAAGATGTCGAGCTGGTAGTCGAGCGAGAGGGCAGAGACATAGGTGGGGCAGAAGGTGCCACACTGAGGGTGGCCGAAGATGATGGCATTGGGAAAATAGGCGGTTGACTGGTGGAGTTCGGGCAGGAGGAGCTGCACGGTGTCGGACTCTTTGACCCAATTGTGGCAAAGGTCGGGGATGCCCACCTTGTAGACATAACTGCCCGCCCCGCGGCTGATTTGGTTGTCAACATAATGGAGAAGACGCTTGGGAGGGGTGCCCCGATCCAAGGTGGCCAAGGGCACGAAATTGTCGGACCCACCCTGGCTGCGATAGAGGTAGCACTCGGGCACGGAGAAGAGACTGTCGATGTCGATGGTGAGGGAGATGGAGGGGTCGTTTTCGTGATAGACGGCCTCGGCAATGCGCAGATAGGCAGCCGTGTCGCCATAGGAGAAATGACGTGTGCGCAGGGGCGAAAGGGCATGGAGCGTGTCGGTGGTGTTGTCGACGCTGAGGTAGACGGTGACCTGGGTGATGGTGAGGTCGTTGATGACGGTGTCGAATTCGAAAGGACCGTCAGGGCCCGTCTCGAAGCATCGGAACGTCTCCTCCTGACCAAGCCGATAGTAGAGGCGGTAATGTCCCACGCTGTCGGGCATGTTGACATAACGGTTCCACCTACAGGTGAAACGGCGCGTGCAGCCCGTGTCGGGGAAAGAGATGGTGGGATTGCAGTAGGAGGGTGTGAGGGGGCTGGCCTGATAGCAACTGTCGAAGGCTAGGACACGGAAGGGGTGCTGCTGGTCGGGAGAGAGTTCCTCTGGACAGAGGTAGGTGTTGTTGGAACGCCCCCAGACAACGTCATAGTCGACACAAGGAGAGCCTACGCAGATATAATAGCCTATGGCATCGGTATCGGGGGTGGGATACCAGGTGAGACGGATGCGATTGAGGGCGGTATCGACAGTACAGACACGCAAGGCACAGGGTGCCGTGGGGACATCATCGACATAGAAAACCCCCACGGTGTCGGAGTGGAGGATGCCCTGCGGAGTAGCGGCCTCTACATAATAGCTCACCGTGTCGGCACAGATGGCACGATGGATGGTGTCGAGGTAATGGGTGTCGGCAAGGGTGGCTACCAGAGAGAAACCTTCCTGCCCCGGGAAATGTCGATAGAGAGAATAGCCGCTGGCCTCGGGACAATGGGACCAATTGAGGTCGCCCACATTATGACTCACCGCAACATACCGGATGAACCGCACCGAAGTCTGAGCCTGGGAATGGGAGCAAAACAGCAGCAGGCCAAAGAGGATGGCGAGGAGCCACCCACGGTGGAGCAGTAGGGCTGTTGGGGCTATGGGACTTGTTGTGCTCATTTGAATGACTGCATTTGAACCAATTGACAGTAGCGACCTTGACGCTGCATGAGCTGGTCGTGGGTGCCGGTCTCAACGATGTGGCCCTGCTCAAGAACCACAATGAGGTCGGCATTTTGAATGGTGGAGAGCCTGTGGGCCACCACGAGGGCTGTGGTGCTGGCCATGAGACGGTCGAGCGACTGCTGCACCAGACGCTCGCTCTCGGTGTCGAGGGCACTGGTGGCTTCGTCGAAGATAAGCACATCGGGATTGCGCAGAACGGCACGCGCAATACTGAGGCGTTGACGCTGGCCTCCGCTGAGTCGGTCGCCGCCATCGCCAATATTGGTGTCGTAGCCCTGCGACTGCTGAAGTATGAACTGGTGGGCATTGGCCACTTGGGCTGCCTGCTGCACCTGGGCATCGGTGGCATTGGGACAACCAAAGGCGATATTGCCCCGGATGGTATCGTTGAAAAGGATGGTGTCCTGCGCCACCACGCCTATATGCTGCCGGAGGTCGGCCAAGCGGAGGGAACGGAGGGGGTGGCCGTCGATAAGTATCTCGCCGCTGGTACAGTCGTAAAAACGCATGAGCAGGTCTACCAATGTAGACTTGCCCGAACCTGAACTGCCCACAAGGGCCACGGTGCTGCCTTTGGGGATGGTGAGGTTGATGTTGCTGAGGACTTCGGTACCAGGAATGTAGTGAAAACCTACCTGCCGAAACTCTATCTGTTGATGCACACCATCGAAAGGCTTGGCATCAGGGGCATCCACTACGGTTTCTGGCTCCTGCAGAAACTGCTGGAGACGGTCGACACAGGCACGCCCTTTCTTCATTTGAGAGATGGCTGTGGTGAGCTCCTTGGAAGGAGGAATCATGAGGACAAAGATCATGATGTAGGAGACAAAGAACTCGGAAGTGAGACCCGTGTCGCCCCGCAGCACCATGGAGGAGCCAAAAAGCAGGATGCCAATGACCACACAGTTGCCCAGGAAATCGCTGACTGGCGAGGAGAGGTCGACGCGCCGCAGCACCTTGGTGCGCAAACTGGCATAGCCTTGGTCGGCTTGTTGGAAACGGTCGTTGGAGAAATGGATGGCGGTGTAGGCCTTGATGACTTTGAGCCCCATGATGGTTTCCTCCATGAGGGAGGTGAGAAAAGCGTTGCGCTCCTGCAACTCGAGGGAATTGCGGCGGAGCCGATGGGTGATGCCCGAAATGACAAAGACGATGATGGGCAACATGCAGAGCACGAAGAGGGTGAGCTTGGTGCTGATGTAGAAAAGCATGGCCAGGTAGAGTGCCATGCTGACGATGGCGGTGACCATCTGCTGGACGGAGTTGAGGGTGCTCTCCTCATACTCCACCATGTCGCCACCAAAACGGGAGAGGATGTCGCCCTTGCGGTTGCTGCCATAGTAGCTGAGCGGCAGCCGCATCACTTTGGAAAAGAGCTGGTTGCGGATGTCGCGCACCACCTTGGAGCGGATAACGGCCATCTGCACCAACGAGAGGTAGCTGAAGATGTTCTTGCAGGCATAGAGCCCGAAGACTATCAACGCAAAGTAGATGAGCGCCCGCTGAGGGCCAAAGGCGATGAGCCTGTCGTAAAGCCACTGGATGCCCTGCGAAAGTAAAGAGGCTCCGGCGGAAGGCACCGCAGCAGCCTCCCCCTCCTGGGGGAAGAGAATCTTGACAAAGTCGGCCACAGAGAGCGCCGTGGCCATGGTGAACAGCACAGACAACACCACAAAAAATCCGTATGCCGCCAGTCGGGCAGCATACGGTTTCATATAGTGTGTGGTGAATGACATGATGGCGTTACGATGGTAAGGCAGCAGAACGTCAGGAGCCAGAGGCTTAGAAGTCGAAGTTGGCCTTGTAGCCTAAATAGTTGTGCGGGGTGATGGCGCGGATGCGCTCCTTGACGGTGGGGTCGACATCGAGCGTGTCGACAAAGTCGGAGATAGTTTGGGCGGTGACCTTCTGGTTGGTGCGGGTGAGCTGCTTGAGGGCCTCATAGGGGTTGGGGTAGCCCACCGAGCGGAGGATGGTCTGGATGGCCTCGGCCACCACAGCCCAGTTGTTCTCGAGGTCGTTGAAGATGGCCTGCTCGTTGAGGAGCAGCTTGCCCATGCCTTTCTGCAAAGAGGCAAGGGAGATGAGCGTGTGGGCAATAGGCACACCTACGTTGCGGCTGACGGTGGAGTCGGTCAGGTCGCGCTGCATACGCGAGATGGGCAGCTTGTGGCTGAGGTGTTCAAAGATGGCGTTGGCCAGACCCAGGTTGCCCTCGGCATTCTCGAAATCGATGGGATTGACCTTGTGGGGCATGGCGGAAGAACCTACTTCGCCGGCTTTGATTTTCTGCTTGAAATACTCCATGGAGACATAGGTCCAGATGTCGCGGCAGAAATCGATGAGAATGACGTTAATGCGCTTGCAGTTGTCGAAATAGGCAGCCATGTTGTCGTAGTTCTCAATCTGAGTGGTGTATTGCTGACGCTCCAAACCCAGATGCTTGGAAACGAAATTGTTGCCAAAAGCGCGCCAATCAACCATGGGATAGGCAGCCAGATGGGCATTGAAATTGCCAGTGGCACCGCCGAACTTGGCACCAAAAGGAATCTGGCTGAAATACTCCATCTGTCGACGTAGGCGGTAGGCAAAGACCATCATCTCCTTACCCAACGAGGTGGGGGAAGCAGGTTGGCCGTGGGTGTGGGCCAGCATGGGGATGTCGTTCCACTCCTTGGCACGTTCCTCAATGAGGTCGAGGATGGCTTGGTACTGCGGTAGAAGCACCTGCTCGTGACACTCTTTGATGGTGAGGGGCACAGAGGTGTTGTTGATATCCTGCGAAGTGAGGCCGAAATGGATGAACTCTTTGTAGGGCTCGAGCTGCAGGGCATCGAAATGGCGCTTGAGGAAATACTCCACAGCCTTTACGTCGTGATTGGTTACTTTTTCTATTTCCTTTATCTCCTGGGCATCGTCGTCGGTAAAGTGGCGATAGATGTCGCGCAGCTGCTCAGCCAACTGAGGACGCTGGGCAAAGAGAGCCTGGAGCGGCAACTGGGGAACCTCGGACAAGGCAATAAAATATTCTATTTCTACACGGACACGGTAGCGGATGAGGGCACCCTCGGAGAAGAAACCAGCAAGGGGCTCTACTTTGGAACGATAGCGTCCGTCGATGGGCGAGATGGCATTGAGACTGTTCATCGTGTGAGGCAGGGCTAAAAGGTGATTAAATTGTTTTTGTTTTGGCCGTGGGGTCGGTGATAGACTTATTGAGGAAGGTGTGGGTTTGCATCACTTTCTCAATCTTCTTGTCGTGGGTGCAGTCGATGAGGGCCTGGGCATAGAGGGTGTTGTGCATGTCGGTGCCCATGAACTCTATCCAGCCATTGTCCAGCATCTCAAAGGCCTTGCGGCGAGGGCCTTCGCCATAGAAGCCTCCCAAGGAGAGGATGTTGATTTGGAAGAAGATGCCCATATTCTTGAAATGTTCCAACACATGGGACGAGGAGCTGTAATAGGGGTAACGTTCGGGGTGGGCCAGAATCATGTCGTAGCCTTTCATCTGGAGGTCGAACAACATCTGCTCGACACCCATCACTTGCTGATGCAAGGAGAGCTCGACAAGCAGGTACTTGCCTCCAATGAGCAGGAACTTGTTATCTTCCAGACGCTTCTGGAAACCAGAGTCGATGCGGTACTCACCCGCTATGCCGGAAATCTGTGGCACATCGTTGCCCTTGACGCCGTTGGTGGCAAGGTCCATCTTGAGGTTTTCATAACGGTCGATGATGTCCTCCTCGACATTGGGGAAACGGGGGAACTGGAAGTGGGGGGTGCAGAAAATCTTTTCGAAACCGGCAGCCCTCATCACGCGCATGCAGGTGGCAGATTCCTCCTCACTTTTGGAGCCATCGTCCACACGGGGCAACAGATGACAATGCATATCGTTTCCTAACGCTTCAAAGATAGGGCGAGCGGTTTTGGGTTTATGTTTTAAAAATTCAAACATGAGCTATATTTTTTTAGTCAATTCTTCTAATTTCAGCTCCCAGCATACGCAGGCGTTCGTCGATGTGCTGGTAACCACGGTCAATTTGTTCGATGTTGTCGATGCGACTTTTTCCGTCGGCGGAAAGAGCGGCGATGAGCAGCGCCACACCGGCACGGATGTCGGGTGAGGACATGCGTACCCCACGCAGACGGTGCTCCTGGTTGAGCCCAATGACGGTGGCACGATGCGGGTCGCAGAGGATAATCTGGGCACCCATGTCTATCAGCTTGTCAACAAAGAACAGGCGGCTCTCGAACATTTTCTGATGGATGAGCACGCTGCCCTTGGCCTGGGTGGCCACAACCAAGGCAATGCTGATAAGGTCGGGCGTGAAGCCCGGCCACGGAGCATCGGCAATGGTCATGATGGAACCATCCATGAAACGCTCAATGACATAATGCTCCTGGGAAGGGACAAAGAGGTCGTCGCCTTTCTGCCACACCTCGATGCCCAGCCGGCGGAAGACCTGCGGGATAAGCCCCAGATGTTCCAACCCCACATTGCGGATGGTGATGTCGCTCTGCGTCATGGCGGCCATGCCTATGAAAGAACCCACCTCAATCATGTCGGGCAGAAGTCGGTGCTGACAGCCTTGCAGCTGACGAACACCACGGATGATGAGCAAGTTGGAACCCACCCCCTTGATTTTGGCACCCATGCGGTTAAGCATGTTGCATAGCTGGTAGATATAAGGTTCGCAGGCGGCATTCATGATGGTGGTGGTGCCATGGGCCATAACAGAGGCCATGATGATGTTGGCGGTGCCGGTGACGGAAGCCTCGTCGAGCAACATGTAGCAGCCCTTGAGCTTATGTGCTTTGACGGCATAGCCACCACGATGGAAATCGACGGTGGCTCCCAACTTCTCCATACCCAGGAAGTGGGTGTCGAGACGGCGACGGCCAATCTTGTCGCCACCGGGTTGCGGCACAAAGGCCTGCCCATAGCGCGACAGCAGGGGTCCCACAATCATGATGGAACCGCGGAGAGCAGAGGCCTGCTTGGCAAACTCCTCTCCCGTGAGCACGCTGAGGTTAACTTCGTCGGCCTGGAACTCATAACTGCGGCCGTCAACCAAAAGGCGAGTGTCGTCGTTGAGGCGGCGCACCTTCACACCCAACAGCTGCAATAGGCTGATGAGTTTATTAACATCGCTGATGTCGGGGATGTTGTCGATGACCACCTTCTCGCTGGTAAGCAATACGGCACAGATTACCTGCAGCGCCTCGTTTTTGGCACCTTGGGGATAAATCTCGCCATGGAGCTTGTGACCACCGATAATTTCAAATGACGACATATTAGTTAGTTAATTTTCAATTTTTCTTTTTCTTCTTCTTTTTGCGTGTGCCATTGGGACGACGCTCATCGTCTGTGCCCTTGAGGTACTCGCGGTAGTCGAGATAGTGGAAATCTTCTGGCACCTGCAACCTGTCGCCAGAGATTTTCTCCAACTGCATGCTGATGAGATCGTCCTCCACCGTGTCGCGGTTCCACAGCAGGTAGTCGCGTTTCATGGCGTGTGCCATCAGACGCACCAGCTCGTCGCGCTCCTCACCCTCGGGATACTCGGCCACCTTCTTGATCATACTCTCCATGATGGAGCCATAATGGCGGTAGGTGACCTTGGACTGAGTGTAGCTGATGGGATGAGGCGCAAACTCCACAGTTTCCTCTGGAGTGATGTCGTCGTAGGGGAGGTCGATGTCGAGCTCCCATTTGGATAGAATCATCAGGTGGACCCAATATTTACGCTTGTAATCTTTCACATCCTTCGACTCGGAGCTGATTTGCGACATGATGTCAACAATAATCGAAGCCATCAAATTACGTTTGTCTCGCTCTTCTACATGCTTGGTATACTCTATCAGCTTGTATATATTACGTCCGTAATCGGTTATTTTTAGTTTTTCTCTCTGTGTGTTATATTCCATTGTGTTCTATAAATTCATTCAAAAAAAGATGATAGGTCTTCATGACCATTCATCAATACCATCCTCCAAAAAACATAGGACTGTAGGGGGCAGCCATACGGTAGTAGTCGGTGGGGGTGGCATACAAACCCCAAGGAGCGAACCCGCCACTATGCATCCATGCATCGTGCAGCATGAATGGCATGGTGCCGGCATGGTCGCGGATGTAGGTGAAGGAGATATGGAGCAGGTTGTTGTTGCTGAAACGGAAAGCTGCCGCCGCTGAGATGGCAGTGGCCGAAACCTGGAAGGCCTCGCCATTCAGAGGACCATAGAAGGGGGCATAACTGCCACCAATATGGTAGATGGAGCCAGCCAGCCAAAAGTTTTCATTGACCTGGTACTGTGCCTCGACATAGCCAGAGGCCAAACCCGTGCCACCGTTGGTCTTATAGGGTGCAAGACTGCGCTGGTTGGTACCAATAGTATAGTTGGGGTTCAAACCCATGTCGGTGGTGATGCGGAAGCCACCAACAAGAGTCCATTTGTCGCTGGGACGGTAGACCAATGAGGGGGCAACCGAAGTGAAGAGACGGTTGTCGCCATAGCTGGTGCCCATAAAACCTGTACTCACCGACAGATGTGGCTCCCACTTAGGCAGCACGAGAGTGTCTGATGCCGTGCAGGTGTCAGCATAGAGATGGGGATAGAGGGAGGCCGGATAGTATGGAAACCACTGTGCCCGAAGCGACACGGGGAGGCTGCTGAGCACGAAGAAAGCCATGAGAATATATATCTTTTTCATATTTTAATAATGCATACTTTATTCACCATAACGTAGGCATGTAATATTTATTGTGACTAAAGCTCCAATAATTTCATAAAAGATGTTGGATAGGGTGTTTCGAACTTCAACTGCTTGCCGGTGACGGGATGGGTGAAGCAGATACGGAAGGCATGTAAGGCCAACCGATTGATGGGCGAAATGTCGTCCTTGTAGCCATACATGGGGTCATGCACCACTGGGTGTTTCTCCTCGCGCAGGTGCACACGGATTTGGTTTCTTCGGCCGGTGTCCAGTTTGAGTTCCAACAATGAGTAGCGGCGGGATGTTTTTATTGTCTTATAATGGGTTATGGCCAACTTACCCCCATTATCGGTAGGAGAAGAAAGCACACAGTATTCACCATCGGTGAGCCATGATTTGATGGTACCTTCGGCCGGTTCCATCTTACCCCAGCAAACTGCCACATAGGCACGGTCGGTGACCAATCCTTTCCAGTCAGCTTCAAATTTCTGCGACACTTGTTTGGACTTAGACACTACCATCAGTCCCGAGGTGTCGCGGTCTAACCGATGCACCACGTGGGCATGACATTTCTGGTGGGTCAGTTGCAAGTAGCGGTTGAGCACCGTGATGGCAGTATGGTCAGTTGGTTTCTTACTGTAGGAGAGCAGACCCTCGTGCTTGTTGATGACCATCAGGTACTCATCCTCAAACACAATGTCCAAGTCGCGCGGTTTCAACCGCTCTTTGTAGCCCGCTTTTTCTATCGTCACCTTCATTCCTGGCTGCAAAGGATAATTGAACTGGCTCACGCGCCTGCCATTGACACACACGTTGTGAGCCAACAACTCCTTCACCTTGCTTCGGCTGCTGTCGGGCATCTGTTCCAAGAGGAACTGCAATAGCTCACAAGCCGCTTGTACACTATATTCTAATTGTTTCACGTGAAACATTAATTTTTCTGGTTATTAACAATATTCGCTCTGTTTTCAACAGCTGTTCTCCCCTACCCTACCGCGTTTTCAACACCTCCTTCATAGAGGTCGAGAAACTGATACTCGTTGCCGATTGTTTCGATGAACTTCATCATGTCACCTACACTTATCACCAGCGAAGCCGTATTGTCGTTGGGATGAAAGCTCACACGCTCCACTTTCCTCAACTGGCTGTCAACAAACAGCACCACTTCATGATTCACATCATTCACTAAATTGAAGAGCGACACCGAACCCGGCGTTACGCCCAAATATTTCATCATACGCTCAGGCGATGCAAAGGAGAGCTTGCCTTGGTGCAGCCGCAATTCAATCTGGTGAATATTCATGCTATGCTGCGCTTCCATCACCACCAGGTAATGCTTGCTGCCCTTATGGTTGCGGAAGAAAAGGTTCTTGCACATCGTGGTACCCTCTCCGCGGTAGTAGTGTGACGACTCTTCGATGGTGAAGACAGCAGGATGCTCGTAATAGTCGAACACGATGCCCTGTTGTGTCAAATAGTCGTAGACCTGCTGCTGACCCCTCATCTGACAATGCCCAGTCTCATCATTTAATGATACCCAACTCCTTGGACATGTCAAGCATGCGGATAATGGGCCGCTTGGCCTTCTCAATCAGCTCGGCCGACATGGTTATTTCGGGCGTTTCGTCACGCAGGCATTTGTACAATTTTTCCAACGTGTTCAACTTCATGTAAGAGCAATCGCTGCAGTTGCACCCCTTGTCGTTGGTAACGGTGAAGTACTCTTTGTCAGGACTCTGCTTGCGCATCTCGTAGAGGATGCCGGGCTCTGTGGCCACAATGAATTGCTGCTTGCCGGAGTCCTTGATATAATTAAGCATTGCCTTGGTGCTACCTACAAAGTCGGCCACTTTCAGCACAGCATTATTGCACTCAGGATGGGCGATAATGGCTGCATCGGGATGGGCCACCTTCAGCTTGAGGAATTCTTCGGCACGCATGGCGTCATGCACCATGCACACACCATTCCACAGTAACATGTTACGGCCAGTAACGGCATTAATGTAGCCACCAAGGTTCTTATCGGGAGCAAAAATAATTTTCTGCTCCTCAGGAAGGGCACGCACCAATTTCTCGGCATTGCCTGAAGTGCATATCAAGTCGGAGAGCGCCTTAATCTCAGCCGAGCAGTTCACATAGCTAATGACCATGTGGTCAGGATGGTCGGCCTTAAACTTGGCAAAATCTTCGGCAGCACAACTTTCAGCCAAAGAGCAGCTGGCATCCATGTCGGGAAGCAACACTTTGCGCGAAGGGTTGAGAATCTTGGCAGTTTCGGCCATAAAATGCACACCACAAAAGACAATGATGTCATTCTCACATTGTTGGGCTCGCTGTGCCAAGGCCAAGCTGTCGCCAATATAGTCGGAGAGATCCTGAATTTCGTCACGCTGGTAGTAATGACCCAAGATGACAGCATTCTTTTCCTTTTTCAATCGGAGGATTTCTCTTTTCAAAAAATCAGTATCCATAGTTATATATCATATTTATAAAAGTCTGCTTTCAAAAATAGACACTATTTCACGCTGCAAAGATACAAAAATATTGTGAGATATTGTTCATCACACGATTTTTTAAGATTTTTAAGAAAGAACCACAACCACACCTATTGGCAAAGACCTCATGCAAAAAAGAATTCACTTATGATGGGTTCTATTAATTCGATTCTGAGAGCGCGTGCCTCCCGCACGCTGAGCTATATCTACTTGATATTCTAAATATGGCATTTATAGAAAAAACTTAAGTACCTGATAGGTCGTGGTTTTTTCTCGATTTAGATTACATTTAGATTGCATTTTGTTTTTCTTTAAATTATCTTTAGTTTAGGAAGATAATCTAAAAGTAATCAAATAGTAATGTAAACCTAATCTAATAGGAGAAGTTACCATGGAGGAAGAGAGAGGTTACATACGAGAAACCGGATTAGTAGAACCCACCGAAAATGACTAACACCTCCTTCACAAATTCCTTCTTTAATTCATATTCCTATTATTCTTTTTAATTTTTATTTTAGTTTTTATGGTTGTCAATATTGTTGATAACTGCCATAATTGTCTTTTAGTTCGTTTTTAATTATCAACATATTTAAACATTCTATGTTTTCTTAAATGTTTCATTATCATTATTTCATCAGTTTGTTAACATATTGTTGATAACGCTATAAACAGCCATTTGTTCATAGTCAAAAAATGAGTTAGCACCTATTTTTTTTGTTGAAAAAGGGTTGGTAGAATGGGTTTTTTCAACATTATTGGCACCAAATTTAGTTTTCATTTTTTATCGACAGGTTTTTATCTACTTTTAAACATTTTTGCTGTTGATATTTTTATAATGCTGACTATCTTTACCATACATTTTTTCGTTGAAAACATGTGAATAAGTTAATCCATTTTATTTTGAATGGTTTATGCTTTTGTTGTATCTTTGCAAAACAAAATAAAGTTATAAACACGCTTGTTTATGAAAGAAATTATTCCTATGGCATGCGACCATGCCGGCTATGATTTAAAAGAAATTGTTAAAAAGTATCTCATTGATAAGGGTTTCGAAGTGAAAGACTTTGGTACCTATAGCACCGAAAGCTGTGACTACCCCGACTTTGCGCATCAGCTGGGTAGTGCAATCAACAAAGGCGAATATCGTCGTGGCATAGTTATTTGTGGTAGTGGCAATGGAGTTCAAATGACCGTTAATAAGTACCCCAATGTGCGTTGTGCCCTTTGCTGGACACCCGAGATAGCGCACCTTGGCCGTCAGCACAACGACTGTAATGTTGTTTCTATGCCAGCTCGTTTCATACCGCAGGAAACTGCGTTGCAGATTGTAGATGAATTTCTCAACACTCCTTTTGAGGGCGGCCGACATCAACGTCGTGTTGAGAAAATTAGTAAGCTACTAAATTAGAATATTTATGTCCACATTAGAACGTTCTGCCGAGAATCTGGAGGCGCTGAAGCGGGTCTTTTCCTGCATCGACAATACCACCCTTGAGGGGTGTGACACTCACCAGCATGTGCAGCAGCTCTGTCAACGTTCCATCGAGTTGCAGGATGCCGGCCGCGGCATCAACCATGTGGCTGCCGTCTGTGTTTATCCTGTCTTTGTGCGCAATGCCCGCAAATGGCTTGAAGGGAGTAGAATACATGTAGCCTCTGTGGCTGGTGCTTTTCCAGCTGGACAGTCACCCATCGCTGTCAAATTGCAGGAGGTGCAATATGCACTTGACGAAGGTGCCGATGAGATAGATATGGTTATCTCGCGTGGTTCGTTCCTCGAAGGCGATTACAACAAAGTTTTTGACGAGATTGCTGCCATACGCCAGATTACTGTCAATCATACGCTTAAGGTAATTTTGGAGACGGGTGAATTGCAGTCAGCTGCCAATATTGCCAAGGCCTCAGAGTTGGCCATAGAGGCTGGTGCCGACTTCATCAAAACCTCCACCGGCAAGATAGCTGTTTCGGCAACCCTTGAGGCCGCCGAGGTGATGCTTACTACAATAAATAAATATCACGACACCACAGGCAGATGGGTCGGTTTTAAGGCTGCTGGAGGCATCTCTACTCCTGAAGAAGTGTTAAAATATTATCAGCTCGCTACCCAGATAGTTGGTAAAGAACAGACTACAAACCAGTTTTTTAGAATTGGTGCTAGCCGTCTCACTAACCGTTTGTATGCTTTTTTAACAGAATAGTTTCTTGAAATATGAGAAATTTTTTGTTATTTTGCATTTTTTATTATTTAACATTGTATTTATAGATGAAACCGTTACAACAGAAATTAGCCCAGTATACTCTCCCTCAACAAGCTAAGGCTAAGGGTGTTTATCCTTATTTTACTCCTATTTCTTCCGAACAGAATACCGAAGTCATGGTCAGCGGCCGTAAAATGCTGATGTTTGGCTCCAATTCTTATCTGGGTCTTACCAATCACCCCAAAATCAAAGAGGCTGCTAAGTTGGCCATCGACAAGTATGGCACCGGTTGCGCCGGTTCTCCTTTCCTCAACGGCACCCTCGACATCCACATCCAGCTCCAAGACGAGTTGGCTGAGTTCCTTGGCAAGGACGGCGTTTTGCTTTTTTCGGCTGGTTTCCAAGCCAATTCTGGCACCATTCCCTGTGTCACAGGCCGTAAGGATTATCTCATCTATGACGAGCTTGACCACGCCTCCATCATGGAGGGCAAACTCATTACCTTTGCCACCACGCTCAAGTATAAGCACAACAACATGGAAGACCTGGAGCGTCAACTACAAAAACTCCCCTTGGAGGCTGTAAAACTGGTAGTTACCGACGGTGTTTTCTCTATGGAGGGTGATGTTGCCCCGATTGATACAATGGTCGATATCTGCAATAAGTACCAGGCTACTTTGATGGTTGACGAGGCCCATGGCCTTGGCGTTTTCGGCCGTGAGGGCCGTGGCACATGCGACCACTTCAATATGTTGCCCAATGTGGAGATGATTATGGGCACTTTTTCTAAGTCTTTGGCTTCTGTTGGCGGTTTCTTGGCAGCCGATAAGGAGACTATCAACTACCTGAAACACAACATCCGTCCTTATATCTTTACTGCTTCTATCCCACCTGCCGCTACTGCCTCGGTGTTGGCAGCCATGAAGATTATGCGCTCCGAACCTGAGCGTCAGCAGGCCCTCTGGGACAATACCCATTATGCCCTCAAATGCTACAAGGATCTGGGTTTCGAGATTGGTCATACTCAGTCACCTATCGTACCCCTTTTCATTCGTGATGCCGATAAGACTTTTATGGCAACTCGCATGATTTTTGATGCAGGTGTTTTCGTTACCCCTGTGGTGCCCCCGGCTGTTCCCTCGCAGGACACTCTCATCCGTTTCGCTATCATGGCCACCCATACTCACCAGCAGATTGATTTCGCCATAGAGCAAATCCATAAGGTGTTTAAGAAATTGGAAATATTATAGCCTCATATCTCATTATGGAAGATATTGTTATAAAAGAAGTTACTGGTGGATGCCAGCTCCGCAGGTTTATCAAGTTCCCCAATAAGCTTTTCAAGGATGTCCCTTCTTATATCCCTGTGCTGATGAGCGATGAATTGGGTCTGCTCACCAAGAAGAATCCTTCCCTTGACCATGCTGACTTGAAGATGTGGCTTGCCTATCGCGGCAATACCGTTGTGGGACGTGTGGCAGGTATCATAAATCATTCTGTCAATGAACGTTGGGAGAAAAAGGCCGTGCGTTTTGGCTGGTTTGATTTCATCGAGGATTACCATGTTTTCTCTCTCTTGTTGGGAAAGGTTATCGAGTGGGGCAAGTCCAAGGGAATGGACGAAATCGAAGGTCCCTTCGGTTTCACCGACATGGATAAGGAGTGCTGGGTGATTGAGAATTTCGATGCCCGCCAGAATCTCAGCACACTCTATAATCCCAAGTATTACATCGATTTCATCCAAAAGGCTGGTTTAGAAATTGGCTGCAAATGGGCCCAGTATCAGATGCCTGCATCGCAACCTATCCCCGAAAAGGTGGGTCGCATCAACGAGCTTATTCTCAATAAATACCACCTCAAACTGCTCCGTTTCAAGAAGCGCAAGGAGGTTATGCCTTACGCTCGCAAGTTCTTCCTCACCATCAACGAAGCTTTCAAAGATCTCTACGACTTTGTGCCCCTCACCGATAAGGAGATTGACTATTATATCAAACAATATTTCCCCTTCATCAACCTCGAATATGCTAATTTTGTGGTTGATGAGAACGATGACTTGGTGGCTTTCGGTCTTAGCATCCCCGATCTCAACGAGGGTTACAAAAAAGCCAACGGACACCTCTTCCCCTTCGGCTGGTACCACATTCTCCATTCACTTCACCATTACACCGATATTGACCTCTTACTCAATGGTGTACACCCTGCATGGCAGAAACGTGGAGTACATTCAATCTATTATGCCGAGATGAATCGTAATACCGCCAAAAACCATGTCCGTTGGGCCTACACCAACCCTCAAATTATCGGCAACGAGGCTCAGCGCATCTGGGACACTACTTACGATGCCCACCAAATTATGCAGCGCGCTATCTTTAAAAAGAAAATCTAATATTCTCTTTTTCAACGAGTAAGATTTATCTCGTAGATTATAGAAAAATAAGTGTCAGTTTGATTCTAACTGACACTTATTATTTATATAGTAATGTATTTTGCAGGATGATGTTATTATCCCAAATCGGTCATTAGGGTTTATGGCAGATTAGTATTAATTTCGAGCAGATTGACCACATCGATGGTGAAGACGTGAAGAAAGCATCCAGTGGATGGTTTCGATAGCGAAGCGGAGAACAAAGCTACGGCGAGACAGGGATGTGAACAAGATGCCCAAAGAAATGCTGATATGGCAAAAGAGACCCTAATAAGCGAGAAAGAATATACACGTCGTTCTAATGACCGATTTGGGATTATTTCTTCTCTGGCTTTGTTTTGTAATAATCCACCAGAATATTGACAAACCAGTTGCCGGGTATGATTCGTTTTAACACCACGGATAGCCATTGTTCGAAATTGGCCACCACATAGCGTAGGCGGGGATGCTTGGCGTTCACTATTTTCTCAATTTTCCGTGCCAAAACATCAGGTGTCAAACCTCCATTTTCCTCTTTTTCAATCAGTCCCAACGAACGCTTGAAGATGGGACCGTAGTCGGGGTCGTCCATAGTGGATTGCGAGTTCTTACGGCTGGCTGTGAAGTTGGTGGCAAAGTCACCGGGTTCCACCATCGACAACTGGATTCCGAAGCCTTTTACTTCGGCGCTCAGGGCCTCTGTAAAGCCCTCTATGGCGAATTTTGAGGCGGAGTAGAACCCTTGGTAAGGTAAGCCCATTACGCCGCCAATAGAGCTGAAATTAATGATTTTTCCCTGCCGCTGTTTCCGCATATAGGGTAGCACTTTCTGGCACATATTCACGCATCCCCTGAAGTTGACGTTCATCTGGGTGTCTATTTCCTCTTCTGTGGCCATCTCCAGCGAGCCGCCAATTCCCATTCCGGCGTTGTTTATCAGTACGTCTATGTGCCCCTCTTTGTCATATATCTCTTTCACTTTCAGAGCGATGGTTTCAGAGTCGCGAACGTCGCATTGTACATAAGTGATGCTGGGGTGAGACATCTCTCTGCGGCAGAAGCCGTAGACTTTATGTCCATGCGAAGAGAGTAACTCGGCTGTCGTCTTTCCAAATCCCGAAGAGGCTCCTGTAATGATGATAACCTTATTCATAGAATATAGTTTTATAGATTTCTTTTCGTTTGCAAAGGTACACATTTTATTCCATATAACACCTTTCGTCCCCTCAAAAAATCCTATTAATCCAATTTTCTTTCGTATCTTTGCAGGTTCATTCTAACCCATGCAGAACAGCAATACGATACTCGGCAGCTTAGATAAATTCATCCGCAAATACTACAAAAACAGGATGATAAAAGGCATTCTCTATGCCGTAGCCCTCCTTTTGTCACTATTCTTGATTATCGTTTTGTTGGAACATTTCGGTTATTTCTGTACTACTGTTCGCGCCATTCTTTTCTGGTTTTACCTTGCGGTTAGCCTTGCGGTCCTTGTTTATTATGTACTCATTCCTTTGTTGAAGATGTTCCGCCTGGGCAGGGTTATCTCCTATGAGGAGGCTGCCCGTATTGTGGGAAACCATTTTCCTGAGGTGAAGGATAAGTTGCTCAATCTGCTTCAGTTACAGCAGCGAGGTGAGAACTCTTCCGATGACCTCCTTCGTGCTGCCATTGTCCAAAAAACAGCCCAACTCAAGCCCATTCCTTTCCATCAGGCGGTCGACACCCGTTCAAACCGTAAGTATGTCAAATATGCTGCAATACCGTTGGCTGTCATTCTCCTTCTACTCATCATCTCCCCTACCCTACTCACTCAGCCTTCACACCGTATCACCCACTACACTACTCAGTTCGAGCGTCCTGCTCCTTTCTCTTTTGTTATTGATAATCCATCCTTACAAGTTGCTCAACAAGAGGATTTTAACTTGAGTGTCTCCATACAGGGTGATGCAGTTCCGTCTGAGGCTTTTATCAATATCGAGGGCAACCGATATAAGATGCAGCAACTCGACAAGAGCCACTTTTCTTATCAGTTTAAGACAGTTCAACGAAGCTGTACCTTTCATCTTGAGGCTCCCGAAGTCACCTCCCCTAACTATACCCTGCAGGTTTTTCCCAAGCCTGCAGTGGTCGATTTTCAGGCGGCCCTCTCCTACCCTACCTATACCCATAAGCTCAACGAGACGTTGTCCAACGAAGGTGATATGGTTGTTCCACAAGGAACAACTATTAAATGGTATTTCCATACTAAAGATGTGGATACCCTCTATTTCTTTGTTAATGACATAACTAAGGTACTTATCCCTGATGCCAATGGCCGTATATCTCTCTCCTATCGTGCCATGCAATCGTTCAGCTATGGTTTCACAGTTTCCAACCAGTTCTCCCCTATCACCGATACCCTCTCCTATGCCGTCACCACTATTGATGATGCTCACCCCATGATTGCTGTGGTGGAAATGAAGGATTCGGTAATGAGCGACCGTCTCTTCTTTTCGGGCCGTATTAAGGACGATTACGGTTTTACCAAGCTTGAATTTAAAATGGTGAAAACCAATGTAAAAGACACTTCCATCAAGGATGTTATCACCTTTCCCATTGCCATCTCGCGCGAGTCGGTGCAAGAGTTCTACCACTCCTTCAATCTCAACGAGGTGGTTCTTAATCCAGGCGATAGGTTGGTCTATTATTTCGAGGTGTGGGATAACGACGGCGTTCATGGCCCTAAGTCTGCCACTTCACAGCATTTCGAACTATCTGTGCCCACAGAACAGGAGCTGGACAATATCCTTGACCGCAATTCGGCGGAGGCCCAACAGCATGCACAAAAGTCGATGTCTGAACTCAAGAAACTGCAGGAAGACATCAACGAGCTGATGCGCAAGTTAGTGGATAAGAAAGAGCTTAATTGGCAGGATAAGAAAGACTTACAAGAACTTGCAAAAAAACAAGAAGAGGTGAAGAACATGCTCCAACAGATGCAACAACAACTTAATGAAAATAAAAAGCTGGAGCAGAAATACAAGGACCAGAGCGAGAAGTTGATAGAAAAGCAACAAGAGCTCGATCGTCTTATGAATGAGGTGCTTACAGAAGAGATGAAGGATATGATGAGGCAGATTGATGAGATGATGAAGGAGATGGACAAGAAGAAGGTTCAGGAGGAGCTTGAACAGCTGAAGATAAACAATGAAGACTTGGAGAAACAGCTCGACCAGAATATTGAGTTGATGAAACGTTTGGAGATGGAGAAGAAGGTGGAGGATGCAATTCAAAAGACAGAGCAAATGTCTGAAAAACAGCGTGATTTGTCCCAGAAAACAGAAGAAGCCAAGAGTAAGGAGGAACGTGAAAAACTGCTTAAAGAACAGCAGGAACTCTCCAAAGACTATGACCAACTACAACAGGAGTTAAAACAAATACAGAAAGAGTATCAAGAGATTGACAAAGATCTTAATTTCAAGCTCGACCAAGAGCTGATGAGGAAGATTGACCAAAACCAGCAAGGGGCTGAGCAGAGTCTCCAAAATAATAAGCGGAAAGATGCCTCTAAGCAACAGAAAGATGCCGCTGACCAGCTCGACCAACTGTCTGAGCAATTAGCTGAGTCTCAGCAAGATTTGGAACAACAGGATTTGGCTGAGGATGCCGAGCTGATTCGTCAGTTGCTCAAAAATTTGGTCCACCTCTCACAGGATCAAGAGAAATTGATTTCCAAGGTGGGCAATACCTATATCCAAGACCCGCAGTATCAGTCTATTATTGTCAGTCAAAATAAGATTAAGTCCGATTTTCGTGCGGTGGAAGACTCCCTCCGGTCTATCGCCAAACGACAGGTACAGGTGGCTTCAGTCATCAATCGCAACCTCTCCGAGGTTAATAGTAGCATTAGCCGCTCGCTAAATGGTTTATTGGAGATGAACCAGTCATTTTATGGTACATATAAAAATTCACAAGCCTCATCCTCAATGCAATATGCCATGACATCCTTCAATAATCTTGCCTTGGTGATGGCCGAATCGCTTGACCAAATGCAGAATCAGATGCGGCAGAATAACAAAAAGAAGCAGAATGGTAGCTGCAAGAATATGGGCATGAAGAAGAGCGGTAACTGTAGTAATCCAGGCAAAGGCAAGCCTTCTGCTAAGTCGATGAAAGAGATGCAGAAGGAGCTCAACAAACAAATGGAAGCCCTTAAGAAACAGTTGGATAAGCAGGGAAAGAATGGTAAACCAGGCGAGCGAAAACGCTTGGGCGATAAGGGTAGTTCGCAGCTGAGTGAGGAGTTTGCCCGCATGGCCGCTCAGCAAGAGATGATTCGTCGTATGATGAAGGAGTATGGTCAAGAAATGAAGCAGAGCGAAGCAGGTAATACTAAGCTGGCCAAAGAAATTGACCAAATAATGAAACAAATGGAACAAACTGAGACAGACCTTGTTAACCGTGTTATCACCCAGCAAACTATTAAGCGGCAACAACAGATTATGTCCCGTATGTTGGAGCATGAGAAGGCCGAAATGGAACGTGAGAAAGAGGAGCGTCGTCAGAGTCGCGAAGGTAAGGATATCTACCACCAGCCCTCTCCTAGTGACCTTGAGAAAATCAAGCAGTTGCAGGATAAAAACATGGAGCTTTTCCGTTCTGTGCCCCCTACCCTATCGCCTTATTATAAGTCCAAGGTGGACAATTATTTCTATAAAATCTAAAAATAGTATAATTAAATAAAAATATTTTGTATCTTTGTGTTTAATGAAATAGTAGTATAATCTAATGGAAAAACTTGTTATTCAGTCAGATAAAAGCAGTCTTCCGCTTGTCGAAAATTTCGTCAGGGCAATATGTGATGGAAATCATATTGTTAATTATTATGCTACTATCTCTGTCCCTGTCTTGAAGGCTTTTGAAACAGCCATCCTTTCCAGCTCGTCAGCTCTTTCTATTGTCTTCGACCACTGTCGTGGTGGTATTTACTTTTCCATCCAGAGTGATGTCCCCTGTTTCTTCTTTAATCGAACTACCGAAACTGTCCCCGCTGCCGGTTCGCCCGAAGAATCATCCTATCTAATCGAAACCCTATCCGACCGGATGGAGGTCTCTGATGAGGGTCGTACCCTCCAGTTGACTTTCGAAGTCCAGGGTATCGATATTGGGGAGGCAGCCCTTCGTGTTCAGGCTCTCAAACTTTTTTACGAAAGCATCAGCACTCAGGTGCATCAAACTGTCGAGGTGTAGATGCTATTTTCTGTTCTGATAACTCAACGAGATTTCATTTTTCAGGACAACTGCCTTATGGCTTTCTTCTGTTTTAAAGAAAATGAGGAATAAATATATAATTTCTTATCTAACTATCTGTAAATAATTGTATTATCATTTATTTTTGCTATAACAACCTCCCAGTTCTAAAAATTCATCAACTCCCCTCCCCTATCCCATTTTTCAACTTTTTTCAATCAAAAGCATTATGGCTATCTATTTTTCTTCCGAGAACATTAAATTTGACCTTAGGGGTAAGTTGAAGGTCAAAAAATGGATTACCGACCTTATCAAAGCACAAAACAAAAAAGTGGGCGACATTAGTTACCTCTTTTGCGACGATGCCTACCTCATAGAGGTCAACCGCACTTACCTCGACCATGATACCTATACAGATATTATCACGTTCGATTATGTCGAGGGTGACACTATTTCGGGTGACATCCTAATTAGTGTTGAGCGTGTCAAGGAGAATGCCCAACTTTTCAATACCACCTTCGACCAGGAGCTCCACCGCGTCATCATACACGGTGTACTCCATTTGTTGGGTCAAGGAGACAAGACTGAAGCAGAGGCAGCTCAAATGCGGAAAAAGGAAGAAGCTGCTTTAGCTTTATGGAATACAATGAATTAACCCTGTGGTTCCTTGTGAAACGTAATTATTTTTGAGAAGGTTTTTGTTTGACTTTTTCTGTCCCTATTGTATTTTTTGAACACTTTTTATTACTATTGCGATTATTATAGCTTTTCAACTCCAATTCCGTAATCTTCTATGACTGACCTCTCTTACGATATCATCGTTGTTGGTGCTGGACATGCCGGTGCCGAGGCTGCTGCAGCAGCAGCCAATATGGGAGCGAAGACGCTCCTCATCACGATGAATCTTGATACCATCTGTCAGATGTCATGCAATCCCGCTATGGGTGGCGTAGCGAAAGGACAGATTGTTCGTGAGATTGACGCACTGGGTGGCTATTCGGGTATTATCACCGACCTTTCTATGATCCAGTTCCGTATGCTGAACCTATCTAAGGGTCCAGCCATGTGGAGCCCACGTGCTCAATGCGACAAAATGTTGTTTTCTCGTAATTGGCATCATCAGTTGGAGAATACCCAAAATCTCTCACTCTGGCAGGATGAAGTAGTGGAGGTGATTGTGCGTGACGGCGTAGCCTCTGGTGTCCGTACCCGAATGAATATTCACTTCGAAGCCAAGGCCGTCATTCTTACTAATGGTACTTTCCTAAATGGTACTATCTATATTGGCGAACAGAGTTGGACAGGGGGTAGAATAGGGGAGGGGGCAGCCCATGGATTGTCTGACCAATTGTTACAGATGGGATTTGAAGTTGATCGTCTCAAGACAGGGACCCCTGTACGTATTGATGGTCGCACCATCCATTTCAACCGCCTTGAGGAGCAACCCGGCGATGTGCATCCTCAGAAATTTTCTTACACCGACACCCATCCTTTGCAAAAGCAGCGTTCCTGTTTTTTGGCTTATACGAACGAACAAACTCATGACATTTTGCGAACAGGCTTTGACCGTTCACCACTTTACACAGGTCGTATTCAGGGTACAGGACCTCGCTACTGTCCTTCCATCGAGACTAAGATTGTTCGCTTTGCCGGCAAACAGCGTCACCAGCTCTTTGTCGAGCCAGAAGGTTGGACTACCCATTCCTACTATCTCAATGGCTTTTCATCCTCCCTGCCTTTGGAGGTGCAGGTAGATGCCTTGCATACAATCTCGGGCTTTGAGGAGGCTAAGATTTTCAAACCGGGCTATGCCATCGAGTACGACTATTTTCCACCCACCCAGCTTAACTACACCCTTGAGACCAAGAAGGTAGAGAACCTCTATTTTGCAGGACAAATCAATGGAACCACTGGATATGAGGAGGCCGGATGCCAGGGTCTCATGGCAGGTATCAATGCGGTATTGAAAATCCAAGGAAGACCTTCTTTTGTCCTCAACCGTACGCAGGCTTATATAGGTGTTCTGATAGATGACTTGGTTACCAAAGGTGTCGACGAACCCTACCGTATGTTCACTTCTCGGGCAGAGTACCGTATTCTCCTTCGACAGGATAATGCCGATGTGCGCCTCACGGAGTTGTCACATAACATAGGGTTAGCATCTGACGAGCGTATGCGCAGGGTAGGGGAGAAGGTGCGCTATACACAGCAGCTCTCTGATTTCGTCAACGAGACTCCAGTCACCCCTGCGGAGGCGAATACCATGTTGGAACAGCTGGACACACCTCCTATCCAGCAGCGTGTCCGCTTGGTCAATCTTTTGCTGCGTCCAGAGGTTGACATGAATCATCTCTTGGAAATATCTCCTGAGCTCCAATCGCAGGTAGAACAACTGCCCGAAGAGGTTAAGACCGATGTCGTCAAGGCAGCAGAAATCATGTTGAAGTACCAGCGATATATTGAGAAGGAACAGGATGTAGCCAGCCGTATCCTTAAGTTCGAGGACATCGTCTTGCCAGACGATTTCGACTATTTCTCCCTTCAGTCCCTCTCGTATGAGGCTCGTGAGAAACTTACCAAGATGCGTCCCCACACTATCGGACAGGCATCTCGCATCAGCGGAGTTTCACCGGCTGATGTCTCAGTCCTCCTTATCACTATGAACCATAAAAACAAACCTATTGAGTAGTAGAACTTGTTAAATGAGTAGGGGAGGGGCATCGTTTCACGCGAAACCCCTCCCCTAATTTTCTTACTATAAAACAATTAACCTAAATCGTTCGGTTGAATTTGCGACTGAATATTAACAGTTATGCTCCATGATGCTACTTGGTTTTGGTATAGAACGTGAACTTTCTATGCGCTTGCCTTTTGTATTTTTTTCGAGCAGAATGGCCACATTGTTGGCGAGAAGGTGTGAAGAAAGAATCCAGTAGATGTTTCGGTAGTGAAGTGGAGAAAAGCTACGGTGAGGATGGAATGAGGTCAAGATGACGTTGAAAGAATGCCGATAGAGTATAAGGACTCCTGAAAAAGCGAAAAAGGTTATAGGAGTCGACTTAATGGCTATTGGTGAAAAAGAAGTACCCATAATTATGAATTGATGGACCATCCTCCTACTCCATCAACCAGTATTGAGAGGGCATTCTTTAAAGCAGGGCTATCTACTTTTCTGCATGATAATTTCTCTTCCCCAGATGGTGTTCATCGTTCACCTAAGATTACCTTGACACTCCTTGATAGTCAACAATTATTACATGATAACTATCATGTTCCATGATTTTTACATCTAATTTGTGACTAACATTTCGTTCTTGCAGTACTTTAATGCCGATTTGTCTTGTTATTCCCTTAGAACATGATATTTACGTTTTAGTTAGATTGGAAAAAAATGACCGCTCTCACTATTATAGTTGTCATGTACAATATTTTGGGTGAGTGTACGTTATTGATTATGCACTAATATAAGGTATAACTGTTTTTTACTAACATTACTCATAATCGTTTTATTCTTCACTCCGTTGTACTCTATTATCGAAGAGTCTCAGACCCTTCTTCACCTTCAAGATGCTGGTTAGTAGTGGATTCTTTTGCTACACGCTGCATGGAAACAACCGTGCTATAGGTCCCCCTTCCAGTCGTACCTTAATTACGATTTAGCATTATTGGCTTATAATTATAGTAAAATTAGATAGTTAGCATTTATGAAGAGGTATCTCTACATTATCTTTGGTTTGATCTGTGTGATTTTTGGAGCGTTGGGAGTGGTGGTGCCAGGATTGCCGACGACACCCTTTCTGTTGTTGGCCTCGTGGCTGTTCTATAGGTCTTCGCCTAAATTGCAGCAGTGGCTGCTGAATTCATGGTTGGGGAAATATATCCGCAGCTATCACCGTCGGGGCGGTATGACGTTGTCGCAGAAAGCGGGAGCGGTAGGTATCATGGTGGCCATGGTGCTCCTTTCCACGTTTGTGTTTGTGCCGGCAGGTTCTGTGGCTCGTATCATTGTGCCTATTGCTGGTGCTATAGGAGTGTTGATTGTGGTCTTTCTGGTTCCTAATGCCAAAAATGACGATTAGTCGTCAGGGGTCATAAGGGAATGCGCTGGATGCTACGTTAAGCGTTTTATCGGCAGCTCACTTTTTGTAGATAAGCTTTGGATTCAGGGCCCATATTGAAGAGTAAGTCAAGGACTGTGAGATTGGGTTGGAAGCCGAAGCGGGTGTCGAAGACTTGGCTGTAGGGCGTGAGTCCAAATGGGGCTTGCGCATGCTTGGCGCAGAGTATGTTGCGGAAGTCGGGGATAGGGGAGTCTGTGCCCCATGCAGAGGGAGCGGTAGATGAGACAGGAAGATAGTCCTTGGTATAAGTTATTGAACAATTGATTTTTAGCTTTTTGAGCAGATATTGCAGGAGGGCATCGTTTAGTTCCACCAGGTGCTGGTGTGGCTGCATGAGGATTTTTTCAAGTCCGTCGCGGTAGTATAGAAAATAGGGGGCAGCGCTGTAGGCTGAGACAATGGCCCGCCAGTGGCGTATATGCCAGGGCTCTTGGTAGCTGATGCCCATCTCATCGGTGCGGGTGTGATTGCCATTGGGTCGAACAACCGGTACTGTAAGCACCTGCAGACCGTTGCCCGTGGCGATGATGGCACGGTTGCGGTAGGTCTGCTTGGGGAAAGTCTCCTTCACTTCAATAGCGATGCTGTCATAATGGGACAGGCATGCCATGTAATAGACCGATGGTATGTAGGCTGTGGGGAATAACGCTGTCACAGGGTTATAGTGCAAATGAGGGTCTGTTATTTCCCGATGCTGATAGACATCAGTTCGTCGTCTTCGAGGTAGAAGTCGATGTTGCCTTCGTTGAAAGTTACACGACGTTCGCCCCATTCTTCATCATCCACATCCTGTTCGAAGAAGTGGTTGCTGACCATGAGTTCGACGATTTCTTTCTCGCCAAGGTCGAAAATCTCTTTGCCAAAGAGGATGGTGTCCTCATCGGTAACATCGATACAGGAGAGGGTAGGATTATCGCCCTCAAAGAAAAGGGTGATGCTGTCTCCGTAGCGGAGCACCGTAGTGGTTTCATCGGTAGCGTTTTGGATAGCCTCCAGTTCGTCGGCTTCACCCAGTATGGCAACGACCTCCTCGACGGGCATGTCAAACAGGATGTCACCGTAGCCTTTCTTAATTTTTATTTCTTTGTTCATCGTAAAGTGCATTAATTTTAGTTGTCAATAACAAGGGGAGGAAAAGGCCTAGGAAGACGGTGTTTGCCGTCCTCTCTATCGTCACATTTCACCCTTTTTTTGATTTATTTTGAGAAAACAAAGGTACAATTTATTTCTCAAATAACCAAATTTTTGCAGAAAAATAGTTTTTGGATCCTCTTTTATGTACTGATTTTCCGATTATTGTACATTTTGTTAAAAAGAAAAATTGAAAAACTTTTTGCTAAAAGAGAAAAAAGTTGTACTTTTGCAAACTCAAATTTGAGGATGACTAAGTAGCTCAGCAGGTAGAGCACATCCCTTTTAAGGATGGGGTCCTGGGTTCGAGCCCCAGCTTAGTCACCAAGGAGACTAAGTAGCTCAGCAGGTAGAGCACATCCCTTTTAAGGATGGGGTCCTGGGTTCGAGCCCCAGCTTAGTCACAAGAACGATTACCGGGAGCAATTTCTTCCGGTTTTTTTGTATCATGAGTATGCCTCGAATAGCACGGATTGGACTATTGTTGTTTCTGTTGTTGTGGGCGGCCGCGAGCCATGCCCAGCAGACCCAGGAACAGCTGGCGGCACACTACTATGCCAACGGAGAGTTTTCGCAGGCCGCTGAGCTATATGAGGGGATGTACAAGCACGCTCCCAACAAGTATTACTACCAGATGCTCTTTCGTTCTTATATGGAATTGGAGCAGTGGAAGGATGCGGAACGTTTGGCCGAACGGCGGCTGAGGCAGTTCCCCAAGGAGTTGGACCTCTATGTCGACATGGGACGCATTCAGGAACGTCGTGGAGAGTACAAAAAGGCTGCCAAGAGCTACGATGCCGCTGTGGATAAGATTGGTTATGACTCCAAGCAGATTGGCGACCTCTGTCAGGCTTTCGAAACCGCCAATCATCCCGAGTATGCCATCAAAACCTACCTTGCCGCCCGCAAAAAGATGAAGAATGAGTTCATCTATGTGGCCGAGCTGGCCACCCTCTATGAGCGAGCTGGCCAATATGAGGCCATGATGCAGGAATATTTCGACCTGCTGGACAAACAGCCCAGGATGATTGGCCAGATTCAGATTTCCTTGCAGCGGGTTCTGAGTGAGACTTCCAATCCCAAGGTGGTAGAAGGGCTTCGCAGCGCATTGGTGCAGCGGGTGCAGCAACACCCTGAGAATAAAGCCTATCTGGACATGATGATATGGTTCTCGCTGCAGCAGAAAGACTTTCAGTTTGCCATGGTGCAGGCCAAGGCGGTGGATGCCCGTTTCCCCGAACAGGGCGGCGAGACCCTCATGCGTGTGGGCGACATTGCCCGAAGCAACCAAGCCTATGATGTGGCACAAGAGTGTTATGCCACCGTAGCCAAGAAAGGAAAGGATGGGCCCTACTATTTTGGCAGTAGGGTAGGGGTGCTGAATGTGCAGTTTGCCCGCATCAATCGCAATTTCCCTATAGAGAACAAGAAATTATGGGCTCTGTTGCACGACTATGAAGATGCCTTTGATGAATTGGGCAAGAATGAGCATACGGTGACTTTGATGCGCAATTATGCTGATTTGATGGCCTACTATGCCGACAGCCTCCAACGGGCAGCAGATGTGCTGTATGATATCTTGGAACTCCCGCGGCTGTCGCCTCAGCAACGCGACGAGACGAAATTGGCTTTGGGCGACCTGTTGCTTTTTGCTGGCGAGGTGTGGGATGCCTCCTTGCTTTATATGCAGGTGGAGAAATCCAATAAGAACGAAGTGATAGGCTCCATGGCCAAATTCAAGAATGCCAAGCTCTCCTATTATAACCATGATTTCCTTTGGGCCAAGACCCAGCTGGATGTGTTGCGTGCCTCCACTAGCAAGCTGATAGCCAACGATGCCATGGAGCTCTCTTTGCTCATTAGCGACAACATGGAGGAGGACAGCACCTTCGACATGCTGGAGCGCTATGCCGAGGCCGATCTGCTCCTTTACCGCAATCAGTTGGATTCGGCATGGGCCGTTTTCGATGCTGTTGCCACCAGTGCCCTCTCGCATCCTTTGTTTGACGAGGTGCTGCTGCAGAAAGCCAAAATCAGGATGCGGCAGGAGCGCTACGAAGAGGCCGACTCGCTCTTGGGTCAGTTGGTCACTCTGTATGCTCACGACATTCTGGCCGACGATGGTTTGCTTCTCCAAGCCCAGCTTAACGAGGAAAAACTGAATAATCCTGCCAAGGCCCGCGACTGCTATGAGAAGATTATTTTGGATTACCCCACCAGCCTCTATGTCGACGAGGCTCGGAAGAGATATAATGAATTAAAGACCATAGCAGAAGGGAATGCCTTGTGACGGTCACAACAAATGCCATGGTCGCTTTCCCCCAATCCCCCATCATGGAAGTAAGAGCAAAAAAATACTTAGGACAGCATTTTCTCAAAGATGAGAATATAGCGCAGCAGATTGCCGAGAGTCTCACCGGCACCACCCCTCATGTGCTGGAAATCGGCCCCGGCATGGGCGTCCTTACCAAATACCTACATGCAAATCCCAACCTCGATTTCCATGCCATAGAGATTGACTCCGAGTCAGTTACCTACCTCCACGACCATTATCCTTCGCTGCATGTGATAGAAGGCGATTTCCTCACGTTGGACCTGCAGGGACTTTTTGCCGAGCCCTTTGCCGTGATTGGCAATTTCCCTTACAACATCTCTTCTCAGATTCTCTTCAAGGTGTATGAGAACCGCAACCAGATTCCCGAGGTGGTGGGCATGTTCCAGAAAGAGGTGGCCGAGCGCGTGGCGGCCAAACCCGGCAGCAAGACCTACGGAATCCTGAGTGTGCTGCTGACGGCATTCTATGATATCGAATATCTCTTCACGGTTCATGAGCATGTCTTCAATCCCCCGCCCAAAGTCAAGTCCGCCGTCATCCGCCTGCGCCGCAACCAGGTGGCCACCCTTGCCTGCAATGAGGCCCTTTTCACCAAGGTGGTCAAGATAGGCTTCAACCAGCGGCGTAAGACCCTCCGCAATGCCCTCAAACAGCTCAATATGGACCTTACGGCTGTTCCCGAAGACCTCTTGGCCAAACGGGCTGAGCAGCTGTCGGTGGAGGATTTTGTGGCGATAACTAATTCGGTAAAAGAAACAGCTAACAATTAAAACAGTATGTCAGTTTTTGAATATATCATCTTGTCCTTTGCCTTGGCGGTGCCCACCATGGTCACCGTGCGCGGCTGTGCATTAAAAAATCCCATCCGCCTGACCCGTGGTTTGGGAGTTTCCTTTCTTTTGGCTTTGGAGCACACGGCGCTGCTCCTTCTGGGCATAGGGATAGGCAATATGCTGCGGTTCGGTGTGTCAGAGTACGACAACCTCATCTATCTGGGTATGTTGGTGGTAGTGGCTGGCCGCATGTTTTTTAACGCGTTTAGCAAGAAGGAGAAACCCTCCTATGATATTGCCAAATGGGTGACGGTGTTGCTGCTTGGAGTGGCAACAGGCGTCAATGCACTCTTTATCGGCCTCGGCCTTGGTTTCAGAGTGTTGATAGAGAACGATTTATGGAAAGTGGGCATCCCTCTCCTGATTATTGTGTTTCTCTTTTCCTACCTCGGCATCATGTATGGCCGTCGCAAAAAAGAGGTGCGTGCCCGACGCTGGATGCTGTTGGGCGTGTTGTTCTTGCTCATTCTTGCCGTCAAAGGGGCCTTTTTTAGCTAATAAAGGGTCTTTTGATGCTCAATAGTGGGGCAGCCAGTACTATTTCCCACTCACTTTCTGCATCTTCTTCTTCAGGGCGCGGACCCGTTCGGCCGAGGCGTGGATTTCTTCGGCGTTGAGGGTGCCGTCCTGAACATATTCCAGGATGGCTTCCACCGCTGTGGGTACCATATCGGGGTCGTATTTGTTGCCGTTGTTCGAGAGGCAGAGCAGGTCACAACCAGCCAGGATGGCCATCTTCAGCGCTTCTTCAAATCCGTATTGCTTGGTGATGGCTCCCATGGCGAGGTCGTCAGTTACGACTACACCCTTGAAACCAAGCTCGTTGCGGAGCTTCTCGGTCACCACCAGGGGCGAGAGTGAGGCGGGCAGGTCGTCGCCGAATTGGCGGTTGATGACATGTGCCACCATCACCATGTCTACATTGCCTTCGGCAATCAGTTCGCGGTAGGGTTGTAGCTCCTTTTCCTGCCAGGTATTGGTAACGTCCACCAAGCCGGCATGGGTGTCGCCCGAGGCGCTGCCGTGGCCGGGGAAATGTTTGAGGCACGAGATGATGCCTTTCTTGCCCTGCAGGGCTATCCAGATGCGGGCGTAGTGGGAGACCTCGTCGGCATTGCCAGAGAAACTGCGTCCCAGCTTGCCTATGACGGGACATTTGGGGTTGACGTTCACATCCACACAGGGAGCGAAATTAAGGTTGATGCCGGCCTCGCGTAGTTCGCCGGCCACGGTGTTGGCGTTCTCCTCCACGGCGTTGTCTCCTGCTTCTGCCGAGGCCTGGGCCGTCAAGGTGGCGGGAAAACCGTCATTCACCCGCAGGCGGGTCACCTTGCCCCCTTCCTGGTCAACGCCTATCAGCAGGTTGTTGTTACCATATTTCTGCAGGTCGGCGCAGAGCTGTTTGAGTTGTATGGGCGATTCGATGTTGCGGTGGCGGGTGCCAGTGGGGGCATCGTACTCAAAGAGGATGATGCTGCCAACGTAGTATTCGCGGATGTCGCGCACAATGGTGCTTTTCTCATCTATAGTGGTGCCGCGGAAACCTACCAAAAGCATTTCGCCAATGTCTTGGCGCAGCTGTTTGGAATCGTTGATATTGATAGCGGCGTTGGCCTTTTCGGTAGTACCTTCCGCGTTCTGGCCGCAGGCCGTGAGGCTGATGGTCATGCAAAAGGAAAGGAAGAAGGGGGTGAGAAAACTTTTGGAGGTCATATTGCAATGATTCTATGATATTTGTGTGGTATTAATGATAATGAGTAGGGGTTATGAGCCGAAGGGGACGCGGTGGAGGATGCTGCGGCCAAGGGTGATTTCGTCGGCATACTCCAGGTTGTCGCCAATGGCTATGCCGCGCGCTATGGTGGTCACCTTCACCCCCAAGGGTTGCAGTTGTTTGTTGAGGTAGAAGTTGGTGGTGTCGCCCTCCATGGTGGTGGGAAGGGCCAGGATTACCTCCTCCACAGGCGCGGGATTGCCCTCTTGTATGCGTTGAAGCAGCGATGCAATGTTCAGATCGCGGATGCCGATGCCGTCAATGGGCGAGATGACCCCTCCCAGCACATGGTAGAGGCCGTTATACTGTTGGGTGTTCTCAATAGCCATCACATCTTGAATATTCTCCACCACGCAGATGATGCTCTGTATCCTTTTGGGACTCTCGCAGATGGGGCAGAGGTCAGAGTCGCTGATACTATGGCAGATACGGCAGTAATGAATGTCCGTAGTGAGGCGGTGGATGGCATCGGCCATGTCTGCCACCTCCTCGGGAGGCTCTTTGAGCAGATGCAAGGCAAAACGCAACGCCGTCCTTTTCCCCACTCCGGGGAGTGAGGAAAGAGCTTCCACAGCCTTGGTGAGTGTCGTTGAGGGCAGTTCCATTTGAATGTGGCTTTATTTTTAAAATGCAAAAGTACATCTTTTTTTTGTTCTGTCATTTCGCCCTGCCACATCTTTTTCCACAAATTCAGGTTGAAACTCTGGGCATATAAAGCCTTGCTTAACCGTAGCTTGTTCTGTTTTCTATTGTTATCATGCTGAAAACCTGCAAAATAATTGCCAATATCTCGCTGTGCGAAAGATAAAAAAGCGAGAAGTTCGCGAGAGATTCGCAAGGAGTTCGCGAGAGAGAGGAGAAGCATCCAATAAGGAGGGGTGTTTTGGGGTTCTCCGGAAGAAGAACTGATGTGGGCAATTGTGCAGGAAAGGCAGCAATAATGACAATAACAGAAAAAAGTTAGAGCCAGTTTAGAAAAAAAATGTATATTTGCAAATAATTTTAAAAAATAGATTGAATATGTAAAAAACAATAGAATAGGTATATAACATACATAATAGCGATTCGTGCTATTCTTGAACACCAAATTTCCACATCGTCCTCAATCAAGGGGACTAAACAATGCAAGAATAGGTCGACGAAACGCCGTGCATCGGCGTGGAATGACTTAGTTTGCATTGTAGGGCGTGGAAACCCTGGTGTTCAGACAGAGATACGTTCCACGCTATTCTTTTGCCCTTTCCACGCCCGATGAAACTCTTTGCTAAATACTGCTATATATCTGACCAACAGTTTGTCGCCGACCTCCTTGCCGACGATGAGAAGGCTTTGGAGTGTCTGCTGTATGATCGTTTCCGTCGCCTGTTGCGGTTCAACGCCATGAAGGCGGCCCCCAACGTCCCGTTGGATGATTTGGTGCAGGAGTTCTACCTTTACCTTCATGCCGATGGCTGGGCACGGCTGCGCCGTTACGACCCCGACCTTCCTTTCGACCGCTGGCTTTCAGTGGTTTCCTATCGGTTTTTCAAAGATTTTTCGCTCCAGATGATAGATTCTCGTCGTCAAATCCCTATTACCAATTTAGAAGACCAAGAATTGCTAAATGCTGGTACGACACAGATGACCCATATCATGATGGACATACAACAGGGTTTGGCCCAACTGGAGCCTCCGCGCGACCGCGCGATACTGACCGCCCTGCTCCTTCGGGACGAGGAGCCGCAGGCAGTGGCCGACCGTTTCCAAGTCACCGTGGACAACCTCTATAACATCAAGCGTCGTGCATTGGCCCGATTGATTCAGAAACACTCTAGTACAATAATGGACTGATTTTTTTGTTATCTCGTTATGGAAGACCAAAAACACACAGCAGAAAGCATCATGGAGCTGATAAACAGTCTGCCTATCATGGAGCGTATCAAGCTGCACGACCTGTTCAAGGGAGTGCAAACTGCATCATCAGACATGGAAGAGTACCTGACGGAACAAAGGTTCTCGGGCGGACGGGTGTGTCCCATATGTGGAGGGGCCCATGTTCAGCGAAATGGGAAACGAAAGAATGGGGCACAGAAGTTTATCTGTAAGGACTGTGGCAAGACGTTCTCTATAAGGAAGAACACCATTTTTAACGGCACGCGTAAGAGCCTGTCGGTATGGAGAGAATACATGAACTGTATGGCGGAAGGGTTGACGATAGACCAAAGTGCCGAACGGTGTGGCATTACGCATTACACATTATTCATATGGAGGCACAAGATTCTCGACGCCCTTGGAGAGTGTTCCAGAGACACGGAGCTGTCCGGCATTGTAGAAGCAGACGAGACATTCATGCCGTTGTCATTCAAGGGCGACAGGTCCCTTTTCACAAAAGGAGAGGTAGAGCGGCAGGCACGAGTCCGAGGAGGGGAGAACCACAAGAGGGGACTATCGGACGAGTTGGTGTGTATCCCATGTGCCATAGACCGCAAGGGCAATGCCGTAAGCAGAGTGGCCAAGCTCGGGAAATGCTCGACCAAGGCCGTGAGGGAGGTTCTTGGCGGCCATGTGAACCATGAGGCCACCCTGTGTACCGACGAGGAAGCCTCATATCGCAAATTCGCGAAGGAGAACGGTAATGCCCTTGTCCAGATTAAGGGTGGCAAGGGGACGGTGAAAGGCATATACCACATACAACACCTCAACGCATATCATTCCAACCTTAAGAACTTTATCGGGCAATTCAAAGGAATATCGTCCAAATACTTGAACAACTACCTCGTGTGGAACAACGAAGTGGAACGAAGAAAGAATGGTTTTGCGGAAAAGGCAGTAGCCGTACTCCAACAGGTGGCATCAGCAATTTTTGAGGAGACCTGCTTGGCTCTCTTTTTGAGACCAGCTGTGCCTCTTCTGGTAAAAAATCAGTCCTAAATCAAACTAGAGCGAGTTTTTTTTTCAACCATCTGTAAGATTTGACCCCTTTGTGCGTTTATTATACAACACAAAACGTATAACAACTAATACACATCAAAAATGAAAAAAATAATCGTAATGCTGGCCTGTGTGATGCCAATGATATGTTCCTGCCAGAACAAATCAACACAAAAAACCGCCTACGGGACATATACCATCAACGGCACCACAAGTTTCCGCAACAACGGCGACACAGTGTGGCTGGTGAATTCCAATGGGTGGATTTACCTTGATTCCACGCTCGTCAAGTGGGGGAAGTTCTCGTTGACAGGCAGCAGCGACACCTCTTTCATGGCGACGGTGATGTATGGCGAAGATTGGGACAAACTGCCACTTGTGGTTGAGCCGGGTATGAATGTGACGCTCGACTTGGCCAAGTGCACTGCCACAGGGTCGCCAATCAACGAACAGCTTTACCTTTTCGTCACTCCTCAAGTAAACATTGACCGCGAATTGGAACGGCTGTACGAGTCAATCCATTTCGGGCATCCGTCCAATAAGAAACGTGCCGAACTGGAGCAACAGCAGAAAAAGGTGCTTGCCGCCCGTCTTAAACTCATGGATACCACCGCGTGGGATATTTACACCAGCAATTCCGACAACGCTGTCGGAGCATACATATTTGCGCGACTGGCACAATGGGCGTTGGAATTCGACAAGTTGTATTCCGACACGGTGCATAGCCGGTGGCCACGGATTGATTCGGCCTATTCCGTAGCATCGCCAATCGTGAAGAACAACGAAAGTGTGCAATACTATATGCGTTTCGGCCATGCGCAGCAAAACGTGTCGCAGGGCAAGCAATACACCGACATTCCGGCGCTGAACTACCCCACAATGCAGCCAGTCAAGCTGAGCCAACTGATTGGCGGCAAAGTGGCAGTTGTCGACTTTTGGGCATCGTGGTGCGGTCCGTGCAGGAAAGAAATCACGGATGTGCTGATACCGCTGTACCAAAAGCACGGCGGCAAAGACTTTGTTGTCGTGGGTGTTGATGTGAGCGACCGAATTCCCGAACATGAGAAAGCCTCCAAGCAGCTCGGCATACCATACCCGCAAATCATCGACACAACATCGTTCTCGTCCGACCACTACGGACTGCAATCCATTCCGCAGGTCTTCCTCATCGACCGCGAAGGAACCTTGCTCGGCAACTACCGCGGCGAAGAACTTGTCCGCGAGGTGGAGAAGGCCTTGAAGAAAGAATAACCCCTAAAACAATCAATATGACACAAAACATCATCAAATCCCGCAGATAACAATTAAACTCAACGTATCATCAATAAATTTTTAAGATTATAGAAATAGCAATGCAAATCGACCAAATCTCCATCGCGCGGGCGGCGAACGCGGCGCATTACGAGTACCTCGACACGGTGCGCAAGCGCACGGAGGAGACGCGCCTCGAAAACGAGCTTTGGAAGAAAGCCGTCGAGGAGTTACGCGAGGCCTTCGAGAAGGAGGACAAGGCCTTCAAGCAGTACCGCGCCATCGACCACACCTCCGCCCTCCAGAAGGCCGACGAGGAGCGCGACAAGCTCTACGCCTCGCTGCGCGACACCATCAAGGCCTACGCCAAGTTCCCCATCGCCGAGACCGCACAGCACGCCGAGCCGCTGCTGAAGGTCATCAAG
>JAEEGI010002691.1_pt1 | contig 43102 bp, 35 predicted proteins | sample 8958751 | NCBI WGS metagenome assembly JAEEGI01 (sample SAMN16246545, study PRJNA631951) | gut metagenome | biome: gut microbiome; feature: rumen; material: KS-attached | host: Bos | place: Iran: Karaj | collected 2018-10 | reverse complement strand
CGCTAAGGAAGCTGACTTCTTCTGCTTCGGTACAAACGACCTTACACAGATGACATTCGGTTTCTCACGTGATGATGCTGGTAAGTTCCTCAATGCTTACTATGATACAAAGATCTTCGAGAACGATCCATTTGCTAAGCTTGACCAGACGGGTGTTGGTAAGCTTATGGAGATGTCTCTCAAGCTTGGTAAGCCAGTTAACCCATCACTTCACGTTGGTATCTGCGGAGAGCACGGTGGAGATCCTTCATCAGTAGAGTTCTGCCACAAGATTGGCCTTGACTATGTATCATGCTCACCATTCCGTGTACCTGTTGCTAGACTTGCTGCTGCTCAGGCTGCTATCGCTGAGAAGGCTGCTAAGAAGTGCGACAAGTGCGAGGATGCTACAAAGGCATTCGTAGATGACGAGACAAAGGAAAAGCTTAAGGAAGCTGCTGAGAAGGCTCAGGTAATCGCTAAGGAACTCGCAGAGACATCTGCAGAGGTTGCTAAGGCTGGTCTCGCTGGTCTTAAGGCTGGTATCGAGGAAGCTAAGAGAGCTTACAACGAGAACAAGAAGAACTAATTTGTTTAGTTAGACTTTTAATAAAGGACTAGAATCCATATGGGTTCTAGCCCTTTTTTTCTTTATTTTTTCTTAATAATATATTAGCTTTTTTCTATGTTTTAACACTTTGAAGTGCGATATATTCTAATGGTAGGTGTCGATATACCGTTAAATTATCGGGGAAGGATAGCTATTATGGATAAAAAACGTGGTTCTTTAATGTTACCTATCGTTGGATCTATTTTTCTTGCTGTTGTGATCACTGCCATATCTATTGCAGGGTTCAACATCTATAGTACTATCAGTACAAACGCATCGCAGACAGAAGCTTATCAGAGCAGACTTAAGGAAGATATCATGACTGAGCTCAAGAATGAGACTCAGGAAGCTATGAGTATATGCCAGGTAATGTATGATAGATACTTAGCTGGTGAAATGACTATGGAAGAAGCGCAGAAAGAGTCTGCAGATATCATTAGAGAGCTTAAATATAATGACGGATCTGGTTATTTCTGGATTGATACATCTAAGGGTGTAAATGTGGTTCTTCTTGGAAGAGATACAGAAGGCCAGTCCAGATGGGATAGTGTAGATCCTAATGGAACCTATTTTATCCAGGAAATGATCAAGAATGGTATGCAGGATGGTGGCGGATACACTAATCTTATGTTTGCTAAGCCAAATGAGACTGAGCCTCTGCCTAAGATAAACTATACAGCATACTTTGAACCTTTCGACTGGGTTATGGGTACCGGAGTATGGGTTGATTATATTGATACCCTTACTGCTACTTATAATGAACATGCAACAGCGGCTCTTTCCAAGACTATTACAAGCTGTATTATTGTTACACTTATTCTTTTGGTCATTGGTATAGCTATTGCTGTATATATGGGTAAGAGAATTACAAGTCCTCTTATACTGGCTACAGATCAGATGGTTCGTATGTCCAATAATGACTTTACGGATACAGAGGCAATGGATAAAGTTCGTAAGCTTCCTGAAAGGGAAAAGAACGAAATTGGTCAGATTGCTGTTGCTCTTGACCTCATGCATACAAATATCAGAGACCTTATGATGAAAATCTCCGATACAACCTCTTATGTTGCATCTGCTTCTGAAGAGCTTTCTGCAAGCGCTTCACAGTCTGCAAAAGCCAGTGAGATGGTTGCTAATTCCTGTACTAATGTTGCACAGTCCTGTTCCGGACAGATTACAGCAGTTGCTGGAGCCAGCGAAGAGACCAAGACCTTTGTTAATAACATGCAGGAATTCCAGGATGCTATCGGCAGGACAACTGAGATGATCAAGAGTACAAATGAAGCAGCCAGCAAGGGCGCTTCTGATATGACTAATGCTACAAATATGATGGGTTCTATCAAGGAATCTGTTGAAAATTCAGCAACTGTCGTAGAAGCTCTTGGAGAACAACTCAAGAACATTGATACCTTTGTTGATACTATTGCTGAGATTGCAAGCCAGACAAATCTTTTGTCTCTTAATGCCAGCATTGAGGCTGCAAGAGCGGGAGAAATGGGTAAAGGCTTTGCGGTAGTAGCCAGTGAGATAAGCAAATTGGCTGATCAGTCTAATGAGGCTGCATCCAAGATTACTGAGCTTATTGCTGAGATTATGAAGAATTCTGATGAGGCTGTTGAAGCCATGCGTATTGGAGCACAGAACGTTGTTGAGGGTACTGAGACTGTAAATGAAGCTGGTAATACCTTTAGTAATATTGTAGACATGGTATATTCAATCTCAGAACAGTCCGAGAGAATGAGTGAGATTGTAAGCCAGTTGTCTGATGGAACAGAGACAATCGCAGATAATATCCGTAAGATTGAAGATATGAGTACAAATGTTGCTGATGAAACTCAGAATGTATCGGCAGCATCAGAGGAGCAGACAGCTTCTACCCATGAAGTTGCAGAAGCATCAGACAAACTTGCTGAAAATGCGCAGGAACTTCAGGAATTTGTATCAAAATTTGCTTTATAATAACTTAATAAATATGCTGCACCCTAGTCTATATGCGGGCTAGGGTGCTTTTGTGTTCCGGTATAGCGTTGAGAGATAATCAACATAGTGATAAAATTACTGTGTAATACTGTATCCATTTTAATGAAGGAGCGTTTGATGGATATCGAAGATATTGATCTTATTAACGAATTGAATATCTATTCTGGACTCGAATCGTTAAGTGAAATCGCTCTGGAAAAAGAGTTGGAATTATGTAAGGGGCTGGGCGCAAATGTTGAAAAGCTGCGTAGCCTTGGTTTTAATGCGCTCCAGCTTGCTGAGATAAGAAAAGGCCTTGAGGATAAAAATGTTGATGTAAATAAGTATCTGAATCCTAAGCTTTCCTGGACGGATATGGAAGAAATGCGCCTTGAGATGTCTCAAGGCATAGATATGTCTGAGTATCGAGAGAAAGGCTTTGATAATCAGCAGCTTTATCAGATAAGAAGAGGAATTGCTGATGGGCTCGATGTATCTGTTTATGCCAAAAAGGTGTATCTGGCTGATCAGATGAGAGAAATAAGACATGGACTTGCCAAGGATAATAGTGTGCCTATTATCTTTTTCCAGGATCCGGCATTCGATTCTCTTCAGATGAGGGAAATAAGGAAGGGGCTTCAGGCTGGCATTGATATTTCTCCTTATGCGATGCTGGATATTCCATATATGAAGATGAGAGCTGCCAGGAAGAGCGCTGAGGATGGACTTTTCTTTACAGAGGCTGATATTCGCAGATATACAGCCAGTATATTGGAAGAAATGCATCAGGCTCATAAAGACGGCGTTAATATTGATGGATACGTTAAAAGACTTTTTGATGCAGAACAGCTTGAACAGATAAGACTTGCGCTTAAGAAGAATCTTCCGATCGATGATTTCATGACTGCTGATATGCGAGGTGAAGCTATCAAAGAGATAAGACTTGGTCTGGAAGAGGGAATAGATGTAGGTAAGTATGCTGATGTAGCCTTTAACTGGATGCAGATGCGCGAAATGCGTCTGGGATTGGAGCATCAGATAGATGTAACACCATACTGTAAGCCTTTGTATCAGGCTGATCAGATGCGTGAAATAAGGCTTGGTATTGAAGCAGGCCTTGATGTATCTAAATATTCTTCAATGATGTATACAGCCAAGGATATGCATCGCATCAGAAAAAAGATGCTGTCCGGAGAGTTACAGAATGTTATTGCTGATGATTCTCTGGAAGGAAGTATCCTTGACAGAACTGGTGGAGTATCAGATCAGACGGCGCTTTTATCTGATATGCTCGAAAATAGAGACCAGTATATTTCTGTTTCCGAAGACAAAATGCAATGCTGGTTAATGCTTCCTCTTAGAAGAGACGGAATAAATTATACCGAAGATGCTATAATGACGCTCTTTTTTAAGCTCAAGATAAGAAGTGGTATAGATAGAAAAGTTATCAAGGATGCTATTGCCAATCCTGAGCCTAAGAAAAAATATCTTGCTGCACAGGGTAAAGAAGTGATCAATGGCAAAGATGGCTATTATGAATACTTTTTTGACTATGAAAAGAATAATGAGATCAAGGTTGATGAAGAAGGTAACATTGACTTCTCAAACATTGAAGAGATACAGCAGGTAAAGGTAGGAGATAAACTGGCATTATACCACAAGGCCACAAAAGGCGTTGATGGATTCAATATTTACGGCGAGATAGTAAAAGCGCAAAACGGTAAGGAAGTGCCTATTTTAAAGGGCGATGGCTTCATGATCATGACCGACAGGGTTACCTATGTAGCCAAGTACGGTGGCGCTATCAGTGTGGAAGAGGGCGATATCTATATCAAGAAGATATTGATAATGTCTGAAGTCAAGATCACTGATAATAAGATAAATTACGATGGAGTAGTATTCATCAGGGGTGATGTCCATGCTGGTAGTGAGATTCATGCTACAGGTGATATTATCATCGGCGGACACATGGAAAGCTCTGAGATCGAGAGTCGGTGTAATGTTGTGATAGCAGGTGGTGCAACCTGTCCTAACAGAGGGTCGATAACTGCTAAAGGAGATATAACTGCCAAGTTCTTTGATGGAGTTACGATCAAGGGAAACAATATCTCATCGAACTATTTTATTAACTGCACTATAGAGGCCAGGGGAATGATCAGGACCTTTGGCCGTCAGGGGGTTATATATGGCGGAACAGCGTATAGCCTCATAGGAATTGAATCTGCTGAAATTGGAAATGTATCAGGAGCAAGGACAACAATCACACTTGGAGCTAACACTGCGCTTCTTGCAGAATACAGTGAATTACAGAAGCAGATCAGCAGAGATGCAGAAGATCTTAAGAATCTACTTAAACAAAAAGAAAAGCTTCAGGAGATAGGCTCTGGAAATACGCAGGTTATGCAGCTTAAGATCAAGATCAATGCTGCAATTGCTATCAAACAACAGCAGATAAAGAATCTGTCAGCCAAGAAAGAGAAGCTTGAAGGTGACGTGGAAAAGGGCGGAAAAGCAACTGCTGTAGTGACAGAACAGATCTTTGCCGGAACGATAATTATCATCGAAGGACTTGCACTTAAGATAACAGAGGACCGAAAAACTGTTGATAAGATCGTATTTAGAATCGATGACAAAAAAGAGAAAATATTTGTATTTTAATTAAACAAAAACAAGGGGCTTTTGGGAATATAAAAAATGCCATAAAGCCCCGTTTTATCTTGCACAATCCCATATGCTTTTTTATAATAGAATATGATTGCTATGGGGGTATAAAATGGATATTAAAGAATTACTAAGAGAAGTTCTTTTAAAAGATAAGACTTTCATTCATTTGCCTTTTGGGGATGGCAAATATGATATCTATGAGTCAGTTGTGGTCATGTGGATCATAATGGCTATTATTTTGGTTGGTCTACTAATTCTTACCCGTGATTTTAAAGTTCATAATATTTCCAAGAGACAGGCGGCTATTGAAGCTTTTGTTGTCTGGATCAGGAAGATAATAGGAGGTTCCCTTGGAGAAAAGGGTGAAAGATACACTGATTATATTGTTAGTGTCCTCTTATTCCTTGGTGCTGCCAATATGATAGGTCTTCTTGGCTTTATTCCACCTACAATGGACATCAATGTTACAGCAGCTCTGGCTCTTATGAGTATTATACTTGTTGAGGTTGCGGCTATCAGAGAAAAGGGAACGGTTGGATGGCTTAAAGGCTTTGCCAAGCCCATGCCTATCGTTCTTCCTATGAATATCATGGAGCTTGCAATCAGACCTTTGTCACTGTGTATGCGACTTTTTGGTAATATCATCGGTGCCACAGTTATCATGGAGCTTATCAAGATGGTTCTGCCGGTTGTTCTGCCAGTTCCATTCTGTCTTTATTTTGATATTTTTGACGGACTTATTCAGGCATATGTATTTGTATTTTTAACATCGCTCTACATTAACGAAGCAGTAGAGTGATAGTACTACAATATAAAAACTCAAAAACGGAGGTAAAGTAATGGATTTAACAGCATTAGGAGCAGCAATTGCGGTATTTACAGGTATTGGTGCAGGTATTGGTATCGGTGTTGCGACAGCTAAGGCTACAGACGCTGTAGCAAGACAGCCAGAAGCTAATGGTAAGATCATGACTCTTTTGATCACAGGTTGTGCACTTGCAGAGGCTACAGCTATTTATGGCTTTATTGTAGCTATCATGATTTTGTTCACTTGATCAGACAGCGAGAAAGAAGGGTAATACATTGTTAGAATTTAGTTTAGTAAACATTATATGTGTCATAGTTAATCTTCTTATTCTCTATCTGATCTTCAAGAAGTTCCTGTTTGAGAGAGTAGATAAGGTTCTCATGCAGAGAAAAGAAGAAGTGGATGAGGCTACCAAAGCTGCTGATATTGCGACACAGAAGGCTCTTGATACCAAGAAAGAATATGAGGAGAAGATTGCTCTTGCTGACGAGGAAAAAGAGCAGATTCTTGCTGATATCAAGAAGCAGGGCTATGACGAGTATGAGCGCATTGTTAATGATGCCAAGAAAAAGGGTGAGCAGATCATTACAGAGGCCAAGCACAACGCTGAGGTTGAGAATGAGAGAGCCAAGGAGATTTATGCTGCTCAGCTCACAGACATGGTTATTGATGCTGCATCCAAGATTGCGGCGACCAAGCATAGTACACAAGACGATAGAGAACTGTACGATAAGTTTATAAATGAGGCTTGAGCAGAGAATGGGTGAAAAACTTTTAGCTAAACTGCGCTACGCCAGCACTGCTCCAACTACTGAACAGATTGATGGAATAAAGGCCATGCTTCGTAAGAAGTTTGATGGTGAAGACATCGAGCTGGAGGTCATCGAAGATAAGTCTATTGGTGGCGGCTTTATTGTATCCTGCAAGAACTATGAGTATGACTGGTCGGATGTTGGCAGAGCAAGGCAGCTGCGCGCAGAAATAAATAATCTCAGACGCAAGAGCGGCGATAATGACACTGGCAGGATCATTTCCATGCTCAGCACCAAGGTTGAGGATTTTAACCTTGCTGTTGAGGATAGAGAGGTTGGCAGTGTTATATGGGTTGGTGATGGAATTGCCAATATCGATGGCATCGACCACTCTTTCTACGGCGAGATAATTGAATTTGAAGATGGTACTAAGGGAATGGCCCAGGATATCAGAGATGATCATATTGGGTGTATTCTCTTTGGTAATGATACAGGAATCAGACAGGGTACCAGAGCAGTCAGAACCTACAAAGAGGCAGGTATCCCTGTTGGTGAAGCCTTTATAGGAAGAGTAATTGATGCACTTGGCGCTCCTATAGATGGAGAGGGTGATATCAAGGAGTCAGGATACAGACCTGTTGAGGGACCTGCGCCTGGTATCATCGAGAGACAGTCAGTTAATGAGCCTATGGAGACTGGTATTCTTTCTATTGATACCATGTTCCCTATTGGAAGAGGACAGAGAGAGCTTATCATCGGCGACAGACAGACAGGTAAGACATCTATAGCCCTCGATACTATCATTAACCAGAAGGGCAAGGATGTTATCTGTATCTATGTAGCTATAGGACAGAAGGCATCTACTGTAGCCAAGATAGTACAGACACTCAAAAAGACAGGAGCTATGGAGTACACAATAGTTGTGAGCTCTACAGCATCTGATACAGCACCTCTCCAGTACATAGCACCATATTCTGGAACTGCTATGGCTGAGTACTTTATGTATCAGGGAAAAGATGTCCTTATTGTATATGATGATCTGTCCAAGCATGCTGTTGCTTACAGAGCACTTTCTCTTTTGCTTGAGAGATCACCAGGTCGTGAAGCATATCCCGGTGATGTATTCTATCTGCATTCAAGACTTCTTGAGAGATCCAGTAAACTCTCATCAGAACTTGGCGGAGGTTCCATTACAGCGCTTCCAATCATAGAGACACTTGCAGGTGATGTATCTGCATATATCCCTACCAATGTTATTTCCATTACTGATGGACAGATATTCCTTGAAAGTGATCTGTTCTTTGAAGGAATGAGACCAGCCGTAAACGTTGGTCTGTCCGTATCCCGTGTAGGTAGTGCGGCTCAGACTAAAGCCATGAAGAAGGCTGCGGGAAGTATCAGAGTTGACCTTGCCCAGTATAGAGAAATGGCTGTGTTCACACAGTTTAGTTCTGATCTGGATGAGACCACCAAGAATCAGCTTGCTCATGGTAATGTCTTGATGGAGCTTCTCAAACAGCCACTTGAGCATCCTCTTGCAATGCATGAACAGGTTATTATTCTTGTTGCAGTTGGATCCAAGAGACTTGATATGATTCCTGTTAATCAGGTAAGAGGCTACAAGAACAGACTCCTTGAATTCTTCAACACAGAAAAGGGAGATATCTGTGAAGAACTTGAGAAGAGCGGCGAGATGTCAGATCAGCTTAAGAGAAAAATCATAGAAGCTGTCGATGAATTTATGGACATCGAGAACAAAAAGCTCAAAGAAGAAGTAGAAGAAATGCATAAAAACAAGCAATGATACATCAGAAAACAGAGGTCTGATAATTGGCAAATATCAAGGAAATTCGTGACCGCATAAACAGCGTCAACGATACAAGAAAAATTACAAATGCCATGTATCTGATTTCTTCAACCAAGCTCCGTAAAGCCAAGAAAATGCTTAATGATACTGAGCCATTTTTCTTTTCCACTCAGGCAATGATTTCAAGAGTAGTCAGACATCTTCCAGAGGGAGTTGAGAATATCTTCTTGGAGTCAAGGCTTGATATTCCGGAGCAGGACAGGAGAAAAGGATACATCATCTTTACTGATGATAAGGGACTTGCAGGTGCTTATAACCATAACGTTATCAAGCTTGCTGAGGAACACATCCAGAAAGACGGTGACAAGTGGAAGCTATTCGTTATAGGAGAAGTTGGAAGATTTCACTTTTTGTCCAGAAATATGGATATTGAGGAATCTTTCATGTTCACTTCTCAGAATCCTACTCTTCACAGAGCCAGGAAAATAGCAGCTGAGATTCTGGATTACTACTATCGCAGAGAGATAGATGAATTCTACTGTATTTATACCACAGTTCATGGAAATGTCTGCGAGACCAGATATGAGAAGCTGTTGCCACTTGAGATCATTACAGATATCCAGAGGGAGAAATCAGCTCCAGGCGCTATGCTGGAAGAATTCCTTATGGAACCAAGCCCTTCAGCGATTCTGGATAATATTGTTCCAAACTATGTCACAGGATATATTTACGGCGCTCTTGTAGAAGCCTTTTGTTCTGTTCAGAGTTCCAGAATGATGGCTATGGATTCAGCCAACAAGAATGCAGCCAAGATGCTGGACGCTCTTCAGAGAACCTATAACAGGCAGAGACAGGCGATGATCACTCAGGAGATAACTGAGGTAGCCAGTGGAGCCAAGGCACTTAAAAGAGCCAAGATGGCTAAAATGCAGAAAACTCCCAAGGTGGAAATGCATGGCCAGGATGCGAAAATCATAGATGAAACGAGAAGATGAGGGAAAAGTCTTGAATAATGGCAAGATAGTACAGGTCATGGGACCTGTAGTAGATGTAAAATTTGAGAATAGCGAACTTCCATATATCAGCGATGCTCTCGAGGTTTATGTAGATGACAAAAAGCGTGTTATGGAGGTGTCCCAGCACATAGGCGAGGATGTAGTACGCTGCATCATGTTATCTCCAAGTGAAGGACTTAGCAAGGATATGCCAGTTTATCCAACTGGTGGTCCTATTAGTGTTCCTGTAGGAGAAGAGGTTCTGGGAAGACTCTTTAACGTACTGGGTGATGCTATTGATAATAAAGGCGATGTAAAAAATGCCGAGAGATGGCAGATACACAGAGAACCACCCAAGCTTGTCGACCAGAGCCCTGTAGTTGAGGTTCTGGAAACAGGTATTAAAGTAATTGACCTTCTGGCACCATATGCCAAGGGTGGTAAGATCGGTCTTTTTGGTGGTGCTGGCGTTGGTAAAACAGTCCTTATCCAGGAGCTTATTCAGAATATTGCGACCGAGCATGGCGGATATTCAATCTTCACAGGTGTAGGAGAGCGTTCAAGAGAAGGTAACGATCTGTGGTCAGAGATGACAGAGTCAGGCGTTATCAGTAAGACTGCCCTTGTGTTTGGACAGATGAATGAGCCACCAGGAGCGCGTATGCGTGTTGCTGAGACAGGTCTTACTATGGCTGAATACTTCAGAGACGTTAAGCATCAGGACGTTTTGCTTTTCATTGATAATATTTTCAGATTTGTTCAGGCAGGCTCAGAGGTTTCATCACTTCTTGGCAGAATGCCTTCAGCTGTTGGTTATCAGCCAACTCTTTCTACAGATCTTGGTTCATTACAGGAGAGAATTACTTCAACAAGACTTGGTTCTGTAACTTCCGTACAGGCTGTTTACGTTCCTGCGGATGACCTTACAGACCCGGCACCTGCTACTACATTCGCCCATCTGGATGCTACTACTGTTTTATCCAGAAAGATTGTTGAGCAGGGTATTTATCCGGCTGTTGATCCGCTTGAATCCTCCAGCCGAATCCTTGAAGAGGATATTGTAGGAAAAGAGCACTACGAGACAGCAATGAAGGTTCAGGAGATACTGCAGAAGTACAAAGAGCTTCAGGACATTATTGCTATTCTTGGTATGGAAGAGCTTAGTGATGAAGATAAGCTTACAGTTCACAGAGCTCGTAAGATACAGAGATTCTTATCTCAGCCATTCCATGTTGCTGAGCAGTTTACTGGTATTCCAGGTAAATTCGTTCCTCTCGCTGAGACGGTTAAGGGCTTCAAGGCCATTATTGATGGTGAGATGGACATTTATCCTGAATCAGCTTTCTTTAATGTTGGTACTATAGAAGAAGTAATTGAGAAAGCTAAGCAGATTGAGGCATAAATATGAGTGAGGGAAAAGTTCCAACCTTTGGTCTTCAGGTAATATCTGTTAATGGTGTGTTCTATGATGACAGAGCAGAAGAGATCATTCTGCCATTGGATGACGGTGAACTTGCCATTCTTGCGGAGCATGAGGAGATGATCCTTGCTCTTAATGATGGTGTCATCAAGATCAAGAAGCCTGGTGGAGAATGGATTTACGGTGTTGTAAGTCTTGGGTCTGTTCAGGTTGCCAATAATAGATGTATAGTAATAGTTAATACGGTTGAGAGACCTGAAGATATAGATAAGAGAAGAGCTCAGGAAGCATATGAGTTTGCTATGGAGCATCTTCAGCAGAAGCAGTCTATCAAAGAGTTTAAAAAGTCTCAGGCAGGACTTGCTAGAGCTCTTACAAGACTTAAGGCTGCTTCCAAATATTCTGACTGAATTTAGGAGACACAAGTTGTTTAGAAGTAAAACATGTTTTTTGACCATTATTATGACTGTTCTGGTATTTGCACTTACCGGATGTGGACAGAAGGGCTCTGCGGAGCTTGATGATTACAAGGCTAGTATGACAGAGTTCTATGACAAGCTCTCAAGCCTTGATGATTCTATGAATAATATTGATACATCATCAGATACAGCCAAATATGAGCTTTTGGGTTATCTTGATGAGATGAATGAAGCGTACAAGATGATGGCTGCAATAGCTATTCCGGAGGAGTTTTCCGGTATTTCAGATATAGCTGCAGAGGCTGCAGATTATATGCAGATGGCCAATGAGAGCTATCATCAGGCTTATGACGGTGTGTTTGATGAAGACAGCGAGATGCTTGCATCTCAGTACTACGAGAGAGCTAATAACAGAGTTAATGTTATGCTGCAGGTTCTTCATGGAGAGATTCCAGAGGGAGATGGTGTAATAGTTACTACGCAGGAGGCTGGTCAGTTCTCTACAATAGGAGCAACCGCAGAGTAAATACATGAAAGAAAACAGATTTTTATATGCTGTCAGATTTATTGCATGCCTGGCAGTTATAACAATTCATACAAGGTTTCCGGGAAAATTTGGTCAGGTGATGGATGCCCTGGCCAGATTTGCGGTACCTTATTTTTTTGCAGTTTCAGGAAGATATCTTTTGGATTCATCAAATGATGAGCCTGAATATATTCGCTTTAGAGCAATAAGAGCTTTAAAAAGACTACTTAAGGTTACTGGAATTGTTTACCTTATCCATCTTGTATATTCTTTTATCATCAATGTTTTTCGAGATCAGATGGCACCTCTCGAGTGGCTTACCAGTAAGTTTAATCTGACAGAGCTATCAAACTTTATCCTGTACAACTCAGGCAGATTTATCTATGACGGCTCATATACCTTTGATCACATGTGGTTCTTATTTGCACTTATCTATGTATATCTGCTGATCTGCATTTTTGCAAAAGTTCTGAGGAAATGGTACAAGGGGCTCATAGCGATTCTCCTATTCTTTTTATACCTTGGAATGCTGCTTCAGACCTATTATCCAATTAGGCCCTTTGGAATCAATATCTGTACCTGGTACGTAATGAGGAACTGGCTGTTTGTGGGAATACCTTTTGTTCTCATTGGTGTATTGTTTTCTGATTACATCAGGAGCAAGGTGGATATACTTGCTGACGCTGAGAAAAAGAGCTGGCAAAAAAGTACCAGAATCAAGGCATTTGCTGGTATACTTATGGGAATCCTTTTGACAATAGCTGAAACAGGCGTATATGGAAATAAAGAGGTACACTTTGGATCTCTTTTGATAGTTGTAAGCCTTTTGTTCTTATCAGAGTGCGACATGCCTTTAGGAAGCTTTGCCTGGAAGATTGGCAGGAGAGCATCTTCAAACATCTATTATTATCATGTGCTCTTGATTGCAATGATCGATCTATGCTCGCAAAAAGGCCTTATTCCAATGCCTGCCATGTGGTTTAAACCGCTGCTGGTTATGGCTATTTGTGTGATTTTATTCTATTTGCTTCCAGTGATAACAGAAAAATGGTTAAAAATGCCATCTAGTACATGATGTAATTTAAGGTTATATTTGATAGTAAAATTGCTGAGATGAGCAGTTAGATAAGTATTTAAGGAAATAACGAAATGACAAAAGAAGAGTTTTTAAAACTTAGTAATAATAGAATACTGTTCCTTGATGGAGCTACTGGCACTAACCTGATGAAAGCCGGTATGCCTGCTGGTGTCTGTCCTGAGAACTGGATCCTTGAGCATAAAGATGTAATGCTTAATCTCCAGAGAAGCTATGCTGAGGCGGGAGCTGATATTATCTATGCGCCTACCTTTACTGGAAATCGCATCAAGCTTGCAGATTATGGTCTTGGAGACAGAATAGAAGAGATCAATACTGAGCTTGTAAAGCTCACCAAAGAAGCAGCGCCTGGAGCTCTTGTAGCTGGTGATATCACCATGACAGGCAGGCAGTTAAAGCCAATCGGCGACCTTGATTTTGAGGAGCTTATCGAAGTCTACAAGCAGCAGATAAGGATATTAGAGTCTGCTGGCTGTGATCTTCTCGTAGTTGAGACTATGATGAGCCTTCAGGAGTGCAGAGCAGCACTTATTGCAGCCAAGGAAGTAACAGACCTTGCTGTTATGGTAACCCTTACCTTTGAAGCTGATGGCAGAACACTTTACGGCTCAGACGCAGCATCAAGCGCTATCACACTGGAAGCTCTTGGCGCATGCGCTATTGGAGCTAACTGCTCAACAGGCCCAGATAAGATGGTCAGCATTATCAGTGATATGGCGGCGGTTACAAGTATTCCTATTATTGCCAAGCCTAACGCAGGCCTTCCATCTGTTGATGAAAATGGTAATACTGAGTATGACATGGACTGTGATACTTTTGTTAAGGAGATGGAACAGCTTGTTAACGCCGGAGCTTCTATTATCGGTGGTTGCTGCGGCACAACTCCTGAATACATTAAGGGAATAAAAGATAAATACGGCGATGTTAAGCCTATAGATATCAGAGATAGCGAAGGAAACCCTATACCTAGGAAAATCTGCGGCAGAAGATACCTTGCTTCTGAGAGAATGAGCCTTTCCTTTGGGCTTGAGGAGAACTTCATGATAGTAGGTGAGAGAATCAATCCTACTGGTAAGAAGAAGCTTCAGGAACAGCTAAGAGAAGGCAACCTTGATATGGTATGTGATTTTGCTGCCAATCAGGAAAAAGAGGGCGCTTCTATCCTTGATATCAACGTTGGTATGAGCGGAATCGATGAAAAAGAGATGATGCTCAAGGTTATGGAAGAAGTAATGTCTATCACAGACCTTCCACTTTGCATCGATACAAGTAGCGCAGATGTAATGGAAGCTGCGCTTCGCCTATACCCAGGAAGAGCACTTATGAATTCTATTTCCCTTGAAAAGGGTAAGGCTGAGAAGTTCCTTCCACTCGCCAAGAAATATGGCGCTATGTTCATTCTTTTACCACTGGCTGAAGCCCTTCCTAAGGACAGTCAGGAGAAGATTGATAACATTAATAAGATCTATGCTATGGCTTGTGAACTTGGCATGGACAAGGAAGATATAGTAGTAGACGGCCTTGTAGCAACTGTAGGTGCTGATCCTAATGCAGCTCTCAACACACTTGATACAATTGGGTACTGTCATGACAACAGCTATGCTACAATCTGTGGACTTTCCAATATTTCTTTTGGACTTCCTCAGAGAAGTAACGTAAACACTGCGTTTCTTACTATGGCTATAGCAAGAGGCCTTACTATGGCAATTGCCAACCCATCACAGGAGATGCTGGTCAATGCGGCCTTTGCTTCTGACCTTCTTCGAAAAAAAGAGGGCGCAGACGTAAGATATATCACCAGAATGGAGCGTTATGCCGATCAGAATCAGGCTGCCCCTGCAGGAACTAATGCAAATGCGTCAAAGCCTGTTTTGGAAAACGATAATATTCTTGATATAATTAAGAAAGATGTACTGACAGGTAACAAGAGAGGAATAGTCAAGGACACTGAGAAGGCTGTTAAGGAGGGCAATTCTCCAAGACAGATTCTGGATGAAGTTCTGATGCCTGCGATCAACGAAGTAGGAGATCTTTTTGATAAGGGTAAGTACTTCCTTCCTCAGCTCATTGCTGGTGCTGAGGCTATGAAGCTCTCTATCGGATATCTTGAACCTCTTTTAAAGGAGGGGGCAGATTCTGGAGAAAAGCTTCCTTCAATTGTTATAGCTACGGTTCATGGTGACATTCATGACATAGGTAAGAATCTTGTGGCGCTGATGCTCAAGAACTACGGCTTTAATGTTATCGACCTTGGAAAGGATGTTCCAAGGGAAGAGATAATCAAGGCTGCCAAGGAAAATGATGCCAAGATCATTGCTCTTTCAGCTCTTATGACTACAACTATGAAAGAAATGAAGAACGTGGTAGATCTGGCGCATGCTGAGAACCTTGATGCCAAGATCATCATTGGCGGAGCAGTAGTTACACAGGACTACGCTGATGAGATCGGTGCAGATGGTTATTCATCAGATGCTGCAGATGCAGTAAGAGTTGTTAAGAACATTCTTGGTATAGAGTAATAATAGAACAAAAGAGAAAAAGTTAAGTTGGAGGCTCCTATGACAGGTGCAGAAGTAATCGTTAAATGTCTTGAAAAAGAGAACACTAAGGTTATTTTCGGATATTCAGGTGTTGCCATAGATCCATTTTGGAATAAGATACTGGATTCTAAGATCAAAAGAGTCCTTGTGCGCACAGAGCAGAACGCTGCCCACCTTGCAAGTGGCTATGCCAGAATAAGCGGAGGAGTAGGAGTCTGCGCTGTTACATCAGGCCCAGGTGCCACTAACCTTATCACAGGTATTGCAACAGCTTATGCCGACAGTATTCCTCTTGTAGCAATCACAGGTCAGGTCAACAGTGACATGATCGGAAGTGATGTTTTCCAGGAGGCTGATATTACTGGAGCTGTAGAGTCTTTTGTTAAGTACAGCTATCTTGTAAGAGATGTTAATGACCTTCCCAGAATCTTCAAGGAAGCCTTCTATATTGCAAGTACAGGAAGAAGAGGACCAGTACTTATCGATATTCCTTTCGATATTCAGAATGATGAGTTTAAAGATAAATTCTCATATCCTGAGTCAATCTCCATGAGAAGCTATAAGCCTACTGTTAAAGGTAATATGGCTCAGATCAAAAAGGTTATCAAAGAAGTTGAGAATGCAAAGCGTCCTATTATCTGTGTAGGCGGCGGTGTACACCTTAGCCAGGCTACAACGGAGATAAGGAAGTTTGCTGAGCTCAATAGTGTTCCTGTTGTTACAACTATGATGGGAATTGGCGTAATGCCTTCTGACCATCCACTTTTCTTTGGAATGGTAGGTAATAACGGACAGCCATTTGCTAACAGAGCGATGAATGAGTCAGATCTTCTTCTCATGGTAGGAGCGCGAGTTGCTGACAGAGCAGTTAATAGACCAGACCTTATTACAGAGAATAAGGTAATGGTACATATAGATGTAGACCCTGCTGAGATTGGTAAAAACGTTGGACCTACAATTCCTCTTGTTGGAGATATCAAGAATATTTTCCAGGATTTCCTTGAACAGGATGAACATGCGGATGATCACAGCGAGTGGCTTGATACGCTTAACACTTACAAGAAAGAAATGGCATCAGACAGAACACCAAGAGATGATGATTATGTAGAGCCCAAAGATTTCATGACCAAGCTCTCAGCTGCTGTTAAGGATGATGCTATCTATGTAGCTGACGTTGGTCAGAATCAGATGTGGTCCTGTGCATATTACAAGGTTAAGGATGGAAGATTCCTTACATCAGGTGGTATGGGAACTATGGGCTATTCTATTCCGGCTGCGATGGGGGCCAAGCTCGCAGCTCCTGATAAGCAGGTTCTTGCTGTTATTGGAGATGGAGCCTTCCAGATGTCCATGATGGAGCTTGCCACCATGAGACAGTACGGAATCAACATCAAGATAATTGTTATGAAGAATGGTTTCCTTGGCATGGTAAGAGAACATCAGCACTATGCTTATGATGATAACTACAGCATGGTAGAGCTTAAGGGTGATCCAGACCTTTCCCTTATCGCCGCAGCATACGAAATGGAATATGACAAAGTTACGGGTGAGGATGATATTCAGGCCAAGCTAAAAGAGTTCCTTTCAGACGACAATGCTGGTCTGCTTGAGGTTCGTGTAGATCCAATGGAACTCGTTAAGTACTGATTGCCGGAGTGGAGAAGACAAATATGCGAAGAATATATTCAGTATTGGTTGAGAATAGAGCCGGTGTACTTTCGAAGGTAGCAGGTCTTTTCTCTAGAAGGAATTTCAATATCGATTCTCTTGTTGTTGGTGAGACTGCCGATAAGGGAATATCTGCCATGACCATTGTTTCAAGCGGAGATGAGCGTACCATTGAGCAGATTGAGAAACAGCTCAACAAGAAAATCGATGTCATCAAGGTTAAGACCTTCAAGGAGAGCATGTCTATCAACAGAGAGCTCATGCTCATCAAGGTCAAATATAACAAGGAAAATCGTCGTGACATCATGGAGAACTGCGAGATCATGCATGCTCAGATCGTTGACATGTCCAAGAATCTTATGATGATCCAGATATGCGATACCTCAGAGCGTATAGAGCTCTTTATAGAAATGCTGAAAAGTGTCAGCATCGTTGAGATTGCTCGCACTGGAACTGTAGCTCTTACCAAGTGTAAGGAGCAGTAAAACCTCAAAATGCATATAGTATTACCAAGTGGATTTTTTTGTCATTGGAGATGAAATGACAAGATAATCCACTTTTGTATATAGTGGCCTATTTGATAAAATGTAGCATATGAAAAAAAGTAATGTTGATATTTATCAAAAGAGAATAAACAGACAATACCTGACGTTGCTATTTACGCTTTTCTTTGTGGTAATTACGCTTATAGCCGGTTCTTTTTACTTCAGATTCTACAGGGCGGGAATTACCAGAAGAGCAGAAGGAAACGAGTACGATCAGTACTATGTGATGATAACTGACAATTATAAGTCGGATTTCTGGCAGTCAGTATACAGATCGGCTCTTGAGACAGCCAAAGAACATGGTATTTATGTGGATTTGTTGGGAGAGAATCTTTCGGGGGATTATTCCTGTGAGGAGCTTATGCGAATGGCTATAGCTTCCAAAGTAGATGGGATAATTGTCTATGCCAGCGAGGCAGTTTCCATGACCAATCTCATAGATGAAGCGGTTAAAAATGGTATCCCTGTAGTCACCCTGTACGGGGATAGTACGCACTCTGACAGGCTGAGCTTTGTAGGTGTCGGCGGCTATAGTGTCGGTAAGCTCTATGGCAAACAGATAGTCAATATCATCAAAGATAACAGAAGACAGGAATTACTTGAATCAGAGACTATAGGAGACAGAACCCAAATACAGATTGCTGTTCTTGCAAATGCAGATACTCTTGATGCAGGTCAGAACATTATCATTTCTTCCATGCAGGATACTATCAGGCAGGAAAATGCAACAGACTCTGAGTTTGAAGTTTCTATCGTTACTGTAGATAACACCAATGCCTTTGCAGTAGAGGAATCCATCAGAGATATCTTCATGCAGGAAAAGGTTCCAGATGTAATCGTAGCTCTAAATGAGCTTAATACTGTCTGCGCTTATCAGGCAGTTGTAGATTACAACATGGTTGGAGACGTTAATGTACTTGGATACTACGACTCTGAGGAAATTATAAAGGCTATCGACAGAGGAGTTATCTATGCAACGGTAGCCATTAGTACTGATCAGCTTGGAACCTACAGCGTTCAGGCTCTTATGGACTACTATGAATTTGGAAATACAAGTGAATATTACACTGCAGACATCACACTTATAAACAAGGAAAACGTTGGTGACTTCAAGAAACAGGAGGAGCAGGATGAATAAACTATTAAACAGCTCCCTCCAGACCAAGATCATAAGTGTATGTGTCTTTGCTAACATGATCATCTTCGTGGTTAATCTGTTTCTTTTACTGGGAATAAATAGTATGTCCAATGACATGGACATGGTCTATCAGGATAACAGGGCACTTAACGAGCTGACTAAGGCTCTTGATGAGGTTCAGGATTCAATGACTCTTTACCTTAGCTCCAAGACCAGTGATTCTCTTGAGAACTACTATATCAGTGCCCAGAGACTTTCTAATCTTGCAGGTGACCTTGATGATAAGATAACAGACCTCTCCTACAACAGAATGGAGAGGAACATCAAGTACATGACTGGCAATTACTTAAGTGAGGTTGAGCAGACAATTGATACCAAGCGCGGCCGAAATGTAGAAAAATACCGTGCATATTACGAGAAATCAACCGAGCTCTACAAGGATATAAAGGCATACCTTACCAGTCTTAACCTTGAGCTCTTTGTATCAAACTCAGAGAGCTTCAGCACACTCATCACAGCGTTCAGATATTTTGAGGTAGTTGCTGTTGCTGTTACATTCCTGGTAATGATAGGTAATGTAATTATTATCACTAAGTTTGTTAAGACCATGATCATGCCACTTAAAAAGCTGTCTGATTCAGCTGACGAAGTGGCTGATGGTAATTTCGATATCGTTCTTCCAACAGCTCATTACAATGACGAGGTTGGAATAGTTATTGGTGCCTTTAATAAGATGGTCATCAGTATCAAGGATTATATTGAAAAGCTTCGTGAGAGCCTGGAAAAAGAAAAAGACATGCAGGAAAAAGAGCTGACTATGGAAGCTCACCTCAAGGATGCTCAGCTTAAGTATCTAAAGGCCCAGATCAATCCGCATTTTCTTTTTAACACCCTTAATGCAGGTGCTCAGCTTGCCATGATGGAGGGGGCAGACAGAACCTATGAGTATGTTCAGACTGTTGCAGATTTCTTCAGGTATAATGTCAAAAACCGTGAGGATACAGTTAAGGTCCGTGAAGAGGTTACCCTTGTAGATAACTATATTCGCATTCTGAATGTAAGATTTTCTGGAGATATAGGTTATGACAAGCAGGTTGATGAAAGGCTCCTTGAACATGAAATGCCGAGCATGATACTGCAGCCTATAGTTGAGAATGCCGTTAATCATGGTATCAGAGAGATGGCAGGAGAAGGCAGGATCCTTCTTAAGGTATACAGGGAAGATGACAGGCTGTGCATAAGCGTTATTGATAACGGTAAGGGAATGGATAGTAAGACCATAGAAGAGATTCTCTCAGGAACCAGAAATCCTGATGAGAGCAGATATGATAATAATGGCATTGGAATGGATAATGTCATTTCAAGACTTCGTCTTTTTGCAGGAAAGGACGATGTTATCAGTATTAAGAGTGACGGCGAGAATAAGGGATGCGAAATCAAATTAAGCCTTCCTCTTGAGGAGAAGTAATGTATGTACAGAGTAATGCTTGCTGATGATGAGGGAATCGTAATTGATTCTACCAAGTTCATAATAGAAAAAGAGTTTGGAGATCTGTGTCAGGTGGAATTTGCCAAGACAGGACGCAAGATGATAGAGCTTGCTGAGACCTTCAGACCTGATATAGCAATAGTAGATATTCATATGCCTGGCATCAACGGAATTGATGCCATAAGAGAAATGCAGAGGTTTAGTAGTAACACTGTATTTATCGTAATGTCTGCCTACGACAAATTTGACTATGCCAAGGAAGCTATTAAGCTTGGCGTTCTTGAGTATATCACCAAGCCCATGGATAAGACCAAGGTTGTCAGAGTACTTAAAAAGGCCATGGAGCAGATTGATTCTGATAGAGAAAAGCGCAGCAATGAGCTTCTTATTAAGGAGAAGCTTGAGACTGTTGAGCCAATCATCGAAAACGGTCTTATTTATGACATTCTTTTGCAGGAGCATTTTGAGGAAGATATTGAGAACTACAGGACTATTCTGGGAATCGATGAAAGCTATGGCTATATGATGGCTATAGTATGTGGAGACTCCCAGGAGGGTAATCATATGACTAATGCCATTGGTAGTTCGGTCAAGATATCTGGCAAGTATCAGGAGATACGAGAGGGTGTCAAAAACTTTTTTAATTGCAAGATCGGTAACGTAATGGCCAACAAGATTGCAGTCCTTATTCCGCAAAAGGATCCACAGATGGAGCTCTCAGTAAGATCAGAGCTGATTGACAGAGCAAGAGAGATGGCAAGGTATCTCAGGAAAAAGACAGACATAAGCTTCAGGGTAGGTATTGGCGGAGTTAAGCCTCTTAAGGAGCTGGGCGATTCCTACAAGGAAGCACTAAATGCCCTTATAGCAACTACTGGTTCTGTAGCTCATGCGGATGACCTTACAATCAACTGTGACTATGAAGATGGATATCCCAAGGCACTGGAGAAGCCTCTGTTTGAAGCTGTCAGCAAAGGAGATCTTAATGAAACAAGGGTGATTGCTGAGCAGTATGCTGACTGGATGTGTAAAAAAGCTATGGACGGTGACCTTATGTCTATGAGGCTTAAGGTACTTGAGTTTTCTCTTTATGCTGAGCACATCGCATACCAAAACGGCGGACAGACCTACAGGTATTCCAGTAGAAATAACTACCTGCCTGAGATAATGGCGCTTGATAGCCCTTCGCAGATAAAAGAGTGGTTTATAGCCAAGGTAATTACAGCCTGCAGTGATGTAATCAGTAAGAGACAGGAGAGGTCAGGCAATATAATAAAGACCGCCAAGGATTATATAGATGCGCATTTTGATAAGGACATTTCCTTAGATGACGTATCAAGGGTAGTTAATATCTCCCCTTATTATTTCAGTAAGATATTCAAGGAGGAGAGTGGTCTTAACTTTATTGAGTATCTCACAAACATCAGAATAGATAAGGCCAAGAATCTCCTTGAGAATTCTAATCTTTCTATCAAGGAGATATGCGTATCCTGTGGCTACTCCGATCCTAATTATTTTAGCCGCAGCTTTAAGAAAAACGTGGGAGTTACACCAACTGAGTATAAAGACAGGTTCTAAAACGGGGCAGGGTTTATGGGAAAGAGAAGGTTTTATATTCTAAGGGTTATCACTAGTCTTCTCATTGCGGCATTCTTGTGTACATGCAGTGGATGTAGTGCGCCAGCAATGGAGACTGATAGCAGTAATAAAGAAAAAACTGACAAAATACAGATAGGTATGTGCTTTGACTCTTTTGTTATAGAGAGATGGCAGAGGGATAGGGATGTATTTGTATCCACAGCCAAAGAGCTTGGGGCTGAAGTCAATGTCCAGAATGCTAATGGAGATCCGCTCAAGCAGAAAGAACAGATAGAATACTTTATCAAGAAGGGTATGGACATTATTGTCATTATTAGTATCGATCCGGAAAAGATAGCTGATTCAGTCAAAAAAGCTCAGGATGAAGGAATAAAGGTCATTGCCTATGACAGACCAATTACCAATGCCGGAGCAGACCTCTATATTTCTTTTGACAATGAAATGGTTGGAGAAATGATGGGAGAGGCATTCGTGAAAAGTGGACTTAAGGGCGGCAAGGTTGTAATGATATGTGGCCCTCTTACGGACAACAACGTGCCTATGGTTCGTGATGGTTTTACAAGAGTCATGGAAGAAAATGACAATGAGGTTCTGGACATATATTATGCAGACGGCTGGAAGGCAGAGGCAGCAGGCGATTATGTATATAGCAATACAGAACTCATAGAAGAAGCTGATGCCATAATGTGTGGCAATGATGATCTTGCCAGCAAAGTGGTATATGCTCTTTCAGAAAAGAGACTTGCAGGTAAAAAGCTTGTTTCAGGACAGGATGCAGATCTTGAGGCGTGTCAGAGAATAGTAGAAGGAACACAGCTTATGACAGTGTACAAGCCTATTGAGAAGCTTGCCAAAACGGCTGCAGAGGTAGCAGTTGCCATGGTAAGTGGAGAAGAGCTTCCTGTAGATGACATTGATGAATATGATGATGGCAAGAAGATTGTTCCATATCTCAAGATAGAAACAGTAAGCGTCAGCGCTGACAATATGGATGAGGTGATAATTAAGAGCGGCTTCCATTTGGAGGAAGATGTATATCTCAATGTTCCTGGGAAATGATTATCAAAAATAGTCATCGTAAATTTACAGAATCTTAATCGTTATAGCACAAAATTGTCTCAAAGCAGTAGTACTAGCAAAATAATGCTAGCACTACTGTTTTTTATTATTAACCAACCATAAAAATTTGCTTAACATAGCAAGTTAGTGCTTGTTTTTTTATGATAAGGTGTTAACTGTAGGGAGGCATGAGTGATGCCGAACTATAAAAAAACTATAAACATATAGTAAATCTAGACGGAGGAAAAGAAATGAAGAAAAAGTTATTTAGTGTAATGCTTGCTGCTGCTATGGCAGCATCACTTCTTGTTGGATGCGGTAGTGGAGCTCCTGCTAGCTCAGGCGGCGGAAATGGTAAAGTCGGTGTTGCTATGCCTACAAAGGATCTTCAGAGATGGAATCAGGACGGAGCTAACATGGAGAAACAGCTCAAGGCAGCTGGCTATGATGTAGACCTTCAGTATGCTTCTAATGATATTGCTACTCAGGTTTCTCAGATTGAGAACATGATCAGTTCAGGAGCAAAGGTTCTCGTAATCGCTTCTATCGATGGTGATTCACTTGGAACAGTTCTTGCACAGGCTAAGGAAGCTGGAATTAAGGTTATTGCTTATGACCGTCTTATCATGAATTCAGATGCTGTTTCTTACTACGCAACATTCGATAACTACATGGTTGGAACAAAGCAGGGCGAATACATCAAGCAGCAGCTTGATCTCGACAACGCAGCTGGTCCTTTCAACCTTGAGATCTTCACAGGTGACCCTGGTGACAACAACGCTAGATTCTTCTACGGCGGTGCTTATGACGTTCTTAAGCCATACATCGAGAGCGGCAAGCTTGTAGTTCAGTCTGGTCAGGTTGATTTCGATAACGTTGCTACAGCTAACTGGTCAACAGAGAATGCGCAGTCCAGAATGGATGCTATTATTTCTGCTAACTATGCTGATGGAACTAAGCTTGATGCAGTTCTTTGCTCAAACGACTCAACAGCACTTGGTGTTACAAACTCTCTTGAAGCTAACTACACAGGCGACTGGCCAATCATCACAGGTCAGGACTGCGATATCGCAAACGTTAAGAACATGATCGCTGGCAAGCAGTCAATGTCTATCTTCAAGGATACTCGTGATCTTGCAGCTAAGACTGTTGAGATGGTTGACGCTATCATGAAGGGAACAGAGGCTCCTGTAAACGATACATCAACATATGACAACGGCACAGGCGTTATTCCTTCATATCTTTGCGAGCCTGTATTCGCTGATGTTAGCAACTACAAGACACTCCTTATTGATTCTGGATATTATACAGAAGACCAGCTTAAGTGATAAATAGGTAACAGAATGGGATGCATAGCATGCTAGCATGCATTATGCATCCCATTATAGTTGCTGTAACGGATATGAGTAATTAGCACGATAGTGCGGTTTACGAATGTCCGTCGGATTGCGAGAACGAAGTGAAGCAATCCGTTTATCACTATTGAAAATAAATTATAGGAAAAAGGAGGAGGGGCAAAGGTGGAAAAGATATTATTGGAAATGAAGAATATCACCAAGACCTTTCCTGGGGTTAAGGCGCTTGACAATGTAAATTTGCAAGTGGCAGAAGGTGAAATTCATGCGCTGGTTGGAGAGAACGGCGCTGGTAAGTCTACACTCATGAATGTACTAAGTGGAGTATATCCATTTGGTTCATATGAAGGCGACATTATATATGATTCAAAAGTATGCCAGTTCAACGCCATCAAGGATAGTGAAGAAAAGGGTATTGTTATCATTCATCAGGAGCTGGCTCTTATTCCGTATATGACAATTGCGGAGAATATGTTCCTTGGAAATGAGAGAGGAACAAAGTTTAGAATTAATTGGAATGAAACTAACGAACTTGCTAGAAAGTTCTTGGATATAGTAGGTCTTCATGAAAGCACACAGGCACTTATCAAAGATCTTGGTGTTGGTAAGCAGCAGCTTGTTGAAATAGCTAAGGCTCTTTCAAAGGATGCCAAGCTTCTTATCCTGGATGAGCCTACATCATCACTTAATGAGACAGATTCTAAAGCTCTTTTGGATCTGCTCCTTAGACTTAAAGCAGAAAGAAATCTTACATCTATTATTATTTCTCATAAGCTCAACGAGGTATCCTACGTTGCGGATAAGATCACAGTAATAAGAGATGGTTCTACTATAGAAACTCTTACTAAGGGCGTAGATGATTTCTCTGAGAGCCGCATCATCAAGGGTATGGTTGGTCGAGAAATTTCAGATCGATTCCCTAAGAGAGAACCTCATATCGGCGATGTTATGCTGGAGGTTAAGGACTGGAATGTATATCATCCTCTTCACAAGGATAGAAAGGTTGTTGATAACGTAAATATCAATGTAAGAAAGGGTGAAGTTCTTGGTATTTCAGGACTTATGGGAGCAGGCAGAACAGAGCTTGCAATGAGTATCTTTGGAAAGAGCTACGGAGAAAATATTTCCGGACAGATCCTTATAAATGGGGAACCTGTTGACCTTAAGAACGTAAATACAGCCATCAAACATGGACTTGCATACGTTACTGAGGACAGAAAAGGAAATGGACTTATTCTTTCAAATCCTATCAAGATAAACACTACACTGGCTAACCTTGATGAAGTAAGCAATAAGAGTGTAATTGATAAGCACAAGGAGTATTCAGTAGCTGTAGAGTATAAGGAAAAGCTTAAAACTAAGTGCCCTACAGTAGAACAGAATGTTGGAAACCTTAGTGGTGGTAATCAGCAGAAGGTTCTTCTTGCAAAGTGGATGTTTGCTAATCCAGATATTCTTATATTGGATGAGCCTACAAGAGGTATCGACGTCGGTGCCAAATATGAGATTTACTGCATTATTAACCAGCTGGTAGCAGAAGGAAAAGCCGTTATCATGATTTCTTCTGAAATGCCTGAGATTCTGGGAATGTGCGATAGAATTTATGTAATGAACGAAGGCAAGATGGTAGGGGAAATGGATGCCAAGGATGCAACTCAGGAAAAGATTATGTCTTGCATCTTAAGATCTGCCGATGTTAAGGAGGAGAAACATGAATAAGGACAAAGTTTTTGGATTTTTGAAAAAGAACACTATGATCATAGTGCTTCTCATAGTATTGGGATTCTTCTCATGGCAGACAGGTGGAGCAATCCTTCTGCCAATGAATGTAAGTAACCTGATTTCGCAGAATGCATATGTATTTATCCTGGCAACAGGTATGCTGCTCTGTATCTTAACTGGTGGTAACATCGACCTTTCAGTTGGATCAGTAGTATGTTTCGTAGGTGCGGTTGGTGCAACACTCATGGTCAACCTCAACGTACCAGTTTGGCTTTCTATTCTTGCCATGGTTCTTATCGGAACAGCAATTGGTGCTTTCCAGGGCTTCTGGATCGCATTTGTAAGAATTCCTCCTTTCATCGTAACACTGGCAGGAATGCTTGCTTTCAGAGGCCTTTCAAATGTAGTACTCGGCGGTCTTACAGTATCAATCAAGGATAAGACAACATTTGTTAATCTTTTTGGTGGTGGTGCAGATTGTTACATTCCTGATTTCTTCGGAAACGGAAGCCTTAACCTTACATGTCTCTTTGGTGGAATCCTTGGAGCAGTTGCCATTGTTTCACTTAGCTTATTCAGCCGTAAAAAGAAAGTGGATAGCCACTATGATGTAGAGCCATTATGGGCATTCCTTGGTAAGATGATCCTCATTGCAGCAGCGCTTCTTATCTTTGCTTATAAGCTTGCTCAGCACAAGGGTATTCCTACAGTTCTTATCTGGGTACTCATCGTAGTAATAATCTATGGTTACATTACAAGCAATACAACAACTGGTCGTTATTTCTACGCAGTAGGTGGTAATGAGAAGGCTACAAAGCTTTCTGGTATCGATACAAACAAGGTATACTTCCTTGCTTACACAAACATGGGATTCCTTGCAGCACTTGCAGGAATGGTTACAATAGCAAGACTTACATCAGCTCAGCCAACATATGGTCAGAACTACGAGATGGATGCTATCGGTTCATGTTTCATCGGTGGAGCATCTGCTTACGGTGGAATCGGTACAGTTCCGGGGGTTATTGTTGGTGCGGTTCTTATGGGTGTTATCAACCTTGGTATGTCTCTTATGGGTGTTGATGCCAACATGCAGAAGGTTGTAAAGGGTGTCGTTCTTCTTGCAGCTGTTATCTTCGACGTTGTATCTAAGCGTGGTGGTAAGATGATCGTTAAGAACTAATATTAAATATCTATAAACTATGCCAGGGAGTGCGATCTAAAGGATTGCACTCCTTGTTTTCTGTCCCGTAGCCATGCTATTTATTGGAAAAAAATATGCTGAAAATGGGATGTTAAAAAAATATCAAAAACCATTGAAAAACTAGAGAATTTGTGCAAAAATAAGAATGGTGTTCTGCGGTCGGCATATAAACTGACATGTAAGAGCCATCTTTGATTGCATGTGGCATATCATAAGGCATGCGGTCATCTAATAGGTAGTAAGTAATGAAAGTTACTTTACAATACGAAAGGAGATTTTTCACATGATTTACTCAACAGAGGTAAAAAATATGTGTCCCGTAACACAAGGGGTACATCATGGCGCTGCTCCCATTCCTGAAGAGGCTAAATGGGTAAAGTCAAAAGAAATTAAGGACATTTCAGGCTATACACATGGTATTGGCTGGTGTGCTCCTCAGCAGGGTTGCTGTAAGCTTTCACTTAACGTTAAGGAAGGTATCATTCAGGAGGCACTCGTTGAGACTATCGGATGCTCTGGTATGACACATTCAGCAGCTATGGCAGCTGAGATTCTTCCAGGACTTACAGTTCTCGAAGCTCTTAACACAGACCTTGTTTGTGATGCTATCAACACAGCTATGAGAGAGCTCTTCCTTCAGATCGTTTATGGACGTACACAGTCTGCATTCTCTGAGGATGGACTTCAGATCGGCGCTGGTCTTGAGGATCTTGGTAAGGGTAACCGTTCAATGGTTGGTACAACATACGGTACACTTGAGAAGGGACCTCGTTACCTCGAGCTTACAGATGGTTACATCACAGATGTTGCTCTTGATGAGAATGATGAGATCATCGGATATAAATACGTTAACTTTGGTAAGATGATGGACTTCATCAAGGCTGGTGACGATGCTAACACAGCTCTTGAGAAGGCTAAGGGACAGTATGGACGTGTTGCTGATGCAGCTAGATGCATCGATCCTAGACACGAGTAATAGGTAAGAAGGAGGAAATTAAAATGGCTTTATTTGAATCATATGAAAGAAGAGAGCCCCAGATCCTGGCTTGCCTTAAGGAGTATGGAATCTCTTCAATCGAAGAATGTAGAGATATTTGCATGAATGCTGGTATCGATGTATACAAGCTCATCGAGGGTATTCAGCCAATCTGTTTTGAAAATGCTAAGTGGGCTTACACTGTAGGTGCTGCTATCGCAATTAAGAAGAACTGCCGCAAGGCTGCTGATGCAGCTGCTGCAATCGGTATCGGACTTCAGGCTTTCTGTATCCCTGGATCAGTTGCTGATCGTCGTAAGGTAGGTCTTGGACATGGTAACCTTGGTAAGATGCTTCTTGAAGAGGATACAGAGTGCTTCGCATTCCTTGCTGGTCACGAGTCATTCGCAGCAGCTGAGGGTGCTATCGGTATCGCAGAGAAGGCTAACAAAGTTCGTCAGAAACCTCTCCGCGTTATCCTTAACGGTCTTGGAAAAGACGCTGCACAGATCATCTCTCGTATCAACGGTTTCACATATGTAGAGACTGAGTACGATTACTACACAGGTGAGGTTAAGGAAGTATTCAGAAAGTGCTACTCTAAGGATGCTAACTCACCTCGTGCAAAGGTTAACTGCTACGGCGCTAACGACGTACAGGAAGGTGTTGCAATCATGTGGAAGGAGAACGTTGACGTATCTATCACAGGTAACTCAACTAACCCTACAAGATTCCAGCACCCAGTTGCAGGTACATACAAGAAAGAGCGTGTTGAAGCTGGTAAGAAGTACTTCTCAGTTGCTTCAGGTGGTGGTACAGGTCGTACACTTCACCCAGATAACATGGCTGCAGGTCCTGCTTCCTATGGTATGACAGATACTATGGGTCGTATGCACTCAGACGCTCAGTTCGCAGGTTCATCTTCAGTTCCTGCTCACGTTGAGATGATGGGTCTTATCGGCGCTGGTAACAACCCTATGGTTGGTATGACAGTTTCTACAGCAGTTTCTATCGAAGAGGCTGCAAAGGCTGGTAAGTTCTAATTATCACGCATAATTGTAAGTAATGAAGGCCGTCACACTGTTTTGGTGTGGCGGCTTTTTTGGGCATAAGCGAGGTACGTTGCAGGAAAATTCCTTGGGCTGGCGTTTTATAAATGCTTTCCGCGTCTCAAAAGTATTCTAATTCAAGGCTTAATATCTGAAATCTTATATTCCGGGATTCAAACTCGCTTCGCTCAAACATGTGAATCCCAAACGGAATATAAGATTTCATCTATTAAGCTCTTGAATTTACGAATACTTTTGAAGACGCGGAAAACATTTATAAACCGCCAGCCCAAGGAATTTTCCGGCTTTAGATTTTAGCTAAAGAACCAGAGCTTAAACATCCTAGAATACGATTTAAGTATTAGAATGCATTTCATCGTATTGAAGATGCATCCTGTCGTATTTTGTCATTTAAAATTGACTTACTTATATAATAATATATGATTTGTTGCGACTGGGGATAAGTAAAAGACGCTGAGGGAATAGATCAGTATTTTTGGTTGCAGTAAGTGCTTTTGATATAATATTCGTTTGGAGGAGATACGCAATGACTTATCAGGTAAGAGAATCAGCTGGATTTAAGATTATTGATATTGTAGGAATGATGATCATCGGAGGATTTTCTATTGGAGGATACGGTTTTATTTTAAAATACCTAGTATTGGAATCAGCTATGGAAGGTGCGATTTTTATAGGAATCAGCATTGCCTTTTGGGCATTAATTGTATATTCATTGTATCAATCTCTTTCCGATAAGAGAGTGGCAGTGACTGTTAATGAAAGGGATAGGTATTTTATCATCCAAAGGACTTTAGGAGCGCCTGAAACAGTATATGCCAATGAGATTACTGCCTGGTATGCCGATGTAATAACATATTTATCAAAAGGCGGTTTTAAGACCACCGATTGTATTACCATCAGTTATGGAGGTAGGAAGGTCAAAATCCCATATTATTTTGATAATTATGCAAGACTGGTCAATTCTCTTAAGAAGCTTGCAGGAAATCAGGCTCAGGGAGCACCAATAGATGAGAGCAAACTAAGTCCTGACAGTGCTATAGATTGTCTTGTAAAACAGCTCGATCCTGCAAAAACTTATGATTTTAACATAACTTATATAACTGACTGTGCTTTTATAGGATTCAGACCTGATCATCATAAAGCTACAGCCTTGTTATACAGGCAGAATGGCAGAACTCTTCAGGAGTCATTCTTTACTTATCTTTGTTCACGTTTCGACGAGTGGGATGAAGATCTGGCAAGACAGCTTAGAGAGGTGAATTTTAATATCCGTCCTGTAAATGGTGGCTTTCCTGAGATGATCAGCTATGAGTCGCCAAAGGCAAGAAAGAAAAAAAGAGACGTTCAGGAACATGCAGAGGGGCTGTATTATTACCTTTTACAAAATCTTGGAGAGCCGGTTGGAATGTATGAAAATGCTGAACCCTTAAGTCAATATGCCGGAAAGCTTTTGGGAGAGGAACTCTTACATGACGAAGTTGAGCATTTGTATTTTGTAGTATTTGATCAGTATATCCTTTGTATAGTTATGGCTGTTGACAACGATTAAACTGGTTTTTATTAGGAATTCAAACTTTTTCACTCGCGACATGAGGTTAATTATGACATAATTGAAAATCTTACAGGAAGAAGCTGATTTCACGAAAACTTAATGCATATTTGTATACACAAAAACATACATAAATATTGCATTTACCTATATACATTAAAAACAATGTAGGTGTAGAATAAATCTGGCATTTGACCGATATAGAAATGAGAACATGTTATATACTGTAGCAATTGGTATTATTAATGCTGGTATACATGGCATTTATTATCCGGTCAGCCAAGATTATCCTTTAAGAGGTATACATACTATGTTGCGTAAAAAATTAGCATCAAGAGAAGTTCTTCAGTTTAAGCGTAGTGATATATGGAGGATAATTCTATGTATCTGCGCCGGAATACTTATGTCAGTCAACCTTCGTACATTCGTTTATACAGGAGATCTTCTTCCGGGAGGTTTTGCAGGACTTACACTCCTTCTACAGGCTATCTTCCATAAGTTCCTTGGAATAACAGTTCCATACGGCGTTATATATTTCCTCATGAACTCAGTACCGATAGTTATTGCTTTTAAATTTATAGGCAAGAAGTTTACTCTCTATTCATGTATTACAATACTTTTAGTAACATTCTTAACTGACATAATACCTGTCTATGCCATAACCTATGATGTACTCCTTATCAGTATCTTTGGAGGTCTCATCAACGGATTTGCAATCACCTTGTGTCTTAAGGCTGATGCGACAACAGGCGGAACAGATTTTATAGCTATAGCGATATCTGAAAGATTCGGTATTGATTCTTTTAACTATATTCTGTTCTTTAATGCGATAATCCTTACAATAGATGGTTATATCTTTGGATGGGACAAAGCGCTGTATTCGATCATCTTCCAGTTCTCATCTACACAGGTAATACATATCTTATACAAAAGGTATAAGAAGAATACACTCCTTATAGTCACCCAGAAGCCCAAAGAGATCGCTGATATGATCTACGAGCTCACAGGCCATGGTGCTACAGATATTGAAGCTTACGGATCCTATCAGAATGCGGACAGGACGATAGTCTATTCGGTTGTATCAAGTGATGAGCTTAGAACAGTAGTGTCAGAGATACTTGACATAGATCCCGGTGCTTTCCTTAATGTTATTAAGACAGAACAGCTTAGCGGTAAGTTCCATCTTCATCCTAATGATTAAAAAAACACCACACTCCCAATCGTCACGGGAATGTGGTGTTTTTTATCAAATAAATGATTTTATGAATATTTCCAATCCGATTGCAATAAGTATTCCGCCTCCAAGGAAGTTGGCATATTTGTGGAGCTTGCAGCCGAAGATCTTTCCAAGCTTTACACCTATCATGCAGATTATGAAGGTTACAACTGCTATGACAAGTGAACTTGCAAATGCTCTTATAGTGCTATAGTTTGCTATTGCAAATCCAACAGAGAGAGCATCTATAGAGGTTGCGATTCCCTGGATTATCAGTGTCTTAGTGCTTATTTTCTTTTCACCTTCTGCAAGGGCTTCTTCCTTTTGCTCTTTGGCATTATCTTCGCCTTTGATTCCATCTACTATCATCTGGATTCCGATGTATAGAAGGAGTAGAAGAGCAATCCACGGGATGAATTTCTGGAATGATACGAAGGCTTCCTGTATTGTGTGTACACACAGCCATCCGATCATTGGCATTGCGAACTGGAAGAAGGCATATATGCCGGCCATCTTGGCATGCCTTGAACTTGACATGCATGGCTCTTTAAGCCCGTTTGCAATGCTCACAGAAAAAGCGTCCATAGCAAGACCGATGCCAAGGCCTATACTAAGGATTAAGAATTCGATTATCATAGTCTGTACCTGCCTGTTATTTGATTTTTGATGTTAGAACATATAAATGCGTTCATACATATCTGATAGTGATGATACATCTGCATGTCCTTATTACATTGCTGCAATGTGTGCTGATGTGACTTTGATGCACATAAAAAACGAGACACATGTAAAACCCCCATAGTTTATATGAAAGTTTTACATGAGTCTCGCAATTTAAAATAAGCCAGGTTCTTGCCAAAACCAGTATGTTGACTTATTACGTATCAAAATCACGCTTGCTACTCCCTCATGGAGCATATAAAAACAAGACTTAAATTTTCATCTAAGTCTTGTTTACTTTAACATAGTTATTAGGTTGTGACAAGTGTTATTTCGATAGATTACTTGCCGATCATCTTGAGGAGCTCTGACTTTGGCTTAGCGCCAACGCTCTTGTCTACGATATCGCCACCTTTGAAGAAGCCGATTGTAGGGATTGACATTACGCCGTACTTAGCAGCAAGATCCTGCTCATCATCAACATTGATCTTACCAACCTTGATATCGTCGTTCTCTTCTGCAATCTGATCTACAACAGGTGCCATCATCTTGCAAGGTCCGCACCAGTCTGCGTAGAAGTCTACAAGAACAGGCTTGTCAGAATTAAGTACTTCTGCTTCGAAGTTATCAGATGTAAGCTGTATTATTGCCATAAAAATTCTCCTTTTTTAAATAGAAAAAATAATATTATTGGTTTCACACAATCATATTATAAACTGAAAAACGAAAAAATGATACAGCAAAATTAAATTTTACACAATTTTAATAACTCTCTTGATGAAAAATAGCAATATTTAGTAAAGTACTGTGCTATAATGCTAGCGTGATATAATTAGTATATAACATATCTTGGATTTGTGATTTGGGGTTTGAAAATGAAACATTTTTCAAAATTTTAGCGTAAGAGCTAAAAATTCATCATGCTGTCTATTGTTATCCTGTAACGCCATGAATATCATAGTAAGACTATTGTACTTACTATTATGCCATGCACTTATTTCATTTTAGATGAACAAGACTTCTCAAAAGGTCAAGAAGAGTGGTAAGTGAAGTTATATGTAAGGAGGGCTATGTATAAAGATAAGGGAAAAGAACCAATAATAAAGAATCAAGATAATCTAAATAATAAAAATGATACCAATAATAAAAGCGATATAAATAATAAAAACAAGGCTCATAAACAGTCACTGGATGAGTCTTTAAAAGTAAAGATCAATCCCAAAGGAAAGGCAAACAGAAACGCCCAGAACAGTGTGAACAGAATAGCCGCAATTGCTATTTTTACCCTGCTTCAGATTGTAGTACTGGGACTGATACTGTATGAATTTAGTAATTACAGTATCTATTTTCAGATTGGATTTGGCGTTCTCTCGATCATAATCGTTCTGACTATATATGGGAGACATACCAATTCTGCCAACAAGATGCCATGGATGATATTCATAATGTTCGTTCCTGTGTTTGGCATACTTCTGTATCTTCTTATGGGCCGACCTGGCGTAACAGCTAAGGCCAGAAAGCGTTTTGAAGAGATTGACTCCAAGATCCTTCCTTATCTCAAGCCTAGAAGGAGTATTCTTAATTCTCTTGAAATAAGTGATCCTAATATAGCTTCAAGAGTCAAATATGTGGAAGAATATGGTCACTTCCCGGTATATAAGAATACGGATGTAGTCTATTTTGATGATGCGAGGAAGGGAATTGAAGATCAGGTAAGAGAACTGGAGAAGGCCAGAAGCTTTATTTTTATGGAGTATTATGCGATTCAGGATACAGACACCTTTGAGCCGATCAAGGAAGTATTGGCAAGGAAAGCTGCTGAGGGTCTTGAAGTTCGCGTTATCTATGATGATATAGGAAGCGGAGGCTTTATTAATAGCGGATTTATAAAGAGGATGGAAGATCTTGGCATCAAGTGCCGTGTGTTCAATCACGTAAGTCCTTTTTTCCAGGTCATTATGAACAACCGTGATCACAGGAAGATAACCGTCATAGATGGAAGAGTTGGATATACTGGCGGATATAATATTGCAGATCTTTATACACATAGGATCGAGCCACATGGATTCTGGAAGGACACAGGTGTCAGGCTTACAGGAGACGGGGTGGTGACGCTTACAGCTCTTTTCCTTGAGATGTGGAATGCAGTTAAGGCCAACGATATTGATGACAATGATCTTTCAATCTTTTTTCCAAGGGTGTCTTACACAGCTGTGGAGAAGGACTGCTTCGTGCAGCCTTTTGCAGATACTCCGCTGGATGAGGAGCTTCTGGGAGAGAATGTCTACATGGGGATGCTCCAGACAGCAAGGAAGTATTGCTGGTTTGTGACTCCGTACCTTGTTATAACTGATGAGCTGTGCCGTGAATTCGAGATTGCGGTCAAGAGGGGCGTTGACGTCAGGATCATAACCCCGGGCATTCCTGATAAAAAGGTTGTATACGCGATCACAAGGTCTTATTACAATGAGCTTGCAAGAAATGGTGTCAGGATCTTCGAATACACGCCGGGATTCTGTCATGCCAAGATGTGCATAGCTGATGGGCAGTGCGCGGCTGTCGGGACGCTTAATCTTGACTTTAGATCCTTGTATCTGCACTTTGAAGATGGCGTATATCTATACAATTGTAAAGCTATAAAAGATATAGAAGAGGACTTTAAAGAGATGTTTAAAGTCAGCACCGAAGTTACAGACAAGTATCATTCGCACAGAAGTGTGCCGCTTCGTATAAGTCAGTGTGCGCTGAGGATCGTCGCACCGCTTGTGTGATAATGGAAAATACAGGCTTAGGTAGGGAAAGATAGTTTTGGCAAAAAAGTTAAGTGAAGACAAAAGAAATATAGTTTTAAACGGTAATATATATCAGGCTGTGTTGATGCTGGCAGTGCCTGTAATGATCAATAGTTTTATTCAGTCTCTTTATAATCTGACAGATACATACTGGCTGGGAGTTCTGGGAACAGAGTACCAGTCTGCGATCACGCTTGTATCGCCTTTTCAGTCTATATTACAGAATTTTGGATCCGGTATCACCGTGGCAGGTTCTATACTTATAGCTCAGTACCTTGGTGCGCACAATGACAGGGAAGCTTCGAACATGGCGGATCATGTCTGCATTTCGACACTTATTTTCTCTGTAATATGCGCGATATTATGTTTCATCATATCTCCGCCTCTTGTGGGATGGCTTGGTGCTACAGGGCTTCAATATGATTATTCACTTATTTATATCAGGATCGTCATTCTGGATATGCCTCTTTTGTACATGATCAATATCTATTCATCGGTGCATCAGGCTCAGGGCGATTCCGTGCGCCCTATGCTTTTAAATCTAATAGGAGCGGTGGTCAATCTTTTAATGGATCCGCTTCTTATGGTAGTCCTTCATTTTGGTATCGCAGGTGCTGCTTTTGCAACCCTTTTTGCAAAGCTTCCGGGAGCACTTATAGCTCTATATACTCTTACAAGAGAAGGACAGGTCATCACTCTTCATTTCAAGGGATTTAGATTCCAGAAAGAAAAGCTCCTTAGCATAGTGAGGATAGGTCTTCCTACAGCGATAGGCCACAGCACTATGCAGTTCGGCTTCCTTCTTATGAGTAGAAGCGTACAGGCCTATGGCATGATCGCAACGACGGCTTATGGTATAGGCAATAAGATCAACTCCATCATAACTCTTCCTAATAACGGAATAGGCTCAGCTATCAGTACCATAGTAGGTCTCAATATAGGAGCAGGTGATAAAAAGAGGGCTGACAGAGGTTTTAGGATAGCTCTTAAGATGGCTTTTGTATATCTGCTTATTGCAGGACTTATCCTTTCAAGACGCCCTATAGCTGAGTTTATGGTCAGAACTCTTACATCAGATGACCAGGTTGTGGCCCTTGCTACAGATTTCTTGTGCCTGATGGCTTTTTGGTGTTTTACCAATGCTTTCTATAACGTGACCATGGGACTATTTCAGGGAAGCGGTCATACGCTTGTGACTATGATAGTTGATGCATCAAGGCTGTGGGTATTTAGATTTGCAACACTTTTTATCTGCCAGCATGTGCTTAATATGGGCGTTGAGTCTGTATGGTACTCTGTAGTTGTATCCAATGCAAGCTCGGCAGTTATCCTCTTTGCCTTATATCTGACAGGACTTTGGAAAAAAGACGTTATCAAAGCGCGATAAACTGATATAATGGTAATGATATAGCGTATAGGGGTGCTATAAAAAAGGAGATGTACGTTTCGATAGCCGCAGTATAACTGTAGTTGTTTTTGGGGACTTTTTTATCTGCAAATCTTGGACCTTGAATTTTTTACAAATAATAAAAAAGTTGTGACGTTTATATATGACGCTCCGTCTTACTGTATGTAAGGGCTTAATAATATAAATGTCCTGTTTGCAGGTTGCAAGGTTATACTGATAAGTTCAGCAGCTTAGATTAAAGAGTTAACAGGCCGTTTATCGTAACGTGTTGAAAAAAAGTTTACCCATAGGGTGAGGAGGATTATTATGAAGAAAAAAAGTTTAAGTTTTATCGGAACAGTGGCATTATCATTTTCACTGCTGTTATCGGGCTGCGGAAGCTCATCAGACAGCTCGTCCTATAATGCAAAGTCAGCAGGTGGCGACAGCTACTATGCAGCGGAGAATGCTAATTATGAAGTTGCAATGTCAGAAGACTATGCTGAAGGCGATGTAGAAACGGAGACTGATGTAGAAGTAGATGAGTCATCGCAGACTACTGACAGGAAGCTTATCACTACAGTCTATATCAATTCTGAGACATTAAGCTTCGATGAGACTATATCCTGGGTAGAAGCAAGGACTCTGGAGCTTGGCGGATACGTTGAGAGCAGCAGTATATCTGTAAGTGGCAGTTATTACTATAGTGACAGATATGTGGATCTTCATACTGCAGACTATGTAATTCGTATACCTGAGCAGAAGCTTGAAGGATTCCTTACAGATGTTGATTCTAAGACCAATATCACATATAAGAGCAAGAACGTAGAAGATGTAACTCTTACATATACTGATATCGTAGCTCATCAGGATGCTCTTGAGGCAGAAAAAGAAGCTCTTGAAAAGCTTATGGACAAGGCTGAGAATATGGAAGACATCATCACTATCCAGACTGAGCTTACAGATGTTCAGTACCAGATTGATTCCATCAAATCACAGCTTCGCGTATATGATAACAAGATCGACTACAGCACTATCAATATAAGCATTAAAGAAGTTGAGCCTGATAATCTCACTATTACTGAGAAGAAGACTGTATTCCAGAGAATAGGCGATGGATTTATGTCAAGCCTTAAGGGGACAGGTGATTTCCTTGTTGAGCTGTTCATAATCATCGTTATCAATCTTCCACAGCTTATACTTCTTGCAGCTATAATCGTTGTTATAGTGCTTATCGCTAAGAAAAGTAAGAAGTCATCAAAAGAGAATAAGTCCAAGAAGAGATCGGGAGTTTTTAGTCGCAAAAATATGGACAATTCTATTGACACAGTTAATAGTCAGGAAGGTAACAATTACCAGAATGACAGCCATGTTCAAATAGTCAGCGATAGTCTGAAAGATAACGATGGTCCGAAAGATAACGATGGTCCGAAAGACAACGATGGTCCAAAAGACAATGATGGTCAGAAAAAGTAATGATCAGAAAAAGTAATGATGATCATAAAAGTGAAATATAAAGAAGAATTTTAAGGATAAGAAATAAGGATAAGAAATAAAGATAAGAATAAGCGATTTAGATGTTCTTAGTAGAAAGATATTCATGATTTGGAATGCAGATTGATGCAAAGGAAAGGCGACAGATGGAAGAAAAAAGATCGTCCCGTGACATTGTTACAGCTCGCATTACCGAAATGATACTAACAGGCCAGCTCAAGCCTGATGACCAGCTCCCTCCTGAAAGGGAGCTGGCTCAAAGTATGGGCATCAGTAGAAAGCTTTGTTCGGATATAATAAAAGAACTTGAAAGAAGAGGACTTCTTGTCGTAGTGCCGCGGCAGGGAGTCTTTGTCAATGATTTTAGACATAATGGCAATATCTATACTCTTGAAGCTCTTATGAATGCGCAGTTTGAACTTCAGCCCCAGGAGATCCGATCGCTTCTTGAATTCAGATGGGCTATGGAACTACTTGCCTGTAAGCGTGTCATCGAGACTGCCAGTGACCAAGAGATAGCAGACCTTGGACATATGCTTGATAAAGTGCTGGATTCAGGTTCTGCAGAGGAAGCGGCTTTATGTACCTACGAGTATTATCACAAGCTGGCAGTTCTAAGCGGCAATTCAATAATCCCCATGACTACACTTGGTTTTAAAACATCTACGATTAAGCTTTGGCAAAGGTATGTTAATAATTTTGGCATATCACAGCTTTATAAGAGCCTTGCCCAGGTTTATTTTCATATCAGACAAAGGGATTTTGAGGGAGTCTTTAAACAGCTATCAAAATCCACAACTGAGACTATTAGCGGAGATTACAGTATCTATAAAGATCTGTGACGATCATGCATAAAGTGACGTAAAAAAGTACTTGAAATGCCTTTTATTTTAGCGTTAAAATGTGTTCTTGTATTGCATAGTTATGTAATAGCTGACTTCTTATTTTTTCACAACACATCATATGTGTATAAAAAGTTATTCCGTAGGTATTGGTACAACTAAACAGGTAGGAGATTCTTATATGAACAAGATAGGTTTTGACAATGACAAGTATCTGAAAATGCAGAGTGAGCAGATTCGCAAGCGTATAAGCGAGTTTGGCGGCAAGCTTTATATGGAATTTGGTGGTAAGCTTTTTGATGATTTCCACGCTTCCAGAGTACTTCCCGGCTTCCATCCTGACAGTAAGATCACTATGTTAAAAGAACTTAAGGATCAGGCTGAGATCGTTATTGCTATCAACGCTGCAGATATCGAGAAGAACAAAGTAAGAGGCGATCTTGGTATCACTTATGATATGGACCTTTTAAGACTTGCTGATGCATTCCGCGAGGAAGGTCTGTATGTTGGATCTGTTGTTCTTACAAGATTTGCAGAGCAGCCTTCTGCCATAGCTTATGAGAAAAAACTCAAAGCCCTCGGCCTTAAAGTATACAGACACTATCCTATTGAGAATTATCCTTCTGATATATCACTTATCGTTAGTGACGAAGGTTTTGGTAGAAACGATTATATCGAAACAACTCATCCACTTGTTGTCATCACAGCTCCGGGACCCGGAAGCGGCAAGATGGCTACATGCCTGTCACAGCTCTATCATGAGAATAAGAGAGGTGTGAAGGCCGGATATGCCAAGTTCGAGACATTCCCTATCTGGAATCTTGCACTTAATCATCCTGTAAACCTCGCATATGAGGCAGCAACAGCTGACCTTGATGATGTTAACATGATAGATCCTTTCCATCTTGAAGCTTATGGTGAGACTACAGTTAACTACAATCGTGACATAGAGGTGTTCCCTGTACTTAATGCTATGTTTGAGAAGATCTCCGGAAGTTCACCATATAAGTCTCCTACAGACATGGGTGTTAACATGGCCGGCAAGTGCATCTTTGATGATGAGGCTGTATCAGCAGCTGCTAATCAGGAGATCATCAGAAGATACTATCAGGCTCTTTGCGAATATCGTAAAGGTAATGCCGGAATGGAACCTGTCCGCATCATAGAGCTTCTTATGAATAAGGCAGGAATCTCACCTGCTGACAGACCTGTTGTTGCAGCAGCTAATCTTAAAGCAGAGCAGACCGGCGGCCCGGCAGCAGCTATGGAACTTCCTGATGGCAAGATCCTTACTGGTAAGACATCTGTTTTACTTGGAGCATCTTCAGCTCTTCTTATTAATGCACTTAAAGAGCTGGCAGGAATAGAAGACAGTGTAGAACTGATCCCTCCGGATTTCATCGAGCCTATCATGAAGCTCAAGAGTGACTGCCTTGGAGATCATTCTTCACTTCTTCACCTTAATGAGATCCTTATCGCGCTGTCAGTGACAGCTGTTAATAATGAGAATGCAAGAAAGGCTCTTGAGCATATCCCGGATCTTAAGGGATGCGAAGCACACAGCTCAGTTATCCTGTCACAGGTTGATGAGACTGTATTCAAGAAGCTTGGCGTGAACCTTACATGCGAAGCGCATTACGAGAGCCAGAAGCTCTATCATAAATAAATGAAATAGCTAGTCTTGGGAGATTTCTGGGACTGGCAGTTTATAAATGATTTTAGTGTCTCAAAAGTATTAAAATTCAAGGCTTGATATATGTGCTTTTATATTCTGGGATCCAAACTCGCTTCGCTCAAACATGTGGATCCCAAACAGAATATAAAAACCCATCTATCAAACTCTTGAATTTGATAATACTTTTGAAGACACTAAAATCATTTATAAACTGCCAGCCCCAGGAATCTGCAAGATTTAGATGTATTTGAGGTTAGAATATGCTGGTACATAATGAAGAAGATTTTAAGTATATAATGCAGGATTTTGAGAAGTACTATATTGGAGCAAGATATAGCTATGATGAGCTTATGTCTTCTAATTTTGTACCATTTAAGCTTAAAACTATCATTGAAAGATATATCGCTAAAGATATAGATAAGAGTGCTACGCTTGAAAGTCATTTTTATTTTATGACGGATGAAAACTTTGATTATAGAGTTTGCAGACAGCTTCACTTGAGACTTCGCTGCTCAGTTCTTGCAAGCCCTCATGTGGACGGCGTAGAAGATAAGTATACTGAAAAAATATATCCTATAGATAAGCTTGTGAAGTTATCTTCACAGGATAAGATGGATAAGGGGCTTGTGATAAGAGAACTTATACTTGGTAAGTTGTCTCTATTGATGTTCCAGGTATAAAGCTTTTGCAATATTATAAACTGGTGATAGTAATAGGATAATGAAACTTTGTTTGATGTAGTGGAAGCTGTGTCGGATGAAGTTTCTTTTTGATTAAGATATGCTAAAACTTCTTGTAAGAGGACCGTATATGAAAGAAATTACAAAAAAATTGCTAATCCGATCGGGATGGAATGAGGGGAGATGTATTGATACATCGCCTATTCGAAAAAGGTACAAAGAAATAAAATTAGAATATCCGGAAAATGTTGATGATTTTTTGAAAGAATTTGGTGATTTAATAATAATTCCTAGGGATGAGAAGAATTTTGATATTTCATTTAATGTTATAAGCGCGATAGGATGTAATATTGATGCAGATTATTTCAAAGAGTGCTTATCAGAATATTCTGTAAATGAAGAAATATATCCTATTGGTATGGCTTGTAGAAATAATTTATTGGTGCTCATGACAAAAACGAACAAATTTTATTGTTTTACTGATGGGCTATTACTTTATTTAGGTGGCTCAGTAAGTGAAATGTTTGATTGCGTTGTTGATGAATGCCGAGAAGCAAAAGAAATTGATTAATGTATTTTATTTCTGTAAATTGTTATAACTGATAATGAATGATTTACCAATATTAAATATAAATACTAGTACCAGTTCCTTCAAACACGAAAAAAGAATTAGCTGATGGAATGCAATGATAATATTAAATCAAAGCACAGCAGAAAAGAACCCCTTAAAAATTGTTATTTAGAAAATATAAATTTTACAAAAGCAGATTTATCTTACGTGGATTTTTCTAATTCAACTTTGAGTGATGTAAAGTTTAGTAAATGTGATTGTATTGAAACAGTGTAAATTAGGAAAAGTGAGATTGAACTATGAATTCTTTGATGGAATATAATGGGTATTACGCAAAGGTAGAATTTGATCAGGAAGATCAGATTTTTATTGGACATGTTCTTGGAATAAATGATTCTTTAAATTTTCATGGAGAGTCAGTAAAAGAGCTTACTCAGTCTATGCACGACTGCATAGATAATTATTTTGATTACTGTAAAAAGATTGGAAAAGAACCTGAACGTGATTTTCATAAAGCATAAATGTGATACGATGCGGACATGCTGGAAATGGATTGATTATCGTTGATGCGGTAATTACTGTTCGATTTATAGAAGTTGCAAACAAGTCTCCTTCATGTTAACATCTTAATGTTCTTAAAATTCTGAAAATATCTGAGGCATATCTGCCAGACATTTCAGCATTTAAGATTAAAAATCTAGCATAAGAAATGCTAAAATTATTGACAACCGGCAGGATATACCCTAAAATAAATCATGTGATCAATGTGGCGGGAGATGATTTTATCGCATTATCACTGGATGTCATTAGTGATATCATTAGTACATAGAATAACAGTC
>JAEEGI010002690.1_pt1 | contig 43109 bp, 38 predicted proteins | sample 8958751 | NCBI WGS metagenome assembly JAEEGI01 (sample SAMN16246545, study PRJNA631951) | gut metagenome | biome: gut microbiome; feature: rumen; material: KS-attached | host: Bos | place: Iran: Karaj | collected 2018-10 | reverse complement strand
TATTTTCCGAAATAGCAAGCACCAACTAAAAAAGTCTAACAACAGCAACTAGCTAATTGTTAGACTTTTCCAATCTTAAGAAATGCTTGAAAAACCTCAAAAACATCTCTAGGTGCCCCGGGCGGGACTCGAACCCGCACAGCCGTTTCGGGCCAAGGGATTTTAAGTCCCTCGTGTCTACCATTCCACCACCAGGGCGTGTGAGTTGACACTTCTGCCGTCAAACACTCCGCAAAGGTAGTAAAAAGAGACAATCCTACCAAATCTCACTCCCTAGAAGCATTCCAGCCCCCAAAACGACACCAACTCACATCTCAAGCAGCAGTCGGAAGCATTCCACGCCCCAAAACGACACCGACTCCCTTAATAAGCCTCTGCCGGAAGCATTTCATGGGTCAAATCGCTGCCGTCATCCTCTGTTAGACTACCAAAGCCTCCGCACGACCAGAATCCTATTCTTTCTTCGTGTCGGTCTTGGCCTGGAAGCGGGCGACGTTGACGATGAATCGCTCGTGGGTGCCCTCGCCGATGATGCCTTTCGAGTCCTGGGCGACAACCCGGAAAGTCAGTCTACGCCCGTCAATACCAATTAGTTCCGAGTCGCACCAAACCTTCATACCCTCCGGTGTGGCGCTCACATGCGAAACATTGACATGAGTCCCGACGGTCTCGAAGCCCTCATCGAGATAGGGCTGTACGCTGAGCCGGCAGGTGCGCTCCATAAGGGTGATCATAAGTGGGGTGGCGAATACTCGCACGGTGCCGCTGCCGATGTGGCAAGCGAGCAGTTCAGGAGTGACTATCTCCTCTTGGTAGCCTTTTATTCCTAATTCAACCATAGTAGATTCTTCATTTCATTCAGAATGACAAACGGCCCTTCGACAAGCTCAGGGACCGGAAACAGGCGAGCCACTGGGACCGGTTGGTGAGCCTGTCGAACCACAGGGACCACCATCAAGCCAGCAACGCCTCCAGCTCGGCAGCCACGTGCCCAGGGAGGATAATGTGATGATTCCCAATCGGTTCCTTTAAAAAGTATTCAGCCGCAGAAGCAGGCAGCTTAACCACCACCTGTGTCCGGCAAAGGTCCGGCTTCGCCTCACAACGCAGAAGCTCACCCTCGCAGACGAAGTGCCTGGAAAGGTCGCCGGAAACCTTGAAAACAGTGACGGGGCCCGAAGGAATATGCCCACGAATGCCAACTCCTATCCCAGATTCAAAGTGCGTGTCCAACCCGAATGAAGAGACCATGTCGAGCGGAACGGTGCAATGTGCGAACACAATCTCACCGCTCTCAGGATCGATGCTGGAAGGATTGGCCTGAAAGCCGCTGTAGCCCGTAACAGCCCTACCGACCATCATTGAGATCATGGCCGGAATATCCCCTTCGCAACCAGCGACAATGCCTTCGGAGTTAAGCCGGGCAAGCGCCAGACAACCGGTGTTGTGTACGGAGGTCAGAAGGTCGAAACACCTGATAGTCAAGCCGGAAAGGCCATAATCAGAGGCAAGGATCTTCAAAGCCTTATAGATACGGTAGGCTCCCGGAATGGCTTCTTTGACTTTTGTGGGCTGGCCGGTATAAGCCTCTCCGACCGCTTCCCTGGATTCCTGGATCTCATCCTGTAAAGAAGAATATTCCTCCAAAAGCTCCTCCATCGGAATGTGCTGGAGGTTTATTCCCAGACGGTCGAAGACCACTTCCTCGTCCACCCCGCTCGCTATCAGCCAATCAGAGGGCTTCCCGATCACTCCGAGAGTGGTGTAAGCGAGGAAGCGCCTGGCCTCCTCAATCACCTCCAACGACTCCAGCCTTGAGCGGATGTAGGCCGGACTACCGTGCAGGATCTCCCCGCGGAGTCCCTCTTGCCGCAAATACGACAGGATCTCCATCGAAGCGGCGAGCGAGTTGCTCTTTCCGGATGTGAGCAGCAGAATAGTCTGGCGTGAGAGCCCTTGCAAAGTCGGCAGCAGCTCCTCGAACAAGCCTTCCGTGCCGCCTGTCCTGACAAAAATCAGCGACAGGTCATATCCATAATCGGAGAAATCATCGCCCTTGAATGAATATTCAATTCCCAGGGACTCCAGGAATTCCCTTGTGGCGGCATCCACGGCGGCCTTGTCGTGCAACGGGGAAGTTAGAGTGAATATCGAAACCATAACACCATATTTGTCAGTAAAGATAGTATTTATTAATTTCGTAACAATTAAAAATACCTCGCAATGAGATTTCCAAAGCTCACATCCATCATCGCGATAACAGCAGCCGCAATTACCCTGTTTTCCTGCGGCACAGTCCGCCGGGTCACCACCCTCCAAGTCGGTACCTATAACCTCCGTAATGACAACCGTGGGGACTCCCTCAAAGGGAACGGCTGGAAACAGCGCTGCCCGATCATAACCCAACAGATACTGTTCCACGACATTGAGATTTTCGGCACACAAGAGGGATTCTTCCACCAGCTCGAGCAGATGAAATTCCAACTGCCCGGCTATGACTATATCGGCGTTGGAAGGGACGACGGCAAACAGGCAGGTGAGCATTCGGCCATTTTCTACAAAACAGATGTGTTCGATCTCCTGGACCACGGCGACTTCTGGCTCTCAGAAACTCCCGAGGTGCCGAGTGTCGGCTGGGACGCTGCCTTGAACCGCATTTGCACCTGGGGCCATTTCAAGGTCAAGAACACCAAGCAAGAACTCTATTATTTCAGCCTCCACATGGATCATATCGGTGTCCAGGCCAGAATGGAAAGCGCCAAACTGGTTGTCCAGAAGATCCGCCAGATGTGCGGCGGAAAACCTGTCGTCCTGACCGGGGACTTCAATGTGGACCAGACCAACCCGATCTACTCGGTGTTCGTCGAAAGCGGCATCCTGGAAGATAGCTACGAGATTTGTGAGATCCGTTACGCGCTTGATGGAACTGCCAACGGGTTCGACCCCAACAGTTTCACTTCCAGCAGGATAGACCATGTGTTCGTCACCCCGGGCACAAGGGTGATCCGCTATGGTGTGCTGACCGACACCTACCGCACGATGACTGCCGAGGCCCAGAAATATGAAAACGGCAATTTCCCGAAAGAGATTTCTTTCCAGGCCTACCAGGCCCGCACCCCTTCCGACCACTTCCCCGTGAAAGTCGTCCTTCAATTGCCGCGATAATATATAGAACAATATACAACGATCATGTACTTTTCAGATCATAACGACAACATCACTTTCAGCAACGAATGGGGTCGCATCCTTAAAGTGGAGGGAAAAGGATTGGTGTGCGCGGAAGACTTGAATGCCAGTCCCGGTAGATTCAAGCCAGAGGAATACTCTAAATTGGAGTTCACAAAGGGAATAACCAAGGTGACCAAAGGCTTTATTGAGGCGTTCACGTCGATGGATTGCCTTATCATAGCCCGCTCAGTGAAAAGCGTGGAAATGACTCCTGAGCTTGAGAAGTACCTGAAAGACAATGATGTGCTTATCAGGGGCGAGTACAATTCCCTGGCCGAACGTCTTGCCAAGCAGCTTGGCCTGAAGTTCCTCCATTCGGACATTCTGCTTGGGTGGACTTCATTCGAACACGAAGGCTACCGCGAGAGCACGAAGCGGACTCTTTGTTTCAGGAAAGACGGTCCGCCATACATACTCAGGAATATTTTTACTCCCGGTATTTCTGCCGGCAGCAGCGGAGGAGCCGACCTCAGAGAAGATCTCTCCGAGGATTTCTATGCGGGCCTCGACTTGGATGGATTCACCTATCTCCTGCCAGCCAAATGTGAAGAGGCGATAATGAAGAACAAGCAACTGGAGCGCTTCCTGAAGATTTCCAACCAGCGGCTCGCAAAGTCTTCAGCCAAGCGTACCGCATCCCCCAGAAAGAGCGCCAAAAAAACCGATTGATGTGCAAGGTAGGCAAAGAGCCTCGGGACTTCGCGCAGGAATCGCCACCACACCCCACTCCGATGTACAAGGTCCCGGCCACATTATCCCACCTTGAACATACAGGCATCATTTATTCAGCAGTCTGGTTATCTCATCTCTGGACAATCCAAAGATGCGGGCCAATTGTGGTACCGTGGTCTTCATTGTGTGATATACATAAGGAATAAGTCTGGCTTTTCTTGAAGATGGCAGATCACGGACTCCTGTCATGAACCATCGCAAAGAAATCGCCTCAACCTCTTTGAGAAACTCGGCGTCAGTCTTCATCTGCCTAGGCGATACTACCAGTTTTTGAGTCATCTCTGCCATATTAACACCTCCTACACTCTTGTGAAAAAACGTCTCGTCGTTATTGAAAGCTCGCTCAAGGTAGGCAATGTCACAGAAACTATCAGGCTCCAACTCACCTTCAGAATTCACCTTCCAAGGAACATCTCCCAAATTATCGCCAGTGTGGAGAACCTCCCTGCACTCCCGCCTTGTCATATCAGACACCGCCCTCCCTTTGCCAACAGATGATTCACTCCGGAAAAAAGCCCTGAATCCAGTCCATTTGTAATCCATCAGATTCTTGGCTCCGTTATCATACGCATTCCTTGGAATATAAGCCAGTGCATTTCTCAAGTACCAGTCCGTGTCCAGCAATTGCACATCGACATCCGTTCGGTGAAGAACCTTTGAGTTTCCATACTTTCGGCTATAGATTTGAGAGTACATCCGTTTGACTTCACGAGCATAAGCCTTTGCCTCATAAACACTTCTAGCCAGAACGGCCATGTGGGCGTGATTGGACACAACAGCATAGATGATGATAATCACATTCTTCCGTCTGGCGCAAATGACCATACATTTCACCAGCGTGTCACAATCCTCATCGTCTTTGCATATTATAGCCTTTTCCAATCCTTCATAACTGATGTGGAAAGGAAGGACGGCACCAATAGAGCCGTCCGGCAGCCTTCTGGCCACGGGCCTTACATAACCCATCAGTTGAAGATTGTAGGAAGAACCTTACCGAATAACGATGTGTCCCCCATTACAAAAGGTCGCTGCTTGGAATCAGGATCATAACCATACTTCTTCTTAAGCGAATCGGCATATTTTTCAACATGAGGGATGAAGTCAAACATCATCATTGACCAGAATTCCTCCGCCTGCGCATAAGGCTCGGCACAAGCGCACATCTCAGCCACGCTTAACAGCCTTACCAACTTGCTGACGCAAGTGTTTTGTTCTCCCCAGATGCAATCAACCATCTTGGAAAGAACCTTTTCGAAAACCTTTTTAGATTGCTTGAGGTTGTCTAAAGACCAAATCTCATCCAGACACCACTCGTTGTCTGAGCTAAAGTCCAGCTCACCCTCGTCATTAATGAATACTTGAAGAAGATTTTTCATAATAATAAAGTTTAATTGTTAACACCTGCAATATAGACATAATTCCATCTAATAGCAAGGGAAAATGTACAAGGTAGGCAAAGACCCTTGGGACCTTGTACAAGAATCGCCAATATACCTAACTCTGATGTACAAGGTCCCGACCACAGAATCCCACCTCGCGCAAAAAGGGATATATCTTTTCGCGATAAAGGAATCAATCCGTATATTTGTGGAAGACAAAAGGAATATGCACCATGAGTAGATTCACTGAGATTTTCCGCAAACTTTGGCAGGGCTTCGTTAGTAGCGTCCGGGAGTTCCCGTTGGAGGCTCTTCTCGGGGTGACGTATTTCGTCATATTCCTTTTCGAGAGCAACGTCAGAGATGCCTTAGGCAAGAGTGATGTCTTCTACCTGTTTTTCTGGTTTTTCCCGCACTATGTCCTCCTATTCACTCTCCATAAGTGGAGTCGGAAACACTTGACATTCAGAATCTTGTACTGCTTGTCCTGGTTCCTTTGGATTCCGCTTCTGGTTTGGGGTTCAGAAAATCCGGGATGGAGTCTCGCGGTGGCTTATATCTTAGCGATAACATTGCTGATAATAGGAAAGGAACCACTTGATAACGAGTCTTATGGACGAAACATCCTGGACACTGTCATCAATGTGGCGGCGGGATTCATTATAGGTGCCATGCTGGTCGCCATTGTGGAAATCATCATAGCCTCTGTCAACTTCCTCTTTGATCTTGACTTGGAAGACAAATGGTTCACGGATCCTATGGCTTTCATCGCTTTTGTGGTCATTCCTCTGCTTTGCTGCTCATTCGTGACCAAGAATAGCCACAAAGAATCCAACGGGATAATCCTCAAGATCTTCATAGACTACATCCTCTCCCCCGCCCTGGTCATCTACACAGCCATTCTTTACATTTACATAGCGAGAATCGCTCTTCGATGGGAACTGCCGAACGGAGGAGTCGCTTACATCGTGGCCATCTTCATGACAGTCGGACTCGTCTGCCACCTGTTCCGTCTCCTTGTGGAGAAGCGGCATTTCGAATGGTTCTACAAGGCTTTTCCTTTTATCGCCATTCCCCCTCTTATCCTGCTATGGATCGGAGTGTTCCGCCGCATAGGTGAATATGGACTCACCGAAGTCAGGGTCTATCTTATCTGCCTCGCCCTGCTGCTGACCATCTTCACGGCCATGCTCGTGAAAGACAAGACGAGGAACTTCCAGCTTATGACCCTCATCCTGGCGCTATCCGCCATACTGTTCACATATATACCCGGAATAAGAGCCAAGGACTTCGGAATAAGGAGCCAGAAAGCAAGGTTAGAGAAAGTCCTCCCGAAAGTTCTGGTTGATGGAAAGTTCCCGGAAATAATTAATTATAAGGCAATTGCCGCTGACCAAGGGCTAAAAGAAGCCTGGATGGCTGTTGATGGGTCCTACAATTACCTCAAACGGAATATGTCGCCCCGGGAGTTCAAGTCAATACAAAGCGATCTCGGAGATTACCAGTTCAGGACGTGGGAACTGGAGGAAAAGCCTGAAACTGCGGTTGCGGGATGGTCTATCCGCGACATCGGGGGCCCTATCGACCTCGGGGAATACAATCAGTTGATACCACCTTCCGAATACCATTATTATGAGGACTCCAAGGTCGCGGTATTCTACAAGGACAAAACCAGGACTGAAGAACTCCTGAGGTGCGAGATCCGCAAGGCGCTGGACCATGAAGATGTGTCCTCACTCGGCAAACTCATCTACAAGAACGATGACTACTTGGTGGTTTTCGACAGGATAGATGATTTCAACACATCGGATTTGTCATTCTCAACCGGAAGCCACACCCTCTATAAAAAACACCGATAGAAGTGTCCATCGCCCAACATAAAGGTAACCCGTTCGGTGTCAGGGTAATAGATAGCCTTTCAATGCTGGAGGCCATCAAAACCTTCGGCATCATCCCTTTCTTCGAAAACCAAGTATCGGGCTTTTCTATCGAGGAGATGACCCCGCCTGGAAGCTGGTTCACAGACGAGGATCTCGGACCGTGGGATTGGAAGGTAGATGTCGTGCAAAGCGGGGAGATCGTGTACGGGAAGTTCCTCTGCGGAGGAAAGGCGGCTTTCGCCACCCCTGAATGGTATGCCCATCTTCGCAACTGGAGACTCTCCCAAGACAAGTACAAGCCGACTGCGGAAGGACGGAAGGTGTTGAGACTCATAGAGAAAGAAGGCTCGTGCGTTTCCCGTCAAGTTCGAGAGCTGCTCAAAGTGAAAAAGAGCAAGTCGGACGCTGTGCTGGCCGGTCTGATGAACGGCACCAGATTGATAATCGGAGACATACAGCGGGTTTACAAGGGGCCGAACCTTGAATACAAAGGTTGGCAGACTGCCTCCTACTGCACCCCTGAATCTCTATTTGAGCGCCCGGCCGAAGAATTCGGGCCCTGGCACATAGGCGGAAGCACCCTGAAATGCGGTTGCTCCCCGGAAGAATCCTATTCAAAACTCAAGAGCCATATTAAAGAATTATTCCCGGAAGCCACTGAGAAACAAATAGATAAAATCATATGACCATGAATGTCGGAATAATCGGGGCCGGACACATCGCCGGCAAGATCGCCAGAACGCTGGAATGGACAGAAGGAATAACCGCGATTGCCATCGGATCGAGAAGTCTTGAGAAGGCCGAGGCTTTCGCTAATGAATTCAGAATCCCAAGGGCATATGGCTCTTATAACGCCCTTCTGGAGGATCCTGATGTGGATCTGGTCTATGTTGCCACCCCTCACTCCCATCATTTTGATGTGACGATGGAAGCCATCAGTAAAGGGAAAGCCTGCCTTGTCGAGAAGGCGTTCATGGCGAACGCTAAAGAGACCAAGGCCGTTCTGGACCTCGCCAAGGAGAAAGGCGTTTTCGTGGCCGAGGCGATATGGACCCGCTACCAGCCCGCCAGGGACATTATCAACAGGCTTATCTCGTATGGAAGGATCGGAAAGGTCTGCCAGATAAGCGCCACCCTTTCCCATAGGGTCATGCATCTTCCACGCATTGTCAGACCGGAGCTTTGCGGAGGCACCCTGCTCGACATAGGGATATATCCCCTGAATTTCGTCAGGATGGTTTGCGACAACCCGATAGAGAAGATCGAGTCGCAGTGCGTGCTATCTGATCTGGGAGTGGACCTCAGCGAAACGATCTCTATGACCCTTGAAGGCGGCATTCTTACCACAATCCATAGCTCAGTCTACTGCGAGGGTTACAACACTGCCACAGTTTCCGGCACAGAAGGCTGCATAGTCGTGGACAACACCAACAACCCTGGTCTGATCCGGATCTACTCCAAAGGCGGTAGGTTACAGGAGGAAATAGCTGTCCCTGAAAACATTAGCGGTTATGAATATGAGTTCTTCGCTTGCAAGGACGCCATGGAAAAAGGCCTCATAGAGCCGCCACAGATGCCGCACTCCGAGACCTTATTCCTCATGGAACTCATGGACTCCCTCCGCAAAGAATGGGGTGTCCGTTATCCTATGGATTAACAAGCCACCGCCGACCTTTTACCCGGATAGGGCGCGAAGCGTTGGGAGGCGGGACTTGTTCCCTCTCGGCATGCAATACTATCTATTCGATGTAGATATTCCTGAATGCCAGCGGACCACCTTCGCTCTGGAGGGCGATGTAACCGGTCTTGTAAGCGAGCGTCGCCTCATTCTCAAGGCTACCATTGATGTAAACCATCATCTTGTCACCCTTGCAAATGATCTCCGCCCGGTTCCACTCCCCGTCCGGAAGCTCGATAGCCGCCCCGGAATGGATCCTCTTCTTCATCGGGAACTTAACCTCCGGATCATAAGGCACTTCCTTGATCCTGGCACCACCGAGAGACACGATGTCGCCAGCCCGCCCGGCCATAAGCTGGCACTCATAGGCAGTAGGCCAAATCATGTCATTCTGTATTCGCTGGAATATTCCGCTGTTGGTTCCTGCCCCTATCCATTTCCACTCCACATGAAGCGAGTAATCCTCATACTGGCTAACTGTCCTAAGATAGCCGTTAGGCTTGCCGGAAACCACTATGCAACCATCCTCAACCTTGAATACGGGCTCATCAGAAGCGGACTCGATGAGAGAAACCCAGCCTGAAAGATCCTTCCCGTTGAAAAGAACGATCTTGTCCCCTTCAAAATGATTGTAAATTACCGTGGGACGAAAAGCTCTCGTGCTGAGATTAGGAAACCACATGTCCTCCGCGGTTAGCCCACATTCCCGGGCAACGTCAATGCTGTGTTCCAGACGACCGAAATCAGCGTCCACGTTATTGGTCCCGAAGGTGAACTTGATCCCACGCTTCTTGGCCTCCCTGATAATGTACTCATTGGGAATCTTATAGCGGGCACTGATCTCAAGGGCTATCCCATTCTCTTGCATGACATCCAGAACCTTCGCCACCCTCTCGGGAGTCCACATCTGGTCGAACCTGTCGTTCAGGAAAGCAGGGAGGAAAAACGCGTTGGCGAAAATGTCCGCCGGCTCGTTAGTTAGAATCTTAACAGTCTGATCGACAATAAGATCCATATATTTCTGATCAGAAAGACCATCCGGACGAACCTCTTCATCTCGGTAGATTCTGGAGATACGGCCCTTATGGTCCACGATGGTCATCGCGTCTGTGAACAGGTAGTCAAAAGTACCCAGCGCCACCGAAGAGAAATCCGATGTCCATTTCCGGCCTTCTCCCTGAACTCCCCTAAGGAAAGGAAGATCCTTGACCTCGTCGTAATATTCATAGACCTCCTGGTCATTCGCGAGCATCCTGCCCACTCCACCGGCCCCGGCGTTGGGAGCGACTCCATAGTTTATTCCGTAGTTCATGCTCATGGCATGGGCCATCTCGGCTGTGAGGCCGCCTTTAAGGTGGACATGCCAGTCAATCACAGGGAAATCCTCCTGCTGGAGTTTGATCGCCTTGTCGGTAGTCTCATCAACCGGAGGAAGGGTGTCACACGGATTGAGGGCATCGGCAGGCAGTTTTGTCAGCTTCATGTCCTTGAACCGGACGGTGCCTTTCCCTCCGACAAGACTGACGGCTCCGTGGCCAAGCCGCATCTTCTCATATTGAGGAAGTCGCCAAGGCTCAGCAGGTTCCGTGTAGCAAACCACATCAACCCCCTTGATTTTCACGGATATGTTCTTGCCTCTCACAGCGACCTCAAGAGGTGTCCACTCACCCTCTTCCTCGAGGGCCCTGTAGAGGTTGCGAACATGAAGAAGGGAACCGCTCTTGATGGTTCCGTCAATCGGGCCACCGTGAAGAAGAACCTGATAGCCGCTTCCGGTACCGTCGTTGTGAAAGGCTACGCAGGCCGAGGAACCAGGCTCCGTCTGGAACTCACCACTCAAGATGAAATTGGTGTAATCACCCTTGAACTGATGACGCGCGCCTTCCGCGACAACCAATTCCTTGTCGCCACAGGAAATCAGGGTCATGGCGACCGCTACGGCGGTCAACCAGGAAATAAAACCGACTGTTCTCATTGTCTGTTTGTCTTGTTTTTCTGTTTTATCCGTTAGCGGTGAATGACAGGATGTTGGCTACGACCTCCTCCGGCTCATCCGTGATGGACAGGATAAGGTTCTTGTAAACTCCCCTGTCAAGCAGGTCCTCAAGGAGAGGATAAACAGGAATCTGCTTGCTGAAGAACTCCTTGCCGAAGAACACCATGGGGCTGGCGTAACCAAATGATTCATAGTGGTTTTGTGCCGCATCCTGGAATATCTCCTGCATCGTTCCGGCTGATCCCGGGGAATAAATGATGCCGCCTTTGGATATTGTCAGAAGAATATCCTCGCGGACGCTGTTCATGAAATACTTCGCGATGTCTGTAGCCAAAGGGGTTGACGGCTCGTGACCATAGAACCAGGTCGGAATACCTAGGCTTCGGTACATCTCCTGAGGGTATTTCTTCCTGACCTCGAAGGCGGTTCTGAGCCAACCCGGATCACGGAAAGTGGGAGCCACAAGGAGTATTGACAGAGCGTCGTCAAACTCCTCTTCGCTCCTGCCGGCCATCCATGCGCCAAGGTGAGTGGCCTCCATGGCTCCTGGACCACCTCCTGAAGCCATAACCTTGCCCTTCTCGGTCAATTGCTTGCTGATATAGGCTATCTTCCGGTAAGAATCATCGGTACGTTTGATTGCGTGCCCACCCATAACGGCCACAACCTGGCGCTCATCAAAACGGCTGAGGAAGTCGTTCATCGCCTCACCTATAGCATGATCATGTAGAGAACGGCCGAGGGTCTCACGGATGTTGTCACTCTCTTTGCCCTTCTCAATGTAGTCGGCGAAAACCCTTGAGTCAAAGCAGGTAGCGAAAGTGTCCTCATTCTCAGGGTCATAGCCTTCATAGAGATATTCGGCGGTGTACAACTTGCTGCGGAACACATTGTACGGCATCCCCATTCTCGGGAACACCAGACAAGAAGTGCCTATCCCATCTTCCAACTCTTTGGGAATATCGCAGCCAAAGAAAAAGCAATCTGAGAAGCGGTGCCTTGCCGCCACATACTGAGGGGCCTTGTTGAAGTCAATGTATTGGAACACATAGTGATTGACAAAGCCGGTGCTGTCAGGTGCGGGAAGCTTGGCGAGGCTCTCGATCTGTTTGTACGAGGTGGTTGTGGTCATCATGATCATAGGGGTTTTAGTTGAACATCGGTTGGAGGTATTCCCCGATACGGTCCAGCCATGTGTAGCTGCCGGTACCAGGAGAGGCGTTCAGCTGGAAGCAATGGGGACGCAGAGCGAGGGTGTGCAGTTCCGACTGGATGCCCATAGCCCTCATCTGCTCCCAAGTCTTGACAGAGTTCATAGCCGCCCAGCCGTCAGCGTCACCATGGATGAACAGCATCGGAGCGGTGTCGAGGTCGAACGAGAACTCGGGAACCAGACGGGCGGAGTCGTCATTGCCTCCAGTCGTGTTGGGGACATCGACTCCATCGGTAAGGGAATATGCGGGATAGATTCCAATTCCCCACTGGACATTGCAAGGAATCTTGTCCAGTGAGTCAATCGGGTAATATGCCTTGTGCCTGGAGGACGTGACTCCCATAAGCGTCAGATGTCCTCCGGCTGAAGATCCCATGATACCTATGCGGTTCGGGTCAAGTCCCTTGGACGGTGCCTCGTTGCGGACGATCCTGATGGCCCTTTGGAGATCCTGCCACGCGGTTGTGTGTTTTGCCAGACCGGTATTGGGACGAGGAGTGCGGTACTTCATGACAACCACAGCCATACCCTTGGCGTTCAGATACTTCCGGGCAGGCACTACCTCGAATCCGTCGGGATCATTGCCTGTGTAGGCTCCGCCGGAATAGATGATCTGGATGGCAGTTGTCTTAAGTTCAGCGGGAATATGCCACTCAATGTAGGGTTTGCACTGGTTCGGCTGGGGATCGGGCATCTTGCCCTCAGGCCAAACATCCTCGACGGTCTTGGTCACGCCAGGGACATCAGCGGCGAAACGGTTCATTATGTTCTCCGGCTCGGCGACAGGTCCAAGGAAACCCATCTGGGTCATGAACTCAATCCCTCTCTCAAAGCCGAAAGCCCCATGACCCTTGCCGGGATAAAGATGCAGCTCCGCTGGAATACCCATACGGCGTAACTGCCTGTAAACCTGAGTGGAACCGTTCGGGGAATATGGATCCAGTCCTCCATGATGGAGACTCATCGGGCAAGTCTTCTCATCGAACTTGAACACATCGCTGATTTTCACGTCAGCGCCATAACCTTCCCTAAGGGACGGGGTGCCGGTCTCGCCATCATTCGTCACATAGGCGGGGGCATTGACAATGGCCCAATTGATATGGCAAGGAACCTCATCGAGTTTGTCTATAGGTTCATAAGCGGGAGTCTGCGAGCTGGTCGCAAGCAGGAGAGCCAGATGGGAACCAGCTGACATTGAGACTGTTCCGATCTTCTCAGGGTCGAAACCTCTCTTCGCGGCCTCGCTCCTTACCATCCTGACCGCCCTTTGGCCGTCCTCCCATGCGGTCTGATATATAGGAAGACCGACCGGACGAGGGGTCCTGTACACGAAATTGACGCACTGGACTCCGATCTTCGTGAGTTCTTTCTGCCAATAATCGATCAGGCCCACATCGCAGCAGTTCTGGTAAGAACCACCTGAGATGAGAATCATGCACACGTCTTTGCGCACTGAGGGATCCGGAGCGTCGAACCACTCCAGATAGGCGACCTTATGTTTCTCCGGTTTGAAACCCTTGGCTCCGACCTCATTGGTCATAGCCGCGATCTGATGATCCTGGGGATCCGGCATTTTGCCTTTCGGCCATATAAGCTCGCGCTCCAGTGCAAAGGCCTGCAAGGAGCAGAAAATAAGAACTAATCCTAATAACTTTTTCATATTGCTAAAATATTGATTATTCATGAGTTATGTGCCAAACTGCGGAAGACTTCGGCTCCGGTAGGGTGGTCTTGATGCCCTCGGAGGCAAGTTCCTCCCCAGTCTTGTTCAATGTCTCCCCGGTATCTTCATTTGTGACCGTGTACTTCTTCCCCGGATCAAGGAACTTCAAGAAGGCGGTATATTCCGGCTCCTCGCAAGTCTCCTGACGGAAGACCTGCAGGACCGTCTCGTCAGCCTCCCTGTCACGCCAGGCTATAGCGGTCCAAGAGGATGTGTCCTCGGGTTTATGCCATGGCGTCAGAGGATACATGTCCTTGACAAGCAGGTGGTTATATTTCTTCCACTCCCCGAAAGTGGCCCTCAGGCGGTCGAAGTCGAGCTCCACATCATGGGTGAACACTTCGGAAATGTTATAGACCGGCAACCAGGACGCCCTTGTGATGTAGAAGGTGCTACCCCCAGCGAGTCCAGGCTCGAGCTGATCCTGCGACTCCTTGGTGTTGGCTCCATGGAAAGGCACCCAACGGTTGAAAGAAGTGGTCATAGAAAGCCTCAAGGCCGTGGTTGTCCGGTCATAGTCGCTGCGCATGAACGGTAGGCTCCTACGCAGGGACTCTATGTCGTTTCGTCCACCGCCGGAAGCGCAATTATCTATGAATGTGCTCTTTCCATTCTCAGCGCAGAACTTGATGATCCTGTCCCACAACTCGTAGTGGCCCTGGATGGCGAGATTCTCGGTGATTCCGGTCCTAGGCAATCCGGTCTTTTCAGTCTCCTTGGCATCGAACCCGGTCCAAGCCTTGACAGGGTTGGAATTGTTGTCTTCCCTGAACAGGTCAACCCCGTTCTCCCCCATCATCTTGGTGATCCTGCCGAGAGTCCATTCCAGGCAATCCTTGTTGCCAAGGTTGTTGGTGTAGCGATTACCTCTGTTGAAGTCGGCCCACTCGGGATTATAGCCATAATTCTTGGCCAGATCCTCCACATCGCAGACACTTTCCGGCTCAAACCAGACCAGAACCTTCATCCCCGCCTTGTGGCAGGCCTCGTTCGACTCCAGGAAAGTCTTCCCGGGCCATTTCACATTGTCAAGCTCCCATGTCCCTACGGTCCCGTACCAGTCAGTAGGCACCGTGTTTCCTCTCGGATCCAGGTACCAACCGGCGTCAAACCACCTGAAATCAGGGACAACATCCTCATAGACAAGACGTTCCAGCGTCCTCTTCCATGTGTAGAAACGCTCTGAGATCGAGCCGTCGGAGTTCGGAAGTCCCGTGTCGGCGGCAAAACAGGTGGTGGAGAAAGGCTGGATCCTGTTGCCTTTGCCGTCGGCAAGAGGCATATTGTATTTGATGAACCATTCCCTCCATAGGTTGGTGGCATCGTCCCTGTCACGACCCTTGTAAGGCAGCATGACCACCAGGGCGGTACGAACCTTTTCTCCGGGAACTAAGACTGAGTTGAAACCGTTGCAGTTGGCGGCCTTCCAGCTGGTCACATCACCCTCAGAGCGGAACTCGGCGCTCCATGTTCCGGCCCAACCAATCGCGAGCAGGGTACCGCCATCCCCGTGAACCAAGTCAAAATAAGGGAAATAGACATGGGTGGCCCTGCCGTAAGGGGACACGAATGAGACAGTGGTGTCCTTAAGCGGAGTTTGGTAATCGGCATATCTGTTCTGATGATCGCCAAGGCAACCCCTCAACACAGGATCGTTTCCCTTAAAATCTATTACAGCGCTGTTGACTTCTGAGATAGCCTTGCTTGGTGCCTTTCCCTTGTTCTCGAACCAGAGGGTGTATTCCAGTTCACCGAACTCATTGTTGAGGAAGGCATCCAAGGTGGCGGTCAAATTATCGTCAATGCGGAAAACCGCCTCAAGAGTCTTTCCGGAAGCAGTTGATTCGCAGCTCTTTGAGAGCAATTCAAATCCCTGAAGGCCACTTACGGCCTCACCTCCATAGACAAACGAAAGCGGTACGGAAGCGGGATCTTCCACCCATTTTCCGAACATCTGGGCTCCGGTCTGAAGATCGGCGCAGGGCCTGTCGGTGGGGGTGACTTCGCCTTTCGTGGAGTTGACCACGCCTCCTTTCCCGCACCCCGCGAGCAGGAAGCAAAAACTGACAAGGACTAAAACAGGTCTTCTCATAGTGGAAAAAATATGCGGTTATTCAAAGATAATCACTATTTTTATATGTTCACTTAAAAACCTGATTAAATAACTGTAGAGAATATGAGAAGATTTATCTGCGTCTTATCGGTGTTCCTGCTCATCCCGGCTTTCACAGTCAAAGCCGGCAAAATCGTCACCGACAGCGTCAACAGTAAAATCCTCGGCACCGAGGTCAAGTACAATATCTATCTTCCGGATGGTTTTGACAAGTCCGAAAAGCAGTATCCCGTGGTCTATTTGCTTCACGGCCTCTATGGGACCTACCAGGATTGGGAGCAGAAAGGCACCATGAAAGAGGTGGCCGACGAGCTGATCCGTTCCGGAGAGGCGGTCGAGATGATCATCGTCATGCCCAATGCCGGCGATCCTGACATCCACAATGTTTACAACGGCTATTTCAATATGCCCAACTGGAATTATGAGGACTTCTTCTTCAAGGAGTTCATCCCCACCGTTGAGAACAAATACCGCGGCATCGGAGATAAGGGCCACAGAGCGGTCATGGGACTTTCGATGGGAGGAGGCGGAAGCACTGTCTATGCCCAGCGCCACCCGGATGTGTTCTCCAGCTGCTATGCGATGAGCGCATGGTTGGACCAGCAGTTCGACGACAATGTTCCTGACGAGAAGAAGGACAAGTTCTACTACACTTGCAAAGCTGTCCGTGAGCATTCAGCCCTTGACTATGTCGATAAAGCCGATGATGCCACACTGCAGGCCCTGCGCGGCGTCAAGTGGTTCTTCGACTGCGGCGATGACGACTATCTCGTGAAGCTTTCCTTCGACCTCCACATGAAGATGATGCTCAAGAGGGTCAAGGATGAGCTCCGCGTCAGGGACGGCATCCACAATTGGGAGTATTGGCACACGGCCCTTAGGACCGCCCTTCCTTTCGCCTCCAGAAATTTCGACAAGTAGGCCGATGCGACTCCGGAGAATCGTCCTGAACCTGCTGACTTTCAGCGCTTTGGTCACCTTAACCTCCTGCCGGACAGGTGGGAAGGATGGCCATATAGTGGCATCAGAGGCCGTTATCGCCGAGTCTCCCGCACCTGACAGCGTATTCCTTTATACCCCGGGTATTGTGGAAGGCTTCGACGGAAGGTTGGTGGTCAGTGTCGATTACGGTGGTCCCGGCACATCTATCCTGGACGGCCCCAAATCCGATTTCGGGGACTTTAAGACAGGCAACCAGATAAGGGTCCTGCTTTCTGATGATAACGGGAAAACCTGGCGGGAGACTCCCGCAAGGATTCCTATGATGCATGAGATCCTGTTCAAGGCCGGAAAGTCACTGTACATGATCGGCCACTCCGGAAGGCTCCTTATCACCCGAAGCGATGACAACGGGGAGACTTGGTCAGAGCCCTCCGTCCTTTGCCCGGAACCACGCTGGCACCAGAGCTGCACCCCTGTTGACATCCATGACGGGAAAGTCACTCTCGTCTATGAGAAATGGGTCTCCGACGGCCATCCATGGCCTGGAGTCGGCCCTGTGCTGATGCAGGCGAAGGTCGATGATGACCTCACGGAAGCCTCGAACTGGAAGTTCTCTGAGCTGTACAACCCGGACGAGGACATGGAGGCCTCTCGGCCTTCAGGAATCCCGGTCACGGATCCCGGCAAGGCCGGACTGCTGGAGACCAATGTGATCAGGGTATATGATGAGAACAACCCTTTTTACGACCCCACAGGCAAGTCTGTCGTCCTGATGATGAGAGCCAGCACAGGCTTCCCGGACATAGGGGTTATGATGAAAGGTGTGGAGAGGCCTGACGGGAGCCTTGCGGTCGAAAAACTGACCAAGAACGGCAGGGAGATGTATTTCGCCCATATTCCGGGAGCGGATCTCAAATTCTATGTGGTCTATGATCCTGAGAGTAAGCTCTACTGGCTCCTACATTCGCAGATTGACGGCAGGATGAACTATAGGAGGCGTTTGGCCTTGTCATATTCACCGGACCTGCTGAGATGGACTTTCGCTGGCTTGGTGGCGGTCGGCCCAGCGGACAACGCCGCGCGGCACTATGCCACGATGTTAATTAAGGGAGACGATCTTCTGATCGTCAGCCGCTCCGGTGACGAGAGGGCTCGGGGAGCCCATGACGGAGACATAGTCACATTCCATAAAGTACACAACTTCAGAAGTTTAACATATTAATAACTTACCGTATGAAACCTTTGAGATTATTATTTGTTTTCACGATTCTGGCACTCTCCACAATGGTGTCGGCGCAGAATGTCAAACTATCCGACAAAGAGCTTTACAACGCCATCTGGGCGATGGGACAGATGTACCCTGACGGCTTCACCCTCGACATCAACACGATGAGGCAGCCTCAGAAGGGACTTATGGTGTCCTACATCGCCACCCAGAACAGTTTCGATAAAAAGAGCATCCCCGCCGTGGTGAAACATGCCAGGGAGCACGACGGACTGGTGGGCGGTTGGTACAATCCCGAGAACGGCAAGTATTATTTCGACTCCACGAGGATGTTCCCTGAGGACAGCCTCGCCGCCGCCGTGGCCTTCGCCAGGGAGAATGGTCAGCACACTGTCTATGATGCCGGAAAGGGAATAAACGTAAAATCCAACTATGAGCAGAAAGACTGCCGCATCATCTTCGACTGCGACATGGGTTCCTCGACAGACGACCTGTTCGCCCTGATGCTCCTCTACCGCTATATGGACATGAAGCGTTGCACCCTGCTCGGTGTCGTGGTTGACCGTATGGGAGCAGCCAACGCTGACGCTGTGGATGTGATGAACAACTTCTACGGTTACCCGGACATCCCGATTGGTCTCGAGAGGGCTGGAATAAGGGATCCGAAGGTCTTCATCCCTTATCACAATGTGGCTTACGCCCGTACCGAAGATGCCGAGAAGTTGTTCAAACAGACTTACAAGAGCAAGGACGAGTATCCCGAAGGCTATAAGCTGTACCGCAAACTCCTCGCCGCTCAGCCTGACCATAGCGTGACTATCGCTTCGGTTGGTTTTGTCACGTCTCTCAGCCGTCTCCTCCAGTCCGGTCCGGACGAGTATTCCAACCTCAGCGGAGTCGAGTTGGTAAGGAATAAGGTTAAAGCCATCTACACGATGGGCGGAGTCTTCGGCGAGGCGGTCGAACCCGACTACAACTTCACTCAGGCGATTGATTTCTCTCTGAAATTCTTTGAGTTATGGCCTAAGGAGATAGACATCATCTTCTCTCCCGGAGAGGTTGGAGATCCGCTGAACTACAAGCCTGAGCAGGTCATCGCCGACATGGACTGGACAGATTGCCACCCGATCAAGTGGATCTATCAGAACGTGCAGTGCGACACCGGCCAGAAGATGTGGGATCCGCTCGCAGTCATCAACGCGGTCGAAGGCGACGATCTCTACACCCTTTCAGAGCGTGGCTGGGTAGAGCTCACCCCTAAGGGCGAAACCATATTCACACCCGATCCCAAGGGCAATGCCCGTTACCAGTTCCCTGGAGACGAGGAGTGGTGCGACACCGTCCTGAAGTACTTGAGATTGATGGCGATCCAGCACTAGAAACATCATGTATAAAGCCATTGTGGCCCTATCTCTATTAGGGTCCTTGTTTTCCTGCGTCAAGCCGTGGGACAATAAGAATGTGAAAAACGTACGCCCTGAAACCATCAAGGAGTACGAATATTCCTACTCCGGGACAATGATGTGGTACATCACCTGGTACAAGATTGAGAAAGGCGAGGACGGCCACCTGAGGCTCCTGTATTCGCATGACTGCGATCCGAAGATAACCATCTACAAATGCCCGGACGATGCCTTGAGCAAAATCGACGGATTTGTCAGGCAATACAAGCTATGGAATCTGGATAATTCCTACACTCCGAAATTTGAGATCCTGGACGGCTACATGTGGCATACGTCGATCGTTTACGGAGACGCGTCCATATCGACCGGAGGCTCAAACGCCTGGCCGCCAAAGAAATTGGCGGCTGGACTCGCCTCAATCGAGGCTTATGTCCAATCAATTATAGACGCCTCAAAAGAAGAAGATATCATTGGGACCGATGACCATAACAATCGGTCCCGATGGTAATCTAGTATCCGAAGATTTCTTCTAAGGTGAGATTGGTGACAGGGCCGAGAGTGGAGATGAATGCGGCGTCGAAGTCGCTCTCGCGGCCAAGGAATCCGTAGAGATATTCACGCCCCTTGATCCAGTTCTCCTGGAAGGCCTTGACATCAGCCAAGGTCATGTTTTGCACGGCTTCGAAAACCGCCTTGTCACGGCTTTCGGAGAGGCCGAGTTCCCTGAGCGACATGTACTGGTTCAACACACCCATCCCGGTGACACGCCTTGTGCGGAGTTGCGAGAGAATAGCTGATTTGGCCACCTGGAAAGCCTCTTCCGACTGGGGCATATCATTGATTATCCTGTCAAACTCAACCACAGCGTCTTTCAGCTTATCGTTCTGGGACGCGATGTAGGCAAAGAAGTAATAATCGTCATTCGGATATGAGGGAGCGACCAGCGATGCCCTGGCGGAATAGGCCAGACCGCGAGCCTCACGCATCTCCTGGAAGACGATGGCATTCATGCCGCTGCCGAAATAGTTGTTGTACATCGTGACGGAAGGATCGTTCTTGACATCAAACTTATCTCCCCTGTCGGAATACTGCACATAGTAGAACTGATTGGCATCGTAAGGAGCGAGAAACACCTGACTTCCAGAGACTTGACGATGGAGGGGCTGCTCCTTGACAAGAGGCTGGGGGTTGTCGGCGATTTTATGGTGGTCAAGCACCATCTTCCTCGCGGCGACCTCCTCGGCAGGGCCATAGTAAAGGACCTCGTGCTTCTTGGAATAGAGATCCTTGATGGCACCGAGAAGTTCATCAGAAGTGAGAGCGAGTATCTGCTCATCGGAAAGCGTGGTCTTTGCCACGAACTCGGGGCCGTAGTAGATGTAGTTCTGCAATGCGGCGAAACAGGCGCTCTGGCTCAACTTGCTGTCAGCGCGGTTCTTAAGAACGTCTGCCTTCAATGCGGACAAGATCACGGTGTCAGGGACGGCGTTGAACACCAGGTCCTCGACGATGTCCATAGCCTGGCCGATATTCTCATCCAGTCCCCTGACTCTCACGACAGTCTGGACGGGGCCGGCCGAAAGAGTGTAAGAGCAAGCGAGGGAATACATGTCCTTCTGTATCTGGGCGGCGCTTCTGGTCGGAGTTCCGAGATACTCCAGATAGCTGAATGCCAAATCGAGACGAGGGTCGTTCTGGGTACCGCGGTCAAATATGGCAGTGTAGTTTGTGATGTCGTTGATCTCGTTCTTCTTGTAAAGAAGCTCAACACCTCCAGTGAGATCATCGATGGCCATATCCTTTGTGAAGTCAGGGAAAACAGGCTCGATCGGAGCGACCTCAGAATTCTGGATTGCAGTCAGGAAGTCGCTCTGCATGTGACGGTTAGTCTCAATGGGAGTGATAGAGGGAGCAGCTATCTTGTCGATATTCGGATCCTCTCCGATCCTCTTGTAAGCAAGGGCGTAACTGTTGGCGCCGAGGTACTCGTTGGCCCAATCGGTGACCTGGCGTTTGGTCACTTTCTCAAGACGGCTCATCTGGAGAGCGTCATCCTTCCAATTGTGACCGCTGATGAATGAATTGACGTACGTCATCGCCCTGCGCCCATTGCTTTCCAGCTGGGACATCTCAGACAGTTTGATGTTGTTGATCGTGGACTTGATGAGCTCATCGTCGAAATCTCCAGTGCGGAGCTTTCCGACCTCCTCCAGCATCAGGTCGCGAACCTCCTCAAGAGACTGTCCTTCACGAGGATAACCAATCATGAGGATCTCGCCATAGTCGGGACGGCCGTAGTTCATAAGGTAGAAACCGCCGATCTTCTGGGCCTGCATAAGATCAAGGTCAATGAGTCCAGCCCTGCCGTTATACAGCACGGAGCTCACGATTCCGCCGACCTCGCTGCGAAGAATGTCCTTATCTCCTGGTGTCCTCCATCCGAGCATGACGAACTCAGCGTCAAGTCCATAGACAGACTTCTCGACGGGAGAAGTGATAGGAGCCTCGGGCTCATATTCCAAGGTCTTGATTTCCGGATTAGGCTGCCACTCTCCGAAATACTTCTCGATGATGTCCACAAAAGAGTCGGGATCGAAGTCACCTGACACGCAAATCGCCACATTATTAGGCACATAGAAGTTGCTCCTATGGTTCTCGATGTTGATGATCGAGGGGTTCTTGAGGTGCTCCTGAGTGCCGATAGTGGTCTGGATGCCGTAAGGGTGGCGGGCGAAAAGGACAGAATCAATGGCCTCCATAGCCTTGGAGTCGTCCTCGGTGAGGCTCATGTTCTTCTCCTCATAGACAGCTTCCAACTCGGTGTGGAAACCGCGGATTACGGGGTGGATGAACCTGTCTGCCTCGATCTTGGCCCAATTCTCTATCTGATTGGAAGGAATGTCCTCCTGATAGACAGTCATATCATTGGATGTGAAGGCGTTAGATCCGGTTGACCCGATGATGGACATCAATTTGTCATATTCATTAGGGATAGCGATCTTTGAGGCCTCGTAGCTGATAGAGTCAATCACATGGTAGAGGGCGATCCTCTCCTGGGGATCGGTATTGGTCCTGTAGATCTCGAACAAGTCACGAATCTCGTCCAGCATCGGTTTCTCCGCCTCATAGTTCGAGGTTCCGAAGCTCTCGGATCCCTTGAACATCAGGTGCTCAAGGTAATGGGACAAACCTGTGGTCTCATGCGGATCATCCTTGCTTCCTACCCTGACAGCGATGTAGGTTTGGATACGAGGAGTCTCTTTGTTAACTGTCATATAAACCTTGAGGCCATTGTCAAGGGTGTAGATCTTGGTCTTGAGAGGATCTCCCTTGACAGTCTCGTACTTGTGAGAGGCGCAGGAGCCGACGAGGATCAGCGCCACGGCGGTGAAGGCCGCCATAATTAACTTTTTCATCTTCTTTCTCATATAAAAGGACACAAACATAATCATTTTTCAGCGCTTCACAAAAAAGTGGTATATTTGTGATTCAGGCAAATACGGAATGGCGGCTAAAAAAGAACATAGGATTGAGATAAGGAACAAGAAGGCCTCCTTTGATTATGAGTTTCTGGAGACCTTTGAGGCGGGTATTGTGTTGGTGGGCACCGAGATCAAGTCCATAAGGATGGGTAAGGTCTCGCTGGTGGACTCGTTCTGCTATTTTGTGGGGAACGAATTGTTTGTCAAGGGGATGAATGTGGCCAAATACTTCTGGGGCTCTTGGGGTCAACATGAGCCTTTGAGGGATCGCAAGCTTCTTTTGACAAAGAAGGAACTCCGTCATCTCCACCAGGCTGTCAAGGAAAAAGGTCTTACTATTGTGGCTGTCAAACTGTTCATCAATGATGAGGGTTTCGCCAAGTTGGTCATAGCCTTGGCTCGAGGCAAGAAGGCTTTCGACAAGCGGGCTTCTATCAAGGAAAAGGACATTAGGCGGGAAATGGAGCGTGGCGATTGACATGGCCAGGAACCGTCAGAACAAGTTCCGGGAAGCCATCCCGATTCCTCCTCCGGCGCCACTGCCGGAGCCGGAAGTCATTGATGTCGAGTCTGTTCTCAATGACTATCTCTCCGGCAACACCGATCTCATCGTAGTCCTTGGCCCTACCGCTTCCGGCAAAACGAGATACGCCGTAGATTTAGCTCACCGTATAACCTCTATTGCCGCTAGTGACAGCCGGCTTCAGCCGGCGCGCCGAAGTGAGGAGCGATGCGACGAACGGGAGGCGCAGGGCCCCGAAGCCGAAGGCTTTGGGAACATTTCCCCCCACCGGGGGGCCAGGGGGGGTGAATCGCAGAGCGCCGAGCGAAGCGAGGCGTTGTCGGAGGGCACTATACCTCCGAGCTGCGAGATAATATCCGCTGATTCAAGACAGGTGTATAGGGACATGACTATCGGGACGGGGAAGGATCTGGAGGAATATGGGGACGTGCCGTACCACCTGATTGACATTGTGCCCGCAGGAACGAGATTCGACCTTTACCAGTGGCAGGAAGCCTTTGAGAAGGCTTACAAAGACATCAGGGAAAGAGGACGGATACCCATCCTCTGCGGAGGTACCGGACTGTACATCGAGGCTGCGACATGCGGATATTCCCTGCCCCAAGTGCCGCCGGACGATGATCTTCGCACCGAGTTGGAACAATATGACATAGAGGAACTTATCGCAAGACTAGCCCAACTCGGGCCGCTACCGGGTGAAGGAGTTCTGCAGAGTAAACGTCGTGTCATCAGGGCCTTGGAAGTGGCGCTTTACAAACAAGATCATCCGGTCGAGGAGACATCCTACCTGCCCAAAAAGCCATATTACATAGGAACCCTCGTGAGCCGGGAAGAAAGGAACGCCCGCATCGACGCAAGGCTGGACGCGAGGCTGCAAGAAGGCCTTATAGAGGAGGTCAAAGGCCTGCTGGACAGCGGCATACGACCGGAAGACCTGATGTACTACGGTCTTGAGTACAAATTCGTCACCCAGCATGTGCTGGGCATTCTCAGCTACGAGGAGATGCGCCTGCTGCTCTCAAACGCCATTCACCAGTTCGCCAAACGGCAGATGACATGGTTCCGTGGCATGGAGAAGGACGGCGTGAGGATTCATTGGACAAATGTTTAAATATTCATCAATATGAAAGTCGCTATCATCATGGGGTCCACGAGCGACCTCGACGTAATGAGCGGAGCCTTCGGGATGCTGGAGGATTTCGGGATTGAATACGAGAAGAGGGTCATCAGCGCCCACAGGACACCCGAATTGATGTTTGAATACACCAAAGCACTGAAAGACAGAGGCTTCGGAGTCGTGATCGCAGGAGCTGGCGGAGCCGCCCATCTGGCTGGTGTGGCCGCCGGACTCACCACCCTTCCGGTCATCGCCGTTCCAATGGCCACCAAGAACCTAGGTGGACTTGACTCGCTTCTCTCCATGGTGCAGATGCCCACCGGAATCCCCGTGGCTACCGTTGCGATCGGAGGAGCCAAGAATGCCGCGATCCTCGCGGCCGAGATTCTTGCTCTAGGCGACAACGCTATCGCTGACAAACTGGACGCTTATCGCGAAGTCCAGGCCGAGAAAATCCGTAACACAGTTATTTAAATGAAAACCAAGTTGTTGGCCGCTTTGCTGGCGATCCTTCCGGCGGCCGCTTCCGCCCAGAGTGTCGTTACCCTCCAACCGGCAAGCGAGGATGGGAAATACACCATCGAGACTTCCGTCAACGGGGTCGGGGTCCGGACATATTACACAGAGGAAAACTGGTTCGTGAGCATGTCCACGACCACTTATCTTTTCCTCTATGAGAATGGCTACATCCACGACGAGGATGTCAAAGGGATTACCACCTTGAAGCTTCCTGACGGATCCAACTCAAAGGGAGCGGCTTTTGTGATCAGAAAACTCAAGGTTGGGGACCATATTCTTGTGACTGACATTCCTGCCTTCGTGGTAAGCAAGCAGACAGTCCCGCTGATTATCGGCAGCTCGGCTTTCGAGAGCCTCGGCGAGGTGACAAGGGAGGGTGATAAGATTGTCATAGGGAACCTGGAGGACATCGAGTCCATAGCGGAAGTCGTTGATCCTGTGGACAGTCTGCGAATCGCAGCACAGGCTCATCTCGATGCCGAGAAATATGCGGAGGCGATAGCCTGCTTCTCTTCCTTGAAGGAAAAGGACGCCCTCAACATGCTGACCCAGTACCAGTACGCCATGTTGCTAGGAATCCTTGGCAAGGATGAGGAAAATATCTCTGTATCAAACGATTGGCTGGCATCTAACGGGGGGAAATCCATGACTATGGACTATTGGGTCTTGAATAGTCTTGGCTCTTCCTATGGCCGGATGAAAGATAACGCGAAGGCAATTGAGTGCCTTGAGAAAGCGGTGGCTGTTTATTACAAGCTGTTCAACACCTCCGAAAAAGGCATCAAGTCAGGTAATTTCCATGACAACAATCTTGGCTCGACACTCTACCGGTTAGGGCGGTTGTACGCTTCGGAAGGAAAAGTCGCCAAGACAGAATCCAATTGCGCCCTGGCTGCCAAATGCGGCTACCAGAGCGCCATCGATTTCTGCAAACAGTACAAGATCAAGTACTGATATACTCTTTGAGGGCATCGACGTACTTCCGGAAGGCTTCAAGTCCTTCGGGAGTAAGGCTGCATGTAGTGCAAGGCATCTTGCCTTTGAAACCTTTCTCCACAGTTATGTAACCGGCCGAGGAGAGTTTGTCGATCTGGACGCTGAGATTGCCCGCGGTGGCTCCTGTCTGCTTCTTAATGTACGTGAAATCAGCTGATTCCACCCCGGCAAGAAGAGACACCACAGCCAGCCTCAACTCAGAATGAAGTATGGGATCCAGTTTCGGGAACATCTTTCACTAATTCTGGCGTTTGACAATTAGGCCCGTGGCTGCGAGGACAAGTCCGGCGAGGGTAAATATTAGCATCTGCTCCTCGTTAGCCCCCGTGATAAAATATATGGCCACACTGCCGATGCCGGTGACAAATCCGGCGATCTTGATGGCCCAATTTCTCAAAGCGACCCCGCTGATGGTCTCTGCCAAACCGAAGAGAAGCACAATCTCCGCAGTAAGACTCGCACCCAAAACTATGGCGGCAAGAGGATGATCAAACAACGTGGTAAAAATAACAGTGAAAGCCGCGACGGAGCAGGCGAACACCCCAAACGAGGTCCATATTCCGGAGATGATACGGCTAACAGCATTCGTGGCGCCAGCCGGCTCCTCCTTGGAACGGATCATCTTGGCCAACGGATAGCCTACGAGAGGCATCGCGAACCAAAGGTTATTCCAATAAGCGTGGCCGGTAGTTTTCCAAAGAATGTAAACCAACAAGGAGAAAAAAGTCAGGAGAATTCCCCAAAGAATGAAGTACTTTCCTCCCCTGCGGGTGATTTCCTTGCGGTTGTTATTCAAGGTTTCGGTGATGAGGGCGAGGCTCTCGTTCGCCGTCATTTCTTTGTTTTGTTCCATAATATCAATTATTTACATTGTTTCTTGAGTCAAGCGAGGCTGCGCATACCACCTTAACTCTGCTGCAAATATAAATAAGTTTATATTATAAACCAAATTATTTTGTAAATATTTTCACATCAAATTCCGGAAGACAAACGATATGTCCCAGACACGAGTTCGGCGGTTCCCTGAACTTTGATGCCGCTGCCGCTGAAAACCACGCCCTCCACAGGCCATCTAAGAGTGGCGGAGCAACCCTCCGGAATCGTGATATCCATCGACATGCGGCTTCCGGATTTCTTCCACGCCACACGGAGAGGTCCATAGACGGTGTCAAGCGTATAATCAACACTATCAAGACCTTCCGCAAGGAAAGGACTGATGACACACCAAGGAGCCTCCGAACATGGGATGGTCGTGGCTGTTCTTGGCGTCAAACTGCTCCCACATAGTGGTTGAGCCTTCTTTGATCATCTGCCCGAAACTGGGGTAGTCATCTTTGTGCAGGATTTCCCAGGCGAGATTGCCAAGGCCACATTCTGAAAGCACTTCGAAGAATACCCTGCTTGCGATAAAGCCCGTCACGATATGGTTGCCACGCTCTCCGATACGCTTTTTGAGGTCATCAATCACCCTTGCCCGCTCGGATTCGGGAACACCTATGCGAAGGGCAAGCACATCACACTCGTCAGGGCGCCAAGAAATCTCCCCTTCTACTCATCCACAAACACCTTCTTCACCGCCTCAAGATAGCCATAGCCGTAGACATTGTCAGGCTCAAGATAACTCGTTTCGGTCCACTCGTTCCAAGAGTTGATGGTGATCAGAGGATGTAGGTCAGGCCTTGCGTCAACCCAGGCCTTAGCCTTACGGAGAGCGCCTTCGAAGCGCTCGGGAGTGTTCTCTCTTGTCACGGCGCTTTCACCAGTCCGGGGACTGTTGTCCCAACCTATGCTTATGTGGGGATAATAAGGTATGGTGAACTCTTTCTCAAGCCTATCCCACTCAGGATAAACCTCTTCGAGAACCTTCTCATAGTCCTGGTCCACATTGGCGAAATGGCAGAACTGGTAGTGAGACATGCTGTTGAATCCCAGACGACGGATAAAGGCGTCCCGGGGACTATCCGAGCTCGCCTTGGCGGCATCGACACCGCTATAGTTGAACTGGGAGTTCCACATAGTGAACTGGAGTTCAAGATCCGGAAAGCCGGCTTTCTTCACCTCCTGACGGAACCACTTCAAAGCGTCTATGGCCTTGTCAACCCCACCGATGCCTTCGATGAAGGTGGTGACTTCATAAATCATGAAAACGGGTTTGCCGTCAATCTTATAGTAGTTGGGCTGCTTGAAAAACATCTCGATGTTCCTTTTGCAGATCTTCTCGAACTCGTCCCGGTCCACACCGCCTCTCCAGATGATGTTCTCACCACCATATTTTGAGATCCTGGTGTCCCAATAGTTTTCCACATTATGATTGGCCCACATCAGGTAGAATTTCATCTTGTCTTTGTTCGGAGCCTTCAGAAACCCGTCTGTCAGAGTGGTTTCCATGAAAGGACGACCATCGAACCAATACCAGTCGAAAATGAAAACATTCACTCCGTGGCGGGTGGCTTGCTCGATCTCCATCTCCATCACGGCGGGATCCGCCTCGTTGACCGGCCCCCATACGGGTTTGCGGTCCCAATAATGACCGGGATTGCGTTTCTGCATAGTCATCACAGTTTCCCATTCGCCAAATCCCTCGGGCCAGAAAGGACGCAGGCGAGGATCGCCGTAAGCGTAGGCCGGATAAAGATAGGCCGCGACATCATAACTCTTCTTCTTTTGAGCCTTGACACTGACACTGAAAACCATGGTCAGGCAAAGGAGTAAAAATACGGTTCTTTTCATTGGACAGATTGTTTTAGCTGCTGGTGATTCTTCCAAAAATACGAAATTTAAATCTCAAATTCTTATCTTTGGATATGAAAAATACTCTTCTCGCTTCCATCCTCTTCATTATCAGTGTCTCAAGCTTATCTGCCCAGACGAGGGAAAGATTCGCCAATCCTACAAACGAAGACCGTATCTACATGCTCCAGCACGATACCCGGGGCGATGCCGGGGCTTTGCTAGACAAACTCGGTTCGGTTGGATTCGGTGGCATTGTCACAAACGCTGACTGGCACACCGGAAAGTCCGACAAGGACTTCTACCTTCAGAAAGACGAGGATTTCAGACGACTTGATGAGGTGATACGCTTGGCGAAAGACCGCGGAATGGGCCTTTGGCTCTATGATGAGTGCGGCTATCCGAGCGGTTCCGCAAACGGACTGACATTACTCGGGCATCCTGAATATGAGGCACGTGGATTCGCCGAGTTACGTGCGGGAGGCCCTGGAACGGCCTGGGATAAACCCAATATTTTTGAGAAGATCATATTCGCATGCAAGGATGACGGGACACCCGTTCCCTTCAGCCCGACTCGCGCGGAAGGTGCGGACCGGGTCTATGTCGTCCGTCCATTATTTGAAGGCAGCCACGCGCAGACCTGTGGATGGGGTCCTCGGCACTATCCCAACCTGCTGGACAAGTCAGCCATCGCCTCTTTTATCAGCTGCACTTATGACAAGTATGCGGAAAAGACAAAGGAATTCGGTGCGTTCGAGGCCGTCTTCACGGACGAGCCCAGCCTGATGTCGGGATATGTGAACTGCCCGGTGCCCATGCCGTGGACCTATCTACCTTGGACTGAGGAGCTTCCGGAAAAATTCCGCCAGATGCACGGAAGAGAACTTTGGGAGGATATTCCTGTCTTGTTCTCCCGCGAAGAGCGGTTCGAGGAAGGAAAGTTACGTTTCTGGCAAACCGTCTCAGAGCTTTTAAACGAGGCGTTCTTTGACCAGATCGAGAAGTGGTGCGCCACTCACGGGCTCGCGTTCTCGGGACACTGCCTGCTCGAGGAGGGGCTCGCGATGCACACCCCTCTCTACGGGAATCTTATCCAGCAACTCAAGACCTTTGATTATCCCGGAGTGGACATGCTCACCGGAGACCCTGAGGCATATAAATTCTCAAACACCGACTTCGCTTTAGCGTCCAGGTATGTCGGAGGTGCCGCCAGGATGACTGGCAAGACTGAGCGTGTGATGGTGGAGATCTGTCCTATCCAGGGAACTCGGAAGAGCGACTTCACCTTTGCCGAGGAGCGTGGTACCATGGACCTGATTTTCAGGGCGGGAATCAACCATATCAACTCCTATCTCTCAGCAGGACGACTTGGCGAAGACTTCCCGCATTATTCCGACATCTTCGGACGGTGCGCTTATATGCTTAGAGGGGCTCGCTGGGTAGGCAGGATCGGAATGTTCTACCCGATAGAGACAGCTCAAGGGTTTTACTGTCCGGAAACGATTGGTGTGAACACCGGTGCGAGGCTTTCCGATGCGGAAACCATGGTTGAGGAGACTCTCAGGACTCTCAACCGCCAGATCGCCTCAAACGGACTTGACTGGACTTTCATTGATGCCGAATGGATCAGAGAAGCCACTCTCCAGGGAGGGGTTCTTTCAGCGAACGGTCTTTCAATCGATGTGGTGGTGATGCCTGCGGTTCGGTGGCTGGATAATAAGACAAAAGAAAAGCTCAAGGCTTTCGAAAAGGCTGGAGGCAAGCTGCTTTGGGTCAATGCCAAACCAGAAGGTGAAGTCGCTCCGCTGTGCGAAGATCCTGCCGGCACGCTCAGTTCCAAGGTAAACTACGGTCTCGGCATTAAAGCTGACAACCCCGAGTCTCTGTTCACAAGCATCTACGATAAAGACGGGAAGCGGATGTGGTACCTGATCAATTCCTCACCGACGGAAAGCAAGGTGAAAATAAAGCCAGGGGTGCCTGTCCAGATCTGGCACACCTTCACGGGTGAGGTCAACAAGAAAACCTCCTTCGTAATGCCCCCTTATTCCTCGGTGTTCGTGACGGAAATCACCCAGTCCTCAGGATCCGGCTTTTCAGGAAGATAGAGTCTTCCGTCTTGGTCAGGAGATATTTTGACCGGTGACATAGCCTCTCCGGTCCGGGGATTGTACCAAGTCAGCAAGTATGACTTATCTGGCTGAAGGCCAGTTATTTCCCCAGTCGCCAGAGAATTCTTTGAATAAAAATACAGGACCCAAGTGTCCGGGGTTTTGGCGCAGACATAAGCCTCGGATGCCGCTTCAAATTCTTTGCTATCCGAGAGGACCGGAACAAGATTCCACCAATCGAAAGACTCGAAAAAACGGCGGAGATAAATCATCTGGTTGGCGCTGGGATATTCAATGGATTCCGACCAGGGAGTCGCCTTGTCGGCGACTGTGATTGTCTCGATGCCGTCAAAAGAATCCTTGCCAATGTCGTATGTACTCTGGTACAGCCATATGTCAACGGCACCGTAACCATAGCCGAAGAAACCGGAGAGGAAGGATATCCATCCCTGAGCCCTGGAGCCGAAATCCTTTGTCCACAGGCCGCAATAGCGACCCTCATAATTTACAGATGCCCGGGAAGTCTCCCAATAATCCTTAACCAGTTCGGGATCAACAGGTTTAGTCAGGGTTGGGCTCCATTGTACAGCCCACCAGTTATGCCCGGTCCGCTGAGCGACTTCCTCTGAGGCGAAAACCGAGGCTCCATTTCCGTCACGATCCTCCGCTCCAGAGCCTCGGCCAGTCACTGTGGTGTACCAAGCGTTCTCCTGATGGCCGGAAAGAGGATGATTGTAACAGTCGTATTTGTGGATATATTCAGCGACCTTTACCCAAGGATTATTCGTGAAATCATAAACCCGCTGGTCGCCTCTCTCATTGTAGAAATCGTTGTCAATCTCCTGAGCGAGAGTCCACAACACCGGGAAGGCGCCGAAACGGGCCACCCAATAGCGTGAAATGGTTTCCAAGGCGTGGTCATCTTCGGCAAGGGAAGCTCTCATCGCGGAAGCGAAAAAGAACTCGGCGTTGGCGTGGACCAGTCCAGCTGCGGCTATGTGCTTGTAATACTCATCAGCGACCCTGAAGCCGGGAATGTCCTCGGCGTCCACTTTGCCATCAACCAGATTGAAAGGAGATCCAAGCGGTTCACTCTGATAGACAGTGAAGCCCTGCTCAACCCTCCTGTCAACGATATACTTGAAATGGGATTGGGCACCGGTATTCCCAGCATGGGGACCTGGAGCGTCGAGCTCCTCGGAGTACATCCCCCAATGGGTGTCGCCAAGATAGAAAAATGGGGTCCCATCGGCATAAGTCATGTGTTTCTTCCCAGGTTCGACCTGGACAAAACCATGTTTGTAGATCGGAAGGTCTCCATCGTACTTTCCACAAACAAAACCTCCTTTGAGACCGTCCAGTGACTGGTCTTGTGGGCAGGTCGTCCTCCATTTCCACCTCCCTGCGACGGTCGGGGCGAAACGTACCACAAAAACATTTTCCCCGTCCCAGAAAGCTGGACGGACCAAGGTCTCGCCACTCCTTGCAGAAGTGAAGGTCACATCCATAATAACATCTCCGGAACCTCCTGAAGAATAATCATTTGACGAGTTAAATCTCATCTCCGTCATCTGCCAGACGCGGACATTTTCAGGCTTATTGGCAGAGTCCGATACGCAACCATGGAAGATAGAGATAATAAACACATAAGAGACCAACCACGCTAAGGTCGATCTCTTATATTCCGGGATGTTACACAACATTTTGGCGATAATGGATTATTTTAAAAACTAGCCTCAGTCGGCTGGACGCCAAAGCGTCCACCCAGGATGAGTTTGGCCTTGAGAGTCACATTCTTTTCTTCCTCAGTAGCAGCGGAATCCACAATCTTCCTCAAAAGCGTGAATGACTTTTCAGCTATCTCGGCAAGCGGTTGGACCACATGTGGAATCACCGGCTTCTTGAGGTCATAGATGTCACTCTCGTCAAAACATACGAATGAGAAATCTTTCGGGAGGTTCAATCCCAACACATTAAGTGCGTTGAAACTGTACATGGCCAATTTCTTGGTGGGAAGGATGAAAGCCTCGGTACCCCTCTTGAGGGCATCCTTGAATATCTCTATCACACCTTTCTTCGCGGCGTCAGCATCGTACTCTATCCTGTGGAGACGGATCTCATCCTTAAGACCGGCATCCTCCATTGCCATGGAATAGCCATGCTCCCTGTCAGTCAAGCTGGTCACACCAAGCTTGTAGGAAATCATCTCGATCTTTCCGAAACCCTGGTGGAACAGATACTTTGTGGCCATAACGCCAGCATCCACATTATCCACAAGGACCCTTCCAAAGCTATCGCCAGGCAAATCCCTGTCAATCAGCACGGTAGGAATACCCACGCTGGTCGCCCTCTCAAGAGCTTGCTCGCCTCCAAGGCAGGGAGCGACAATCAAGCCTTCCACATTGTAACCAACCATGGTCTCAACCAGATGGGCTAGTTTCTCGGAACTCTCTTCTGAGGAAGCGAAGATGACAGTGTAGCCAGCGTTGTAGGCCAGATTTTCGATATTCCTGCAAATCTCAGCGAAGAAGGGATTCGCAAGGTCGGAAACGATCACCGCGATCGAGTGAGAACGGCCGCTCCTTAGGGATGCGGCGGCATTGTTACGCCTGTAGCCAAGCCTTTTCGCCACGTCAAGAACCCGCGCCGCGGTGTTGGGATTGACCGGGCAGTCAAGACGACCGTCCTTGCCCATCTTGGCGTTCATCACGAAAGACACGAGGGTAACTGACACACCGGCTTCCCGGGCGACATCTCTGATAGTGACTTTTTTCATTGTATTATCTATTTGTTAGTTCGTTTTATATGATCAAGATTATCCGTGAAGCATCACAATCAAACCGGCCATCACGATCGAGACCATGCTCATCAACTTGATGAGGATGTTCAGTGAAGGACCGGAAGTGTCCTTGAACGGGTCACCTACGGTGTCGCCAACCACAGTGGCATGGTGATTCGGGGAATTCTTGCCGCCGAAGTGACCGTCCTCAACATATTTCTTCGCATTGTCCCATGCGCCACCTGAGTTGGCCAGGAATATCGCCAGAATGAAACCGGCGCCGAGGCCACCGATGAGAAGGCCCATGACTCCTGCCTCTCCTAAGACCACACCAACCAGGATGGGGACTATGATGGCGGTGAGAGCGGGAGTGATCATCTCGTGCTGGGCTGCCTTAGTCGAGATCTCCACACAACGCTTATAATCAGGACGTTTCTTACCCTCAAGGATGCCTGCGATCTCACGGAACTGACGGCGGACCTCAACAACCATCTTCTCAGCCGCGCGCCCTACGGCGTTCATAGTCATTCCGCAGAACAAGAAAGCCATCATGGCACCCACGAAGACTCCCGCGAGAACACGTGGATTCATCAGGTTGACCTGATAATACTGGACCAGGTCGGGAATTGTGGCTTGGGCTACTTGGACGACACGGTCGCCTATGTTCAAGGCTGTGGTCCCGACATGCTGGAGACCGATCTTTATCTCTTCAATGTAGGATGCCAGCAACGCGAGAGCGGTCAGAGCGGCGGATCCGATGGCGAATCCCTTTCCGGTGGCGGCGGTGGTGTTGCCGAGGGCGTCCAGGGTGTCTGTGCGGTGACGGACCTCAGGATCAAGCTCACTCATCTGGGCGTTACCGCCAGCATTGTCGGCGATAGGTCCGTAAGCATCTGTGGCTAAGGTGATTCCCAAAGTGGAGAGCATACCCACAGCTGCAATGCTTATTCCGTAGAGACCGAAACTGATCAAGGAAGGATCGAACGAAAAACCGGTGGCGAAAAGATAGGAAAGGAGAATCGCCGCAACTATCGTCACGACCGGAATGCAGGTGGATATCATACCGAGACCAATACCCTGGATAATCACAGTCGCGGGACCGGTTTGGGAACTCTCGGCAAGCTTCTGGGTGGGCTTGTAGGAATGGGAAGTGTAATATTCAGTGGCCTTTCCGACGATGACACCGGCAAGCAGGCCGGAGATCACGGACAGACTGAGCTGCCACCAATTAGAGAATCCAAGCAGGTAGAAAACACCGAAAGTGACTACCGCTATCAAGACGGCGGAAAGATTCGTACCGACGCTCAGAGACTTGAGAAGTTGCTGAAGACCAGCGCCTTCCTTTGTGCGGACAGCGTTTATTCCAATAATCGACAGGACGACTCCGATGGCCGCGATCATCATTGGGGCGAGGATTGCCTTCATCTGGCTCTCCACTCCCGCGGAGAAGAAGGCTGAGGCTCCAAGGGCCATCGTGGCGAGAATCGATCCGCAATATGACTCATAAAGATCAGCGCCCATTCCGGCGACATCGCCCACATTGTCACCGACATTGTCAGCGATGGTCGCGGGGTTGCGGGGATCGTCCTCAGGGATGTCCTGCTCAACCTTTCCGACGATGTCAGCGCCCACATCAGCGGCCTTGGTGTAAATACCACCACCGACCCTGGCGAACAGAGCCTGGGTGGAAGCACCCATACCGAATGTAAGCATCGTGGTAGTGATCACAACCAGCTTCTGGGACACATCCGGATTGTCTATGCAGGCATTGAGGATTACCCACCAGATTGAGATGTCCAAAAGGCCGAGGCCAACCACCGTCAAGCCCATGACAGCTCCGGAACGGAAAGCGAGTTTGAGTCCCGCGTTTAGGGAACGACTGACTGAATTGGCTGTTCTGGCTGAAGCATAAGTCGCTGTCCTCATGCCGATGAAGCCGGCAAGAGCCGAGAAGAAACCTCCCGTAAGGAAAGCGAACGGGACCCATCCATTCTGTACATGGAGCACATAGGCCATGAACGCGAACAGCAAAGCCAGGACAACGAACACGATCAAAACCACCTTGTACTGCTGTTTGAGATATGCCATAGCGCCCTCGCGGACATATTGGGCTATCTCCTTCATGGTAGGCGTACCCTCACTCTCCTTCTTCATCTGATGGTAGAAAAACCACGCGAAGAACAACGCCAGCAGGGAGGCGGCTGGAACCAGATAGAACAAATTACTCATAAACCTAGGGTTTAACGATTTATTATCATTCCCTTATAAAAAGGTCCCCCCGGACCTTTCCCAAATGACAAATATAGAAAAAAATCTAATTAAAAATTTTATATGGCTTCAGAAGTGACGTTATCTTACCGGAAACTCGGTGATTCTCAGCGTTGTGCAGCCATAAGGAATAAGCTCGACAGTCTCCTCATCGCCACGGTTCCTGCCCTGCTGGGTGAAGAAAGGAATTTGTCCGGTGGAGCCTCTATATTCCTTCCAATCAAGCATTTCCCTTGCCTTGCATTTAATGGCAAGCGGAGCGTTCTCAACATTCCATGGATAGAGGGACTTGTCGGTGGAAGGACGCTCTAGGACGAACCTCTCCTCCAAGTTTTTGGCGGATATGTCCTCCCTGGAGAGGCAATAGTTCCACTTATCCGGAGTGGTCACCTCATAGTACCAATCCCCGTACCTGACTCTTTCCTCAGGCTTGAACTCCTTCTTAGTCCAATTCTCCCGAAGCTTGAGGGCATACACGAGGGGGCCTCTCTCAATCACAGCGGCACGGTCATACCATTGCCCGCAGCTGATGTTCATAGGGAGCTCGATGGTGATGACATCGCCTTTAGACCATTTCCTTCTCAAAGAGACCGTACCACCAGCGGCGAGGGTCTGGTCAACCTTCTGACCGTTTACCTTGACCTCCGGTTCAGAGCACCAGGCAGGAATCCTGAACTTAATCGGGAACCAAGCACCCTTCACTTTCTTGTCCGGGAAATCGATGGTCAGTTTGACAGTTTCATCAAAGGGATAGAAAGTCTCTTCCTTTACCGTAACCTTAACTCCGTCAGCCACAATGGCTTCCACAGAAGATGGAGCGAATACGAGAGCGGCGAGACCGCCGTCGTCTGTGGCGTACCAGAGGTTCTGGGTGAATTTCGGCCAGCCTTGGTGCATATTGGACGTGCAGCAGGGATACCCGTTCAGGACGCCGAACACCTGATCGGTGTCATCATGCGGAGTTGAGAAGTTACGCATGGTGTTACGAGAGCACTCGATCTGGTTGACCTGCTGGAAATACTGACGAGCGGTAAAGTCATCCTTGATTTGGGCCGGGAGGGCGTTGTAAGCTACCCTTTCGAGATAATCAGCCCAATGGGGGTCACCTGTGATTCGGAGCATCTCTTCCAAAGAGAACATCATCTCAATGGCGGTACAAAGTTCCGATCCACGGGTAGGGTCGCCATAGTTGATAAGCTCATCACCTGCCCAGAGGCCGGTAGGGAAACCAAGATAGTCATGAATGGTCTTCTCTCCCCTGCGCATAGCTTCCAGAAGCTTGGGATCCTTGCTTTGCTGGTAATATACCACAGGCTCCTTGAAGCCTTGGCCAAGATTGACGCAATGCATGCTGTTCTGGGTACGAAGCATCGTCCCGTCATAGAAGATCTCGCTCCAATTGGTGCTCTGCTTATGGATCAGCTCGCCAAGCTCAAGCAGATACTTCTCCCCGGTCAGGTTGTAGAGCCAAAGGACTATCTCGAGATTGTCTCCTCCCCTCTGGGCTCCCCAGAAGGTCCAGTTGTCGAGAGGGTACTGCGGAAGCATCTTCAACTGGTAGCGGAAGTACTTGTCCAAGAACGGAATAACCCTCTCGTCACGGGTAGCCATATAGTATTGCTTGATGATCTTCAAGGCGACCATTTTCGGCCACCAATCATGCGAGTTGTTCCTCTGGAGACCAGGTTCCGGACCTCTGTCGGTGTCCGGCCCGAAATATCCGTCCTCCTTTTGGGAACCAAGGATGGCCTCAACCCAGACCTGAGCCTTATCCTTCAAAGTCTGGTCATCAAGAATATACGCCAACGGAAGCAGGCCGTCAATCCAGTAAGGTCCTCTCTCCCAAGCGTCTCCGTCACCGCCCAGCCAGGCGTTACGTTTGCCGACAACACTTGAATACACCTCATCAAGATGGCCTGTGAGACCAGTCACTTGAGCTTGAAGCTGAAGTCGTAGCCACCCCTCTGGTTTGATGGACCCGAGAGGAAGCTCAAGGTGACGGTTTTCCACCAGAGGTGCCCTGTTGGAGATATATTCCTGGGCGGAAGAAGACAAGACAGCGAGCGTCCAGACGCACAAGATGGTCAGTAACTTTCTCATCTCCAGTAGATTAAATTATTAATCAGCGAGAGGAACCCAAACTTTCATCTTGCCGGCTTCCCGGTTATCCCAAGCGTAATAAGGGATATAATTGAGAGTCTGGTCCCCGACATGGGCGGTGATAGCCATGATGCCGCGAAGCTTGTCCGATTCAAAGGCGGTGTCGAACCGGGCGTCTTCGGAGATTCGCAGGTCGTCAAAACCTTCTTTATTGTCAGCTTCCTCGATGCAATAAACTATCGGCCCCCTCTGGACAGCCCTCATGCCTTCGTCTTCTTTGACTCTAGGATCAGCGGCGACAACCTCGACGGGCATATCCATATTCAAATCGATAAAGTCGCCATCCTTCCATTTGCGGTCAATTACGGCATAACCTTTCTCAACCGGGACCTCGATAGCATCATCGTTGACAGCGATAGTGTAATTCTTGCACCAGTCGGGAATACGGAGACGGATCTGGGTCTTGACGGATCCTTTGAGCCCTACCTCAAGCCTCATGTAGCCTTGCCAAGGATATTCCGTCTTCTGGGTCAGGGTGACAGCTTTCTTGCCGACCTTGACATCGGCGGTGTTTCCAATAAAGAGGTTGACCCAAATGGCGTTATCTGACACACCGTAGATGTAATTGCCGATGGAAGGCAGGAAACGGCAGATCTGGCTGGGGCAGCAGGCGCAGCCGTACCACTCTTGGCGATGGTGATTGCCAAGAGACTCCAAAGGATTGACATAGAAGAACTTGTCTCCGGCGAGGGATATTCCCGCAAGAGCACCGTTGTACATCGAGCGCTCAAGGACATCGACATACTTGCTGTCACCGGTGAATTGGTTCATCCTCCAGTTCCAGAGAACCATACCCACTGAGGCGCAGGTCTCGCAATAGGCGGTCAGGTTCGGAAGAGAGTAGTCGTTGGAGAAGCCCTCATTGGAAGAACTCTGCCCAATACCTCCTGTTATGTACATATTCCTCAAAACGACATCGTCCCAGAGGAGGTTCAGAGCGCTGATATAACCTTGGTCTCCAGTATAAGAGGCCACATCGGACATTCCGCAGTAGAGATACATGGACCGGACGGCGTGGCCGGAAATCTCTTTCATTTCCCGGACCGGAACCTCATCCTGATAATACTGTGGCTGCCAAGGCCTGTCGATGTATTTGCCGTAAGAACCATAACCATGGCCGCGCTGGTCGAGGAGCCAGTCGGCGAACTCCAGATACTTCTTCTCACCAGTAGTCTGGTAGAGTTTGACGAGAGCGAGCTCTATCTCCTCATGGCCAGGCACCCAATGGCGCTTTCCAGGACCGAACACGGTCATCATGTGGTCAGCCATCCTTATGCAGACATCCAGCAGCTTACGCTTGCCGGTGACGTTGTAGTAGGCAACTCCAGCCTCAATCATATGGCCGGCGCAGTACATTTCGTGCTTGTCCATGTTGTCCCAGCGATCGTCAAGGTTGGTCAGAGTGTAGAAAGTGTTGATGTAGCCGTCTTCCTGCTGGGCGGCAGCGAACTTGTCTATCCACTCATCACACTTGGCCTCAAGGACAGGATCGGGATTATTTTGGAGAGAATAGGCCATTCCTTCAAGGGCTTTATAGACATCAGAGTCGTCAAAGAATATTCCCGAATGCTCACCTTCCCCCTTCGCGGCATTCTCAAAGTTGCGGATTCGCCCTGTCTGGTTCTCAATCTGGTCGATACAGACGTTGAGAGTCACGTCTTTATGGCTCTGAAGTCTTGGGGTCCAGAAGACATCGTCAATTTTCACTTCGGAGAATTTCACCGGAGTGATCATCTTCATCGTAGCCCCTTTCTTCTCCCCGCCACAAGATACCAGAGTGAGGGTTGACAGCAGGGCCAGTGCCATGCGAAATACTATCCTTCTCATGATTGGTTATGTTTTTTTGCAATTTACGCAGAAAACCACAAAAAACAATTCCGGGATGGAAGAAAAATCTTCCACCCCGGAATCAAAATCCGAAGAGTCAATTACTCAGCCTTAGGCTCCTCAGCGGCGGGTGCTTCAGCGGCCGGGGCGGCCTCCGCCTTCTTGGAACGGCTACGGCGAGTGGACTTCTTAGCCACCTTCTTCTCAGAAGCAAGGGCTGCCTCGTTGAAGTCGACAAGCTCGATCAAAGCCATGTCGGCACCGTCACCGAGACGGAAACCAGTGTGAAGGACACGGGTGTATCCGCCCGGACGATCGGCGATCTTCGGGGCGATCACGCCAAACAACTCCTTGACAGCCTCCTTGTTCTTAAGGTAGCTGAACACCATACGGCGGGAGTGGGTGGTGTCCTCCTTGGACTTGGTGATAAGCGGCTCGACATATATCTTCAGGGCCTTGGCCTTGGCAACGGTGGTCTGGATCCTCTTATGCATAATAAGAGAGGTAGCCATGTTCGCCAGCATAGCCTTGCGATGGCCGCTCTTGCGACCAAGGTGATTTATTGCTTTATTGTGCCTCATTTCTAAACAACAGTCTTTTTCTTGGGTTCGATATTATATTTTCTGACATCCATGCCGAACTGGAGCTTCATCTTCTCGACCAAAATGTCAATCTCGTTGAGGGACTTCTTACCGAAGTTCCTGAACTTCATGAGTTCGTTCCTGGAATAGGAGACGAGGTCCGCGAATGTGTCGATCTCAGCGGCTTTCAAGCAGTTGTACGCCCTCACAGACAGACCCATGTCAGAAAGCTTGGTGAGGAGGAGATGCCTCATCCTGAGGCTTTCCTCGTCAAGTTCCTTGGAGTCCGGCTCCACATTGCTCTCGATGGTGATCTTCTTGTCATCAGTGAAGAGCTTGAAGTGGTAGATGAGAATGTTGGCGGCCTCTTGAAGAGCCTGGTTGGGAGAAATCGAGCCATCCGTGATGATTTCGAGATTAAGCTTCTCGTAGTCGGTCTTCTGCTCGACACGCCAGTTCTCAACTGTCCAATTGACCTTCCTGATGGGGGTATAGACAGCGTCAACCGGAATTGTTCCGATCGGAGTGTTCTCATCCCTCATCTCCTCGGCGGGCACGAAGCCACGACCCTTGGTGATGGTCAAAGACATCTCGATGGTAACTGACGGCTCGAGAGAGCAGATGTGCTGCTCGGGATTCAACACCTTGAAAGAAGACAATCCTTTTGAGATATCCTCAGCCGTGAACTCATTCTTGCCAGTGACGACAATGTTCGCGACCTCGGTGTCGACGGACTCGACCATCCTCTTGAATCTGACCTGCTTGAGGTTGAGGATGATGTCCTGCATCCCCTCGATCACGCCTGTGATCGTCGCGAACTCTTGGTCCACGCCGGAGATCTTGATCTGACTGATAGCAAAGCCTTCGAGGGAAGCAAGGAGGATGCGCCTCAAGGCGTTACCGATGGTCTGACCGTAGCCAGGCTCCAAAGGCCTGAACTCGAAACGGCCGACGGTGTCGGTTCCTTCAAGCATTATCACCTTGTCAGGTTTCTGAAATGCCAAGATTGCCATGTTACTTCTTTTTGGGTGTTAAATGTTACTTGGAGTACAGGTCAACAATGAGCTGCTCGTTGATGTTTTCAGGGATGTCAGTCCTGGCGGGCACATTCAGGAACTTGCCTGAGAGAGCCTTGGAGTCGAACTCGATCCATGAATATTTAGGGGCGGAAGCGACGCTCTTCTGGATAACCTCCAGGCTCTTGGAACGCTCCCTGACAGCAACGACGTCACCAGGCTTCACCTGAGTGGAAGGGATATTGCAAACCTCGCCGTTGAGGGTGATGTGGGCATGGCTCACAAGCTGCCTTGCGGCGGCCCTTGAAGGAGCTATTCCCATCCTATAGACCACGTTGTCAATTCTGGACTCAAGGAGGAAGAGGAGGTTCTCACCCCTCTGACCGCTCATGCGGGTAGCCTTGAGGTAGGTGTTGTGGAACTGACGCTCGAGAAGGCCATACATGTAGCGTACCTTCTGCTTCTCCTTGAGCTGAAGACCATACTCCTTCTGCTTTTTACGCTTGGAGGCAAGGCCGTGCTGTCCCGGAGGATAGTTCCTTTTCTCAAAATTCTTGTCGCTTCCGAATATAGGCTCGCCGAACTTACGGGCGATCTTGGTGGTAGGACCAGTATATCTTGCCATAATAAATGCTGATTAATGTGATTAAACTTTACGGCGGCCCTTCGGTCTGCAACCATTGTGAGGCATAGGGGTCACGTCGATGATCTCGGTGACAACGATACCCGCGTTATTGATGGTCCTGATGGCGGACTCACGGCCTGCTCCGGGACCCTTAACATAGACTTTAACCTTGCGCAGGCCCGCATCGTAAGCGGTCTTGGAAGCGTCCTCAGCAGCCATCTGGGCGGCGTAAGGAGTGTTCTTCTTAGACCCGCGGAAACCGCACTTGCCAGCTGAAGACCAGCTGATGACCTGTCCCTGGTTGTTGGTCAGGGAGACGATCACGTTGTTGAAGGTTGATGAAATATGGGCCTGGCCCGTAGCCTCAACCTTGACAACTCTCTTGGATGTTGTTGTTTTCTTTGCCATAATTCATCAATTTTTACTTGGTCGCTTTCTTCTTGTTGGCGACGGTCTTCTTCTTACCCTTCCTCGTACGGGCGTTGTTCTTGGTCTTCTGTCCACGGACAGGGAGGCCGATACGATGGCGGATACCGCGATAGCAACCGATGTCCATCAGTCGCTTGATGTTCATCTGGACAGAGGAACGGAGCTCACCCTCGATCTTGTACTCCTCATTGATGAGGTTACGGATCAGAGCGACCTGGGCATCGTTCCACTCTCCGACCTTGGTGTCGTAATCGATACCGCACTTGTCGAGGATCTGCCTCGCGCTGCTGCGGCCGATACCGAAGATGTAGGTGAGACCTATCTCACCCCTTTTGTTGTTAGGTAAATCAACACCGGCTATTCTTGCCATAATTTATCTTAGACTTTATTTGTTTTACAAAAAGCTGTTATCCCTGGCGCATCTTGAACTTGGG
>JAEEGI010002689.1_pt1 | contig 43114 bp, 42 predicted proteins | sample 8958751 | NCBI WGS metagenome assembly JAEEGI01 (sample SAMN16246545, study PRJNA631951) | gut metagenome | biome: gut microbiome; feature: rumen; material: KS-attached | host: Bos | place: Iran: Karaj | collected 2018-10 | reverse complement strand
TGCACCAGTAGGAGTCTGCGTTGTTGGTCAGTTCCTGATGCAAAACGTAGTCGATGGCGGATCCGAGGTCTACGTAATTTTCGTATCCGGCTCCGTTCTTGCCGTTCTTGAAGAGGCCTTCGAGGTCATTCAGGTACTTCTTCAGGTATTCTTCCTGCTGCTTTTGGATATTCTCTTTCTTGGGATAGTGCAGAATGACGTTCAAGCCATCGGAAGTCTTGAAACCTTCCTGTTCGATACCGCCCTTGTTGTTGTTGCCTGCGCCACCGGTATTGGTCCCAGTCTTGTCGAATGCCCAGACGTAGCCGCCCGTAAGGCTGTCCCCGGCAATGTCGGTTTCTTTAAGCTTGCTTACGTTCACGCGGTATTTGCCGCGCTTGATTTTTTCGATAAGCACGTACACACCGCGATACACACCGTTGATATAGAGGTCAAAGTGCTTGGTACGGGGGCTATAACGGCCTGCCTGCCTAAAGAACCAGTGGGCGAGCGGGTTTCTAATCATGCTTTTGTCCACATAGGGCCCGTGGAAAATCCAGTCATCGGAAGGCGGGAGCCCGAGCATGCTCACGTCGATGGATTCGCCCTTGTTGTCGTGGACTTCGATGGTGTAACCGGGCTTGGGGAATGTGGCGGAGGACTGTCCTCTCACCTTGATGCCGATATCGTAGAGAGTACCCTTGGCACTATCGGCCACACTGTTTGTTTTTCCGTCCAATACCCTCATTGTGGCTGGAATTTTATCGGTGACATTCATGTCCAGGCATTTTTGCTTGGTGTCAACGAAGATAATAGGGAGGTCATAGGTTTGCGCGAAGCTCAGTCCTATTAAACAACTTGCGAAAACCGCTACCCTAGCCAACTTATTCATAACTGAATCCTCCAACATTTTTTATAAATTTATATGTTCTATTAGAAAACGCTTTGTTAATTCAAGTTTACGTGTTGTAAAATGTTGTTGTGTTGTCCACGTACTTGCTTTTTTTGAGCGAAAAAAGGGATTTTGTGAAACCATGTACTGGTCTGCATCATCTAATTGATATATTTTATAGTAGAGGAGGTTTCCATGGTTGAAAACGCCCTGAAATCCATTTTTGCTGTTCGGTGGTTCCGCAAAGGAATTGCTTTTTTCCTCGTTTTTTCGGGATTTGCTTTTGGCCAGGCCAATTATTCGCCTGCCGAATTGGATACACTTGTCTCGACAATAGCCCTTTATCCGGACCCTCTGTTGGTCCATGTGCTTACGGCTTCGACTTATGGTGACCAGATTCCTGCGGCGAATGCTTTTGCACAATCCCATAAAAATGAAAAGGGCGAGACTCTGGCCAAGTCCATCGAAGATGCCAATTTGACTTACGATCCGAGCGTTCAGGCCTTGATTCCGTTCCCCACGGTTCTTGATATGATGGCCAAGTACCCCACATGGACTGACCAGTTGGGGGATGCTGTCGCGGCCCAGAAGGACGGAGTCATGGATGCTGTCCAACGCTTGCGTCACAAGGCCTACGAAAACGGCCACTTGAAGTCTAACGAACAGGTGACGGTCAGTGCCGCCGATACGGTTATTGTCGTTCAACCGACCCGCACGGAATATGTCTACGTGCCGGTGTACAATCCCCGTGTTGTTTACTATGTCCGCTCCGATGGCTATACGACTTATGTTCGCTATAGTTCCGGTGTTTGGCTTGGTACATGGTATGGAGAATGGGGCTGGGGAACCTGCTGGTTCGACTGGGGCCCGCGTGTGATTTATGTGCGCAATTATCGGTGGTATCCGCACCGCCCGATTCCGCACCATCCGCACCGATTTAGGCCTGCTCCCAGACCGGGATATGGCCCACCGCCTCCGCGTTATACGGCTCCGGCCCCGCGTCATGCCCCTGCGCCGAAAATGTCTCCGGCACACCGGGAAGCCCCTCCGTCAAGAGCGTTAGCTCCGGCACCGGCGGCTCGTTCGGCTGCACCTGCACCAGCGTCGCGCTCTGCAGCGCCCGCTCCGGCAACACGTTCGTCGGCACCTGCTCCGGCTTTGTATAGGCCTGCTGCCGACAATCAGGCCGGTTACAGAACTGCACCTGCTCCGGCTCCGAGAGTCGCTCCGGCTACCGCCCCTTCGCCAGCTCCAAGGGCGGCTCCTGCGCCCGCGCCGAGACCTTCTCCGGCACCTGCTCCGCGCCAGTACGAACGAAGTTCAAGGGACGACCGTAGCTCCGACAACGGGCGCTTTGGCGGCCGTTCAAGTGGAAGACGGAGATAGTGGTTAGGGGCTAGGATCTAGAGGCTAGGATCTAGGGAGAAATATCACGGCTTCGCCGTCTTATATTGACGCACGAAGTGCGTGATTCTTTTCACTAGCCCCTAGTCTCTATTCTCTAGTCTCTCAAAGACTCATCGCTCACCGCTCATAGCTCATTGCTCATCGCTCGAGCCTCTTCGCTTCTACACCCCCAGATTATTTGCCAGGGTTTCTATTGCACTCAGATATGCGTTCTGGCTTTCGATTCCGCCTGTGGATAGCGCGGCCCCGTTGGGGATATTCTGCAAGTACATGTAGACTTGGTCTGCTGTGGCTGGATATTCACCCGTTTGCAAAAAATACACGCCGTACAGGATGGGCAAGAGCTTTGTTTCCCACAGTTTTGCGGTCTTGCTAAAATTGAATTTGGGCGTCATCATCTGATGTCGCATCTGGATGAGGAACCCGCGAAGTTCCGCTTGACATTCTTTTTGGAGTTCGTTACGGGGAGCGGCGCCTTGAGCAATGGGAACCGCCCCGGCGATGACCACGTTCCTGTAGGCGATATGCAAAAATTCCAGCGGGAATTCGTGCCATAGCGATATGATTTCGTCGGCGGTGAACGTGTACCCGAACGAGATGTTGCTACGGCTGGCGCGTTCTGCGAGGTCTTGTAAAGGCTTGAGATCTTCTGCTGAATTGGACCGGAGAATAAAGCTTATATTCCACGGACTTTGTAGTGGGGAGTACTTTTCCATGAGGCAGTCGCCGTGCAGGAATGCGGATACCAGGTTGTTGCCGAGTGCCGCTTCGAGCAAAGTGGGCCATTCAGAAGATTTGAGTTCTTGAAGTGTCAGAATCTTTTGCATAGTGTACCGCCTTACCGGCTCTTGAATCCGCCGTTGAAATTTTCAAAGTTGCAGAAGGTCCCGTTGAATCCGGCTTGCTTGGTCGAGGATAGGTGCCTCTTTTTGGGACGGGCATAGAGAAATGCCGCGACGAGGCCTGCAAATACAATCCCTATGAAGATGTAGTTTTGCCATGGGAAGGGGTCGTCGGCGAGGAGCTTGTCGGGATTGACCGATAATGTTTGGCCGCTTGCAGCGAGGATTTCTCCGGATATTTCCCAGATGAAGTTGACGATACCCCGGCCGTACTTTTCGACACGGAAATCCGGCATCAACGCTTTCTGCTCAATTTTCTTGAAATCGATATTCGGATAGCTTGTACTAAATCCTTCGCTTGCGATGACGTGCTTGCTGCGTTCCTTCATGGATACGTAGACGAGGATTCCCTTTGTGTCGCTGCCTTCGAGCCTCCATTTGTTGGCGACTTCCTTGGCGTAGGCGTAGGTCTCGTTTGTTCGAGAGTCGTTCATCAGGACGGCCGCGATTTTGACATCGGTCTTTAGGTAGACTTCGGTGACAAGGGCCCTGAGGAATTCAGCTTCTTGCGCGCTCAGCAACCGGTCTTCGTCGTAGAGAACCCCGTTTGGGGCCGGAGACGGTACATTGGAAGCCGTTGCCATGGACCCCAAGGCAATGCATGCAAATAAGATTTTTGCTGCCGTCTTATGTAACCGCCTTATCATAACAAACTCGTAGTAAAAAAGAAAACTCCAATTTTTCCAAGTTGGAATAATGACCCAACGACCCTATTTCGTTGAAAATTTATAACTTTTTTTGAATAAATGTGCAAAAATAACGTTTTGGGGAGTATTTTTTTGTAATATAGGTTACAATAAATTCCTCAACTGAGTGGGATTGAAAAGTTTTTTTTGATAGGTGTTGCGTTTTTGCGAATTATGCAGTATATCTTTTTGATAGACTGTTGAATTCATAAATGGATGGGTAGCATGAAAGAAGTATGGTTCTGGTTGCCCGATTGGGCTGGCAATATGGCTATATGGGAGGACGATCTGGTGAACGTCGCTCCGCAGGCCGACCATACCTTCGTCCCGTATGAATCAATGATTGCACAACTGGATGACGTCAGCCACATTCCCGGAATCGATAAAGCGACGACCGTGGTGGGTTGGGGTTTGGGGGCGCTTGCCCTTATGAAGAGTTCTGCTTCCTTGAAAAAATGTGATTGGATTTTGCTTTCCCCCTTTGCCGATTTCTGCGACGATAGCGGGGAATGGACCCAGCAGAATTTGCGCTTTATGGCCAAGCAGTGCTTGACAAATCCGGAACCCTCTCTTAACACTTTTGCGGAAGTTTTCGAAAATGAGTTCGGCGATTGGCAAGATGATTGGATGGCTGCTGCCAAGAAGGTGAATAAGGAATTGCTGTCCAAGGGATTGAACTACCTTGCCGAGACCCGTGTTACAGAGCCGGTCGGGGAAGGACGGAATATCCAGGTTGTCTATGGTCGCCAGGATACGTGCGTTTTGCCTGCGCAGACGCTCAAACTCAAGAACCTGTTGCCCGGGGCTTCGTTCCGAGAACGTCCGAAGGCTGGGCATTGGCCGCCGTTACTGCTTCTGTAGCTTTTTCCTTTGCAGTATGCAACCGGCAGAGCAGGTTACCAAATAAATTAAGAAGAACCACAGCAGGGCCGTTTCGACTGTGTCGCCGATTCGTTCGTAAAGCGTGTGCCTTGTCTTTAGCTGCATCTTGCGCTGGACTACAGTGGTCTCAAACAAATTTGTGTTATGGCTGTAGTGGCCGTACTGGTCGATGAATGCGCTGATGCCGCTATTGGCAATGCGCGCAACCGGCATGCCGGTCTCGATGGCGCGGTAGCGGACCAGGTTGAGGTGGTTCCCTGGGGCCGTACTCCTGCCGAACCAACCGTCGTTAGTGATGTTGACCATGAGCCGTGAGCCTTCGCGGGCGGCTTCGCGTACGAGGTCGCCGAATATGGCGTCGTAGCAGATATACGGAGTCCAGTGGTAGAGGTCGTAGACGGGAGTCTCGGTGCCGGGGACGAAATCCCCTTCGCCAAAGTCGACATAGTTCAGGATGGGGAAGATGTCGTCGAAGGGAATCCTCTCGCTGAAGGGAACCAGGTGCTTTTTGATGTAGCGTTGCCACCCGTTGTGGCCACCTGGAGAGAACATGAACGACGAATTGTAGATTTCGTACCGGCGGGGGCCGTCTGAGTTCTTGATTCTCATGTGGTCCAACGCCCCGGTCAAGACATAGGCGTCTTTGTCGTTTGCAAGTTTTTGCAGTCGTCTTATGACTTGCGGTTGACGGCGAATGTGGTCTGGAATGGCCGTTTCTGCCATGAGGATGATGTCTGTGCTATCGGGGACGCTGTCGTAGGCCATCCCGAGCGTCTTGTCGACAATGGAATCGAATCGAACCCGGCTCCACTTGGCCCCTTGGGCAATGCTCGGCTGGATAAGGGCGATATTCGGCGCCTTGTCGCCTTCTTTAATATAGAAGGGTTGTGCATCGGTGCGCGAAAGAACGATAGACCCTTGGATGGCGAGGGCTGCCAGAATGAATACGGGAATGAGGACCGGCCATTTTTTCTTGATGCCTTCGCGGCGGATTCCCTTTTCGACAATCATATTCGATGCGATGATTATCGTCGTGTATCCGAAAATGCCGATGATAGAAAGCGCTTGCAGGAGCTCCAGCTGGTTGCCGAAGGCGTAACCGAGGTGGCTCCACGGAAAACTGAAGTCCCCGCGGGTGCGCGTCATTTCGATGCCTGCGTAGAACAGCGGGAACAGCACGAGCAACCACGGCTTGCCCTTGATTTTTATGGATCTTGCCAAGGTGTACACGAATGCGGCAAAGACGTTGTGCACGCTGAAGAAGGCGATGAGCAGCACGAGCCCGAAGAGGATGAGCCCGGAGGGTGCTGTCTCGACATGCATGACGTTATAGATCCAGTAGTAGTTGATGGTGTTGAACAACATCCCGGACCAGAATGTCGCGAACATGATTGTGCCGCGCTTGCAGCGGTTGAGGACGATAAACCACGGGACGAGCAAGATGGGTGCTGCGGGCCCGAGTGGTAGCGGCGGGAATGCGAGCGCGTAGAAACCCCACGCGATAAGGGAAAGCGCGAGTGCCTGCCTGGATTCCTTTTCTTTAATTTTGCGGTAGTTCCAGCGAATGAACAAAAGCATCCAGAACAGGAATGCCGGGAGGAACGTCACGGAAATCTGGATTAACCCGGCGTGGCTTTTGCTCAGGTAGTCTAGGGCTAAAAAGAAAAACGCTATGGCTGTGTATGTGTAGAACGAAAGCCTGAAGTTCTTGCGTATGGGGCGAAGTACAAAGAATACGGCGGCTACGGCAATGGGTGCGAACTGGATATTTTGCGTGTACAGCCCCGGGGTGTCTGGCCGGTTGACAAAGATGGCAATTTCTGCAACAAGGACGAGGGCCGCGTAAATCCAGTAAATCTTTGGTATGGGCTTGAGCGCTTCTATGAGTTTCTGCATGTTGCTAGGCTAGGGCTTCAGAGGCCTGATTTATCTTGGGGGTTGAATATCAGGACGAACTCGCCTTTGGGTGGGTGCGCCTTGAAGTGAGCGGTAATTTCTTCTGGAGTCCCGATGAGGTGCTCTTCGAATTTTTTTGTCAGTTCGCGCATCAGGGCTATCTTGATGTTGCCGTAGACTTGGCCGATTTCTTCTACGAACTTGTCGATGTTATGCGGGCTTGCGTAAAAGATTTGCGTAGCTTCTTCGTCCTTGAGTTTTTCCAGGAGGTGTATGCGCTGGGCACTCTTTTTTGGAGAGAAGTACTGGAAGGTAAAGTGGTCTGTGGGCATGCCGCTAGAAACGAGGGCGGCGACCATGGCGCAGCAGCCGGGGATTGCCCTCACGTCGATGCCGTTGCGGACACATTCGCGGACCAGGTTGAAAGCCGGGTCGGCAATCCCCGGCGTGCCGGCATCGCTCACGAGAGCGATGTCGCCCTCGTTTTGCAGGTACTCCACGTATTTCGGAGTGACTTTTTCCTTGTTGAAGTCGTGGTAAGGCTCCATGGGAGTCGTAATCCCGTATGTGTCGAAGAGGATGCGCGAATGGCGCGTGTCTTCTGCCAGTACTAGGGGGACTTCTTTCAGGATGCGAACCGCTCGGTAGGTAATATCTTCCATGTTCCCGATCGGGGTCGCTACGATGTATAGGGTGTGCGGCATAGTTAAAAGATAGTAACTAATAGTCGCTTGCGCTATTGAGGTCGGTTTGCCGTTGCTCCTGGAATTCGAATGCCAGCCGCTCGATGAGCTTGCGGTGCAATTCTGTTGCGGCTTCGTTGACAAGATCGCTGCGCAGGATTCCGTACCAGAAGGCTTCGACGTGTTCGCTCTCGATGAATTCGATACTCTGGACCAGGGCTCCTTCGCAATAGATTTTTGTGGAGAAGGTGAATGTCCAATCTTCGTTTACGGGGAGTGCGGGCCAAAGGGGGATGAATGCTGCCCCAACATACCAGGCGCTGCCTTCTGCTTTGTTGGAGGGGGCAACTGATACGTGGATGTCGGCATTGCCGTAGCACTTATTCGAGGGAAATGTTTGCTCGCTGATGGCCGACGAATAGGCCTTTTTCAAATCTTCGGACAGGGGCTGGGCTGTCCCGTTGTGGTATAAATTGATTTCCTTGTAGAACGGATGTTCTTGCCTTTCGCTGCTGATGGATATCCTGTCGGCTTGGACTAGATTGACGGAACAAGCACCTAGAGCAGACAGGCAAAACGCCATCGCTGAAATTGCAATGAGTTTTTTAGGAATGCTCTGTGAGGTCTCCGTTAAAATCATGCGTTAAAAGGTAGTATTTTATTTTGACGAACGGACATTGCCCGTACATCTTGTTACATTGTGCCTGATGGATAAAGTTGCGTATTTTGTTTCGGACGCTCACCTGGGTATTGACCCCCCGGGATGTTTGCCCCATAGAGAAGAAAAACTTGTCGAGTTGTTACGCTCCTGGAAAGGCTGTGCAAGCCACGTTGTCATTGTGGGCGACTTGTTCGAGTTTTGGTTCGAGTATCGCGACTATATATCTAAAAATCACTTGCCGCTCATTCGCGCGCTGGCCGACCTTGTTGAATCCGGAGTGTCTGTCCATCTGTTCCGCGGAAACCACGATTTTGCCCTCGGGGATTTCTTTGAAAAGTCGGTAGGGGTGCACGTCCATGACAACACCATTTTGGAAATCCAGGGGAAAAGGATATACGTTGCTCATGGCGATGGCGTCATCAAGTCGGATTGGAAATACAGACTGTTCCGCAAGATTCTGGATTGTCCGGTTAATCGCTGGCTCTTCAGGATGCTCCATCCGGATTGGGGAATGTCTTTGGCTCGTTTTGTCGGACGCAGCAGCCGCAAGGCAGGAGAGAATAAAATTATCGCCATTGACGAGTATTTGGAATGGGGTAACGGCATCCTTCGCGAAAAGGCTTGCGACATCTGCGTTCACGGGCATCACCACCTGGCTGGCGTCTGGAATGTGGAAAACGGGGTGGTCGCCTCACCGGGAGAGTGGATAAAAAAATTCACCGTACTCCGGCTGGAGAACGGTGAACTTTCGTTAATGACTATTGAATGATGATTTAGTCTTGTGGGTTCTCATTTAGACGTTGCTCGGAAGCTTTCATCATCTTCTTGCTCTTGTTATCGCCCCAAATGGTGGCAACAAGGTCTATGCTTGAGAACTCAGCCCACCAATCTTCGACCCAGCACCAGTGATAGGTGTTTCCTTTTTCGTCGGTAATCGTCCAGTTCTTGTGTGCGGAAAATGTGTAAGTTTTTCCGCCCTCCTGCATTTCAGAACTTTCGGTATTTTCGGCGTCAAAGTTTATAGTCCAGGTCTTTCCTTCTGTCCTCTTGTAAATGGCGATATTGAACGCCACCAAGATGACGAGGAGGATGATGGCCCACCGGTAATTTTTCTTGGTCAGCAACCAAATGATGGTTATTGTCAAGAGGATGCTGAGAGCCGCGAAATTATAGTGGGTCGGGTAAAAAACGCTGAGAACTTCAAACATTTTTTACCTAGCCTTATTTTGCCTTGGCAGCAGCCTTTTGTTCGGCAACGAGAGAGGCAATGCTGAACGTGATTACCTTTCCGTTGATTGCGCAGCTGGTGCGGAAGCTCTTCTTGGGAAGGGCGATGCCGTGAGACGACAGCGTGCCCATGAAGGAAGCGTTGGCGTGGCTAGCGATTGTGCGAACGTTGATGAAGCCCTTGTCCTTGCTGAAGGTCAGCTTGAAGGTCTTCTTCGCGGTATCATATTCGGCAACCATGGTCTTGTTGACGGCTGTGTTCACGCCGGTCTTGTCACCGCTGGTGCGCTTGTCGAAGATGATGGTGCCGCGGGAGTCGATGGAGAGCATCGGGAGACCGACGGAGTTGCGGCAAGCGAGAACCTGCCACGGACCTTTCTTCTTGGAGGGTTTCTTGCCAGTGAAAATGAACTTGCCGTTTTCCTGGGTCAGGTAGTAGGCTCCCGTCGCGATTTCTTCACCGATGGCATTCAGGGCGCCCTTGAAGTAGAGCAGGTAACCCTTGTTGTTCGGAGTGAAACGGAAGGAAGTGGTTTTGAGTTTGGCCGTCGGGAAGATGGAAATGCGCTTGCCAACCGGATCGACTTCGATGTCGGCGTAGGCTTCTTTGTTGGGAGCCTTCTCCGCAATCTTGTCAAGCTTGATGGCCTTGGCTACATCTTCCGAGAAACGGATGAAACCACGGATGTCCATTTTTACAACAATGTTTTCCATTATACACCTCTTTGTTTGTTTGTTGTTTTGGCAATAAATTAATAATTTTTTTCGCTTGTTGCAACCATGGTAAGAAAAAAGCAATAAAACGGCTTTTTTTTGATAAATATCACACTTGTGTAAAAATGTTGTTACATTTTGTCAGAACGTACAAATCGCGGAAACCCTTATAAAATAAGGATTTGCGGACGAATTAGTTCTTTTGTATGTTTTTTAAAAGTGCCTCTTTTAGAGTCCCGCCAAGCCTTTCTACGGCTTTTGAATTTGGAATCATCCTAAAAACGATGTGAGCCCCGTCACGTTCGCTTTTGCGGTCGAATAGAATTGATACCTGATTTTGCCTTTTGGATAGTTCTTTTTCGGGCATGCGAAGCGTCGCGCGGACGAGAAATTTCGGATAGAGAAAACGATATTTTTTTGCAAGCGCATCGGCGATGCTTTCTACGGGGTCTATAAGAATTAGTGATTGGTTGTTGCCGAGTTGTTCTGCGGCAAGGATGGCGCCGGTTCCGCGCCCAGCAAGGTATTGCACAGAGCCTCCCGCCAGCTGCGACGCACATTCGGCGATGGCTTTTGCATCGGGTTCGAAGGTTTCTTGGGAGGGGGTTCCCTTGTTGTCTGCGCCTCCGCGATAGTTGAATGCTATAAGTCTGAGTTCGTCTGTCGTTCCCATTTCGGCGAGAAACTGCGCTGCGTCTTCGTCTGCGCCGGGATAATAAAGGAGTGCGGGAACATCGTTGTTGCCGACAATCCAGCCGTTGAGAATCGTACCGTCTTCTAGCGTACATTCCGCGGACTTTGCTGTTTCTTGTATGGCGGCTCTTGCCTCGTTGTGGCTAATGGCGCGCGGGTAGGCGTTCCTGCGTTCGGTAAGGGCGAGGTAGAAAACCATGCTTATATATAGGACGGCTACTATGCCTATGAAACGGAGGATGCGTGAAACGGTGCCGGAAAGAGCCTGCTTGAAATTCATGTACCAAATATAAAAAACTGTTGGGTGTTCCCTGGGAAACGGTAAAAACAAAAGGACTTCCGCTTGGAGTTAAGCGGAAGTCCGAGGGATGGGATTGGGTGTTCTCTAAATATAGCTAAAAAAATTGAAAGTGAACACACTTTTTATAAAAAAGTGTTCCCAAAGTGTTCTCTAGCACAATATCTACGCGGAAATGGCAAAATTTTTTTAAAAAAGGTGTTCCCAGAATTAAGAAAAAAATTTAGATTTATGTTGATGAACGTTTACGCATACTATAACTATAGGAAGTACCTGCAGGACTACTACGAGTACCAGAAGTCCGTGCAACGTTACTTCTCCTATCGGTCCTTCGCCAAGAAGGTCGGTTATAGTTCGTCCGGTTTTTATCTGGATTTAATTAAAGGTCGCAAGTCGCTTACGCCGGCTATGGTGACCAAGTTCATTGCGGCACTTGGTTTGAATGAGCGCGAAGGTCGGTATTTCCGGCTGATGGTTGATTTCACCCATGCCGAAAGTTCCGCATCCAAACAACAAATTTTCGATCAGATGTCCGCTCTCTTACCGCGGACGACGAAGACTTTGACTAAGAACCAGCAGGAATACTATAGCAAGTGGTATTATGTTGCTGTTCGCGAATCGCTTGCTGTTTTGGATATTAATGAAAAGAATATTCCCGAACTGGCGCTGTTCCTCAATCCGCGCATTTCGGTTCCGCAGGCGAAACAGGCTGTTCGGTTGCTTCTGGATTTGGGCCTTATTGAACTTGTTGACGGCTTTTATCGTTCAGTGAACAAAACCATATCGAGTGGTCGCGAAATTGCGCCGTTGTTTGTTCACGAGTTCCAGAAGCAAATGCTAGATTTGGGCAAGGAAGCCATCGACCACTATAGTGTGGAAAGGCGTAACGTGTCCTGCACGACGATGAGCGTGTCGGCCAAGGGGCTGGAGCGTATCATCAACAAGATTGACTTGTTCCGCAAGGAAATCCTGGATATCGTCCGCTCCGACGAAGGCGAATCCATGATTTGCGAACTGAACATCCAGTTTTTCCCGTTGAGCAAAGAAAAGGAGGCAAAATGAGAAGTTCGCTTTTGACCTTGCCTATTCTTGTATCGCTTACCGCCTTGGCGATGGTATGCGGTTGTTCAACGTCCGATGATGGTGACGGAAGTGTTCGCATTAGCGGTACTGCGACGGACACCGAAAACACCGTGACAGCCTCCGTTCCGTCTCCCATTGTAGGTTCCGTGACCCGTGCGAACGGCAAGATCGCTGCCAACGTGACTGTTCGCATGGCCCTTATGACCAGTGAATCTTCTGGGTTTGCTATACCCAGCTATGTGGAACTCCAAACGGACAGTGCTGGAGAGTTCTCTGTCGATTCCGTTTTGGCGGATTCCTTCCAGATTGCGGTCTTCGATACCGTTACGAACGAAATTTATTATCAGAAGAAGGCGACTGTAAAGGATTCTGCGTTTGAACCAATTCAGTTGTCCAAGGGTTCTATCGTCAATAGCAAATTGCTGTACCAGGAATCGTCCGAACCTGAGGTGGCTGTCGGGTCTCATTTCTTGGCCTATGTGCCGGGTACGCCGATAAGCCGCAGCGTTTTTGCCGGAGATTCCTTCTCGATGCTTATTCCGTCGGGCAAGGTTAAACTTGCGTTCTGCCCGGGCGATCCCCAGATTGTTGCGAAACTTTCCGAACGCGGCATAGCCGATTCCTTGATATACCGTAATTGGGCCATGGCCAAGGGGAGCGTGAAGGAAGGGGAGTCTATTGATGTCGGGCCGTTCCTTTGGAGCGTTTCTCCGAGTATCTCTCTCGATACGTTGATGAGGGAAAAGGAAAATAGCGGCCGTATTTCCGGCAAGGTCCAATGCAAGAACGGAAAGGTGTGTGCTGGCGTAGAGGTGCAGCTCGTGACGGATCTGTACGGTTTTAACTTCACTGATGGTGATTCTTTGGTATTCAAGCCGGAAACGCAGACGGATAGCAACGGTCGCTGGTTCCTGCCGATTCCTCCGGAGCTCCCTTATGACAGTTTCCGTGTGGAATTCCGCCGCCTAGATAGCAACAGTGTGGTGAGCGAGGCTGGAGTTTCCGATTATGTGAGCGTGAAGAGCATCAAGAACAAGAAGGATACCGTGAATGTGGGTACGGTTTCCCTGCACAGCCCGTCCAAGGTATTTACTGACGTCCGCGTAGTCCTGGATTCCCTGAATGATGATGCTTCGAATAATTGTATGGCCAACAGTGTGGTCCTCGGTATCAAGGGCACGACTCATTTTGTGAGGGACATGGTTTGCGCTACGATTGCCATGAGTGACCTGCCGAGTGGGGAACAGTTCCTGGTTCTCTATACGGGAGACCCGAAGGTTGTTTCGACACTGCGGAATATGGAAACGCCGATTTCGGAATTTGTTACCCAAGTCGATATAAATCTGCCGGAAGGGTGGCATTTGAAGCGTCAAGGGATGACTTATACCCCTCCGACCATAAAATAAATGGATTTTACCCCTTGCAGAGACGGGAAAAAATTTCTAATGTTGTGCCCACATTGAGCTATGGTGTAACGGTAGCACAACAGATTCTGACTCTGTTTGTCTAGGTTCGAATCCTGGTAGCTCAACGAAAACTCCCTGCTTACCGGCAGGGTTTTTTGTTTTCAGGCACGAGGTGAGGGGCTAGAGAATAGAGACTAGGGGCTAGTGAAAAGAATCACGCACTTCGTGCGTCAATATAAGACGGCGTAGCCGTGATATTTCTCCCTAGATCCTAGCCTCTAGACCTAATCACTTCCTACTGTCTACTGCCTACTTCCTCGCGACCTCATTGCTCAAAGCGAAGCGATCTCAAAGGTCCGAGGTGAGGGGCTAGAGAATAGAGACTAGGGGCTAGTGAAAAGAATCACGCACTTCGTGCGTCAATATTCTCCCTAGCCCCTAGATTCTAAATCCTAACCTCTAAATCACTATATTTGCGCTATGGAATTTTTCGACTACTTCTCGCAGTTATACGGCGATCGCTGGCCCGCTCTGCTTGAGGCCCTGAAGGGCGAGGGCAATGCCGTTCGTTTGCAGTTCGGGGAGGCCCTAGAGCCTTACTTTTTGGACGAAGCGTCTGTTTTTGCGGCCAAAACTTTGGACGTGCATCCTGGAATGGATGTGCTCGACATGTGCGCCGCCCCGGGCGGCAAGTCGCTTGTGATTGCCTCGATGCTGCAAGGGGAAGGTTCCTTACAAAGTAACGACAGGTCCCCAGATAGACGTTTGCGCTTAACGCATGTGTTGGAGAATTCTTTGCCGGCTTCGTGGCTCGGGATTGTCAAGGTGACTGGCTATGATGGCGTGAAATTCGGACTTCACAAGAAGGAATCCTACGACAGGATTCTCTTGGATGCGCCGTGTTCCTCGGACAGGCATGTGTTGAATTCGCCTGCTCACTTGGAAGTGTGGTCGGCAAAGCGTGTAAAGCGATTGTCCGTGGAACAGGGCGCGCTGCTGGCTTCTGCCGTCGATGCTTTGCGACCGGGGGGCACCCTTGTTTACGGGACTTGTGCGCTTTCTCCACTCGAAAACGACAAGGTCGTAGAGAAAATATTGAAAAAGCGTCCCGCTATGCGGGTCGCGCCTATCGACGATATTCCGTCGGGGGCGGACCGTACTGAATTCGGAGTCCATGTGCTCCCGGACACATCCGAAGGCCGTGGGCCTATATATTGTGCGAAATTGACGAAATTTTAGCTTTTTACCTCTGTTTTATATATATTTCTTTACATGACGAAACGTATCCTATTTATCCTAGCTGTGTTTGCTATTGTGGCTTGGTGCCGCGAGGTTCCCGTTCGCTATTGGGTCGTGGGGGAATCGGCGGAACAGGAAGCGATTTACGTGAAAACCCAGCATGACACGGTGTATCTCCGTGCTCCTACGGCCGAGGAGTTGAAACTCATCAATTCGATTGATGATGCCGAGAACAATGCCCTCCAGAATACCAATGGACAAGAAGTGGAAGAAGACGATGACGACGATGATGCCGTGCCGGCAAAAGATTCGACGAGCGTCATCATGACTGACGAAGTTAAGAATTCCATGGAGGCCCGGCAGGACTCGCAAGCTCCTGCAGAAGCGGATGACGGTTCTGGGGATGACTTGGAAACGGCCCTTGAAAAAGAGGATGTGCGCCTGAAGCACGAAGAAATTGCCAAGGTCGAAGAGGAAATCCGCCAGCGTGAAATCCGCGACAGTATCGAGGCTGCGAACAAGAATCCGTTCATCAAGTATTTCCGCCTAGACCTGAAGAGGCTCTACGACATGGAAAACCGGACGATGATCGACCTCACCCTCTCGAACTATGTGGTACCTGAACCGGTTGTGGAAGATGAACAGGAAATGGAACTTTATCCGCCGGGAAAGGCGAATCTCCTAGTTCTTTCGACTCCGGATGCCTGTTCGCTGTTTGTTAACGGTATCCCGCTCAAGCAGGTGGCGCCCGATACCATCAAGAATATCAAGCCGGGTAAGTACACCATCTCGGTGATGAAGGTCTTGAAGGATGTAGAATGGTGGGGCTCTGCCATCGTGAAAATCAATGCGGACAGCTTAAACACGATTTCGATTCCCGTGCAGCGCCCGTCTACGCGAATTACGCTCAATACGGACCCCGAAGCTGTGGAAGTGTTCCTTAACAAGGTTCCCACGGAAAACATCATGCCGCAGTACATGACGGATGTGGTCATCGAGAATGTGAACCCCCAGGCGAGCCTCGACATCTACTTGCGCAAGGTTGGTTACCGCGATACGATGATTACGACGGAAATCAAAGCCTTCATGCCGAACTTTATCAATGTCGAGATGCAACCGGTATTGGACGATCTCCCGTTCATCGAAGAACAGAAAGCCTTCAATGCCGAACGTAGCCAACGCCGTTTGGGACGTTACATGCTTTTAGGCTCCATTGCACCCTTCTTGGCTGGAGGTGTGTTGTGGTACTTGGCCGAACGTGACTGGAGCGATGCCGCAGACAAGAAAAAGGCGTACAACATGTCGGCGTTCGAAAGTGAAGATACGAAGAAAATGGTCAAGGACAATCACGATTTAAACCATAAAGGTGATATCAAGGGGATTGTTGCCGCGGGCCTCGGTGCTCTAGGCCTTGGCCTGTTTACGGTCGGTTTTATCTGGTCGTTCTAGTTTCGGTTGAATTGTCTCGTCTAGGGCATTTCTGTTGAAGGTTTAACCTCCTGGTGTTGTCTTATGTCTTTAAGATCTTTTTTGCTTGTTCCGATTCTGTGCATTTCTGTATGGGCTCAGACTGGAAAAGATTCGTCTTCGGTACCTGTACCTGCGGATTCCTCGCACAAGGGGGGGCTTCTGGGTTCCCTCCATCCTATAGGCAAGGACGAGGCTATTGCGAAGGGGCGGATTTTAAGTGGGGCGACGCTTTCGCTTATCCAGGCTCAAACAGATGACGATGCGCTTGATGTGATTATTGGGGAAATTTACGAGGCGGAAGGTTATTCCTTTACGGTAGAGGCCTTTGGTGGCTACTTTATAAAGGACGCCTTGGCTTTGGGCCTCCGTGCCGGTTATTCTCGGACCTGGTACGACATTGACTTCTCCCTCATGGAAGATTTGGTCGATTTGTCGCAGCATAGAAAGTATGTGAGTAACGGGTTCTTTGTCCAGCCGTTCCTCAAGAATTATCTTAAGGTCTTTGATTCCAAGATACTCTATTTTTTCAATGAGACCTCCTTGTTGGTCGAGTATTCCTATGGGATTTCGCAATCTGATGATGGCGAGGATATATCTCGGACAAGGAACCGCATGTGGACGTTCAAGTTTGGCCTGAATCCGGGGCTTTGCATTATGGTGCTGGACCGGTTGGCTTTTGAATCCTCGGTGGGTTTGTTGGGCCTGAGTTCTTCTCTCGTAGAGGTCGAGGAAAACGATAAGACTCATAGCGAATTTGTTTATAATATTGTGAATTTTACTATAAACTTGTTGGCCTTGGACTTCTCCTTGGTTTACTTCTTCTAGGGAGGTGTGGGCATGTTTATAAGAACTGGCTACATATTCCTTTGCTTGACGTTGGCTTTGTCAATGCTCGTTGCGTGTGACAGCACGGACGAGGTCATTGAACCTGTTTACTCTGTTGTTGGTTCGCTGGAAATCGATTGTGCAGAATCGGACGGGGTTGATTCTTCATCGCGTACGATAACGTGTACTCCGCTCAAGAAACATGGGGATTCTGTCAAGGTAAAGACCTTTGATTTATTGGAAGGCTATTCCGCCTATATCGTGGCGGGCGACGACCTAGAGGATCCGGAAGTCGATTGGGAGTCTTCGGTGAAACCTGGGAAGAACATCGCTGTTCCCGATACGGGTTTCTTCGGTATCGTCGTGCTGGACGATAAAGACCGCGTTGCAGATGTCTGGAAAGTTGTCATTAAAAAAGCGGTTAGTTCTTCTTCTACAAAGAAATCCAGCTCGTCATCGGTGAAATTGTCCAGTTCTTCAGCGAAGCCGAAGAGTTCGTCATCCTCGAAGAAGTCGAGCAGTTCTTCTGCAAAGCCGGTGAATTCGTCGTCCTCGAAGAAGTCGAGCAGTTCTTCCGTAAAGTCGGCGAGTTCGTCGTCCTCGAAGAAGTCGAGCAGTTCGTCCGCAAAGCCGAAAAGTTCGTCGTCTTCGAAGAAATCCAGCAGTTCGTCTGCAAAGCCGGAAAGTTCATCGTCGGCGAAGGTGGAAAGTTCATCTTCGGAAGAATTGAGCAGTTCGTCGGTTATTGAGGTCCCAACGAACGATCCACCGATCATCGTGGTGGGTCCTCCGTCATCCTCGAACTCCGAGCAAGCCGTTCTCCTGAGGGATTTTGCTGTGGCTGTGCAAAATAGCTCCGTTCGTGTGGAAGGTAAGAAGGTTTATGTGGAAGTCCCTTACGGAACGAATTTGAAGACGTTGAGGGTTTTGCCGATGGATACGTTGGCCAATTTGGAACGCCCTGTGGAAATGGCTTTTGTTGACGATTTGGGTGTGCTCGGTATTTATACGGTGGTTGCCGGAATGCAACTCCCGGGGACGACGTTCAATGCTCGCGACTATAGCGGATTCTGGGCGACGACAAGCGATGCAATGGAGAATACCGTGACGAAGTCTTCGATTAAGATTAAGTCGGAGGCAAATCTTGAATTTGGGTCATCGCAGATGACGATTTCGACAAAAGAAGTCTCTGGATCTTGGATTGGTATAGAGGGCTCCTGGAAAATGGCGGGTGGTTTTTATTTTGTCGGAACGTATGATGGAATTTCGGCCATTGATATTTATGAACAGGGATATGTCGACGGAACGCCGAGCCTGAATTCGTCGGACATTTCGGAGGATATGTCTTTTGGAAAGCCGTTCAGTGCGCGCCCCACAGGCTTCGACGTAACCTATTCCTATTCGCATGTGAATAACAGCAATTCGACTTACCCGCAGAAGAGCTTGATTTATGTGATGCTCGTGAGTAGCGATAACAAGGTGGTTGCATCGGGAGTTGTGACAGACAATTCCAGCGTTGGCATGCACAAAGCCCATGTAGACTTGGCCTATGGTAGTGATTCGGGAATATTGTCTTCGAGTTATCCGGTCGCATCGGGACTTTCGGTGGGAACGGGTGCCGAGAATGTTGCCACTATCCATGTGATGTTTGCGTCTTCGGCATACGCCTTCATTGTTGACGGGGGAATGCTTGGAAACAGCGACCGTTACCGTGGTGGCGAGAATTCCAAACTTGTCGTTGATGATTTTAAACTGGTTTACTAGCGGAAGGTGAATTATGAAACGATTGCTTGTTTTATTTTTTATGATTCTTGCCTTATCCGCTTGTACAGAGGATTACGATGCTTTTGGTGCGTCGGATTACAGGACTCTAGACGAATTGGTCTTTGAAAATCAGGATGGCGATGTTCGAATATTCTCTGATGAACACAAGATTCAGGTGACTCTTGTTGCCCCTTCGGATTCCTTTGTCTGGGATTCGGTGAAGGTGAAAAAAATAGGGGTGAGCCATTTTGCCTCGCTCCATCTTGTGGAAAGCAAGGTGCGGAGCTTCCCGCCCGATTCTGCAAAATTGGACTCCATAGCGAAAAAGGTTGCTTATTCGAAGGAGAAATTAAGCAAGGGGAGCAAAATCCGTTTGCCGTCTTCGAGAATGGTTTATGTCATCGTGGTTTCGGAAAGCGGCAAGACCGCAATCTGGCAGATTGTTTTTGAATTGCAAGGTGGCGATGTGGAATCGTCCCAGGAATCGGAGGATTCTGGCGATGATTCTGAAAATTCAGGTAATGCAAAATCTACGTCTTCAAGTTCGTCCAAAAAAGGGAGCTCGAGTTCTTCTGGAAAGTCGAAGGATTCAAAAGCGGAATCCTCTAGCAGTGAAGCGGTTTTGGATTCCAATGTGTCGTTTGGCATAAAGTTTGTAGACCAACTGGAGTCCCGTGAAGCGGGAGATACTATCCATGTAATTTTGGCGCACGGTGCGGATCTTTCAAAACTCATGGTGGATACTTCGGAAGCGTTTGTTTTTCGCAAGTCCAGTTTGGATAGTAACCCGACAAAAGTAAAAGATTGGAGCAAGGTTCAAAAGTTCGTGGTGACCTCGGAAAGCGGGGCCTCGAAAACCTGGTATGTGGATGTGTCAACGCTCCCGAGTAGCGAGAAGTTTTTTGAAATTATTTTCAAGAATGAATTGAAATCGAATAGAAATGGCGATACGATTGTGGTGCGACTGAAAAATGGTTCGGATGTGGGAAAGGCGTCCGTAGCTTCGTGGAGCGTGTCGGATGGGGCATCAATTTCACCGAAACCGGATTCCGTAAAGAGCTGGTCCAAGTTGCAGAAGTTTGAAATTGTTGCAGAGGATGGTTCCAAGGTAAAGTGGTATGTAACTGTGGTTGAAGCGGAAGCGGACGAAGTCGTTTCTGATGAGAAGGAACTCGTGTCTGTGACTGCAAAGGACGAGGTCAGGGCTGCAACAATCGATGAGTCCAAGAAGACGGTCGTTGTGCACATGAAAAAGCCAGAAGACCTTGCCGAGGTGGAACTTTCCATTAAGGTGTCGCCGTCGGCATACATCAATCTTGAATCGAAGGTGGACTTGCGGCAGCCGCAGAAGTTGATCATTACTGCCGAAGACAAGTCAACTGCCGAATGGACCGTGAGCGGGGATTATGTGAAACTGAGCGATGCCGAAATATTGGCATTCACGCTGGATAATGCTGCTAACGGTTTTTCTGCCGAAGTGAACCTTGATGCTGAAAAAAAGACGATTTCATTTGCGGTGCCTTTCAAGTACGAGTCCAAACTTTCCAAGGTCTATTTCGATGCCGAGTATTCCGAAGCGGCACGTAAAGGAACTCCTGCCGAGGATTTTTTGGACTTGAGTGATGGCAGTGCCGAAATTGTTGTTGTCGCCGAGGATGAAACCGAAGCCACTTGGACTGTGTCGGTCACTGTGGTGGAGACGGTCTCTGTTCCGCCAAGACTGCTTTCGATGAAGATTGCTGGGAATACGGCGCTAATTGACAGCGCCGATGAAGGGGGGTCCCGTGTTTTCCATGTTCACTACGACAATTTGACTTACCTTGCGGACTTGAAAAATCTCGTGGTCAGCGACATTGAACTTACTGATGGCGCTACGGGGTCTGGCATTTCTGAAGGGAATGCTTTTGACTTGAGTCGGGGACTGAGCGTTTCTGTGTCGAATGGCGAGGAAACTGCCGAGTATGTTGTGCAGGCGGGGTATCAGTATCCGGGAAGCGATTTCAACCATTGGGTAAAGGATGCGTTTGACCGCAAGAACGATATCGACGGCTGGGACAACGGAAACAACGACGCCATTTCTTCGACCAAGACGCTTACCGTGAACGAGAATGAACAAATTATCAAGATGGAGTCGATAAATGCTACCGTTTTCGGCATAGGTCGTTTTGCTAGTGGTAATATGTTTATCGGTTATTTTAATCCCAAGGGTGTTGGTACGCTCAAGTTGACCGGCTATAATGATGGCAACGAACTTATTGATTTTGGTCGCCCGTTCAGTGGCCGCCCCAGATTTGTTGAATTTGACGTGAAGTACCAGGGCAAGGGAGATTCTTGCGATTTGTACATAATCCTTGAACATCGTAGTCGTACAAGCAACGAGGGCAAAAATCAGTACCGCACCTCTAGCGACGTGAATACCTTGATTGCCTCGGCTTGGTATCGGGCGACGACTGTCACCAGCGAGGATGACCCGGATGTCGTTTCTATTACGGATGCCTCGCGCGCAGGCTACAAGACAGTTCGTCTGGCATTGAAGTACGGAGTGCCCTTGGCTGGATCGCCGATTTACAAATCCAGTGTCTTTAACAAAAAACTCAAGAATACTAATGGTATCGATAACCACATGGTGCAGACGGAATCTCCGGATGATTTTGATGTGACGCATATTCGCATCGTGATGGCTTCTAGCGCTTTGGGCAACTTGTACGAGGGATCGGTTGGTGCGACTCTCTGGGCCGACGAGGTACGTCTTTTTTACTGATGCGCAATGCTGTTTGCATGGCAGGAATCGTCTAGATTGTGGATAATTTCAGGCTTATTTCCTGATTTTGCTTTTTTTGCGGGATAGTTTTTTCTAGTTTTAGAAAAAAATTCGTGGAGGATTTTTATGGCAGCAATCGCTTTGACTGCAGAGAATTTTGACCAGGTTATTGGCTCCGGCCAGCTCGTTTTTGTGGATTTCTGGGCCACTTGGTGCCGCCCGTGCATGATGATGGGCCCGGTTGTCGAAGAACTGGCCCAGGAATACGACGGTCGCGTCATTATTGCCAAGATGAATGTGGACGATCCGGGCGTGGGCGATATTTGCGGACGTTTCGGCATCACCAACATCCCGAACATGAAGCTCTTCAAGAACGGGGTCGAAGTCGACAACGTTGTGGGTGCTGTGCCCAAGGCGACCGTGAAGGGCGTCATTGACAGGAACTTGTAGTTTTTAACCATTTTTATGCTAACCAAACGTCTCATAGTCTGTCTCGATGTCCGGAACCGCAAGGTCACGAAGGGCGTAAAGTTCAAAGGAAATATTGATATCGGTGACCCGGTGGAAATGGGCGCTCAGTACAGTGCCGACGGCGTTGACGAATTGGTCTTTTACGACATTACCGCAAGTGCGGAAAATCGTCCGTGTGACATGGAGATGATTCGCCAGATAGCGAAGCGCGTCTTTATCCCGTTTGCTGTGGGTGGTGGAATCCGCAACCTTGACGACATGCACGAGGCCTTGTTGGCCGGTGCCGAGAAGGTGAGTGTGAACAGCCTTGCCGTGCTCCATCCCGAAATTATTGCCGATGGCGCGAAAGCCTTTGGGCGGCAGTGCGTGGTGCTGGGCATGGACGCGAAGTTTGTCGGAGTTTCCGAGAAGATTCCCAGTGGCTACGAAGTCTTTATCCGTGGTGGCCGCCAGGCGATGGGTATTGATGCCGTGGAGTGGGCCAAGAAGGCCGAAGACTTGGGCGTTGGCGAGATTTGCCTGAATTCCATCGACACGGATGGCGTGAAGAACGGTTACGAACTCACCATTACCGACAGGATTGCGAAGGCGGTGCAGGTGCCCGTGATTGCAAGCGGTGGTGCAGGAACGCCTGCCCACATTGTCGACTTGTTCCGCAAGACCTCTGCCGATGCGGCGCTGGTCGCCTCGATGGTGCATTTCGGAGACTATACGGTGCCCGGTATCAAGGGCGAAATGCTTGCGGCAGGAATCCCTGTGCGCAAGAAGATGAACGGCGAGGTCTAGGTGAATCAGGATGTTGCCGTAAAGATTTTTGAAGCGGGCCGCAGTGCTGGAGCTGACTTTGTCGAGATTTTCGAAGAAGAAACTCGCAGTTCTTGCCTGGGTTTAAAGGACCGGCATATCGAGACGGCGACTGCGGGGACCGAATATGGAATTGGTGTCCGCCTGCTTTATGGCACCGAAGTGCTTTACGGATTTACCAGCGACGATAGCGAAGAGGCTCTCGTGAAGTTGGTCCGGACGCTTGCGTTCGGTCGAATTTCCGGGGCTGCTCCGAAGTATTTTGAATTTGCTCCCGAAAAACGGGTATGCGATTTTAACGAGGCTGCTTACAAGGATCCTCGCCTGTTGGGGCAGTCCATTAAGCAAGATTTTTTATTCCGCGCCGATAACGCCGCTCGTGCCCTTTCCCCGAAGATTGTGCAGGTGGGGGCCAGTGTCGTGGATAGCTGCACGGCTATTACCCTCATGAACAGCGAGGGGCTGCACCTTGAAATGACCCGTGGTCGGTTGCGTGTAAATGTAAACGTGACGGCGACCGACGGCACCGAGCGATTGACGTCGCATGAGGCTCCTGGAGCCTTGGGTGGCTATGAACTGCTGGGCAATTATTCCCCCGAAGAACTGGCGTCTATTACGGGCGAGCGCGTGTTGCGCATGCTCGATGCTGGCTATATTGCCGGCGGCCAGATGCCTGTGGTGATGGGCAACGGCTTTGGTGGCGTGATTTTCCACGAGGCCTGTGGGCACCCGCTCGAGACGGAATCGGTCCGCCGCAATGCGAGCCCCTTCTGCGGCAAACTCGGCGAAGCTATTGGCCAGCCCTGCCTTACCGCGATTGACGACGGGACGATGGATGGTGTGTGGGGGAGCCTCAAGTACGATGACGAAGGCTCGCCGACGCAGCGCACTGTCCTTATTGAAAACGGAATTCTGAAAAACTACATGAGCGACCGCGTGGGTGCAGCCGAGGTGGGAGTGCCCCTTACTGGATCGGCCCGTCGCGAAAGCTACAAATATGCCCCGGTGAGCCGCATGCGCAATACATTCATTGCACCGGGCAAAGATTCTTTGGATTCCATGATTGCAAGTGTCGATAACGGCCTTTATGCGGCCCGCATGGCGGGTGGCTCGGTGAACCCGGCCACGGGCGAATTCAACTTCGCGGTCGATGAAGGTTATGTTATCCGTAACGGCAAGATTTGTGAACCGGTTCGTGGCGCAACCCTTATTGGCAAAGGCCACGAAATCATGCCGCGCATCAGTATGGTCGGGTCCGATTTTGAACAGGCCGCAGGTGTTTGCGGAGCCTCTTCGGGCCATGTGCCTGTAACCGTCGGGCAGCCGAGCATCAAGGTCGATCAGATTCTCGTTGGTGGCCGCTAGGCGGCTAGACGGGGAAATTCATCCAAAAATAACTGTATAAATTAAAACAACGGCGCCCCTTGCGAAACGCCGTTGTTTGGTGTATGGGATGTTTGGTTTTGTTGCTAACTTTTATCGTTTGCTCTCATAATGTAGATTAGTATAGTCCAAATGGGTATAATTGGGGGTAGTTTCCGGTGTAAAGGTTTACAACGGAAAGGTCGTGTTTACAAGAAAAATCTTCGTAATTGCGTAATTTGGACGATTTTCGCCATTTTTTCTTGTAACTAGATACTTTAAAAATGGTTCCGTCAAGAATACGTCCGACTCCTGCTAGGATGATAAGAGCGAGAGCTCCGTGATCTCCTTCGACTACGTCATAATCTTCGGAGTGTTTTTTTCCGTTTTTACCGTATAGTGAATAATTTCGGCAGTAGCCAAGACAATTAAGGCCCCGCCGCCAATGAATAATCCCGCACCCGCTTTACTTAGGTGTTCCGCTGATTCCGTATAGCGCTCCACCTTCTTTGCGTATTCAACAGCAACGGAGTCCTGCTGTGTGTTGTAGTAAGCAGAAGGCTCCTGGGCAAAAGCCGCCAAGGTCAGGAATAATGCAATGATTATCGAGTGCATCACCATTGTTTAGTTTTCCCTCTGCTCGTAAAGAGCCCCTATAAGACTGTAGCCCCGACTACGACACCAGGTCTGATGCTCGAAATGGCTTTTAAGGGCATTGTTATTCTTAATTGGGATAACAATTTAGCGCTTGCCCTGGTCAGGGATCCTAAAAAAGATGTAAATTTGTGGTATGAATAAAAAGGACGTTATAAAGGCTTTCTTCGCAGGAGTGTTTTCGATATTCCCTGCGTTTTCTGGTTTGCCTGATTTTAGATCGGTTGACCCAGATAAGAGCTCCATTAGTTCACGAAAGTCTAACATTCCTCCTGTAAGGGTCAGGATAAGGCCTGTCATTCAGGATGTTGGCGCGTGCTTTGATGATGTTGGAAATAAACTTCGCGTATCTATGAAAAGGCTTTCTGCAGAATGAATCGTGAGCAGATGAGATTAATGGCTAAGAAAAACATTGGCCATCAGAATGATTCTGCAGTGCGCGGTATGGCTGAATACTATAAAGGTGCTGTTCCGCCGCCTGCAATGCTGAAATCTTTTTACGATGTCAATTCGTCTTTTCCGGAAAGAATTTTTAAAATGGCTGAAGACGCTGGCGATAGACAGTTGAAGCAACTTGAAAATCAGAAGCTCCAGATAGAATCTGAAGCGAGGAACAGGCAACTCGAAATTGAGACGACGGAACGTTTGAATGCGATGGAAATAAAGTCTAGAAACAGAGATCTTTTTTTTAAGAACGTAATTGCTTTGATTGGTCTTTTTGTTTGTGCGGCAACATGCGCTGCGCTCTTGTATATGTCGTATACTCTGTTAATGTCTGACAAGTCTGGGTATGCTCTTGCTACAGCTTCGCCTGTAATTGGCGTTGCGTTGGTTGCAGCTATAAAGCTTTTGAAGAAATGATTTAGCAGTTGCTGAATGTTGAACTTGCGTTTTCCCTCTGCTCGTAAAGAGCCTCTATAAGACCTACTATCTGAATATACCTTATTTTATGCGGGTTCGCAAGCGATTGAACGCTGAAAAAAATCAGAAAAATTGGATGAAATCCTGGGATTTGGGCCATTTTTTCGGAGCCCTGGTGCTGCCGAAGTGGCTGTAGATTTCCAGGAACTCCCTGTCCGTGACGCTCATTTTTCTAGTTCCTTGACGAACCGGGCCATGTTTTGGCGGCCGCTCTTGCTGTGTCTTGGGAAATCAAAAATCGCTACGACCCACATGCTACCCTCGGGTAAGCGATGTTCTTTGTTTCGCCCATGAAAAATTTCGCGACGGAGGCTGTGGTGTAGGTGAGACATGTTCCCAGCTGCACCATCTGTTCCCCGAAGGGAATGTTGGTGTAGAACAGTTCCAGAAAGGATGCCTTGACTTCCTTGTCCAACTTTTTCTTTTTGGCCGCGTGTAATTTATATGCAATCTGATCGATGAAGGGGCGGTAGGGTTCCATGATGTCGTCTGCCAGCGGGAATGCGTCGTAATAGTTCCTGTGGAAAATGCCGAGGGAGGGCAGTAACCCGCTCGCCATCAGGGCGCGAGCGGTTGCGGCCCGCAGGAGCGTGTAACCGTAATTCAAAAAATCGTTGGGGTGTTCGCCGAACCTGTCGCGTATGAACTCCTTGCCGAAGAGTTCTCTCCAGTAGCATTGCGCGGCAAGCCCTTCGCGGTTACTTGAGTCCCCGCTAAGGACTCCGGTGGCGTATTTCAGGAGCTTGTCGTGTTTTTTCCAAGGGACTTGAGGTGAAGAGCCTGGTTCTTGATTTTTGCCTCCACGACATTTTTCCACATTTGTTTTTTCAGTGGCTGGGATGCATCCAGTTGCAGGCGGAAGTATTTTTCTTGCAGGGTGTTTGCGTCCAGATTCATGAGCATGGATGACGGCATGTGCTTTTCGTTGCAGAATACGACTGCGACATTCTGTTCTGCCAATTTGCTTATGAGCGGTGTGGTGAGTGATGCTGAATGGTTGTCGATGAGGATGATGGCGATATCTTCGATTGCCCTGAGCGTGACGTTGTCGGGATTGTCCTTGTATGCGATTTTGAGCATGGAATTTTGTACCGAAAGTTGGACGGGGCTTTCGAAAACGAGAGTCTGTTTGGGCATGTTTCTCCTTCTGTTTTTGCGTGAATTTTGACTTTTTTAAAATTAGGCCGAACGAAAAGTCAAAATCATACCGAAAGGAAATGTAAAATTAGACCGATTGTGTTGACAAAATCATACCGATTATATATATTAAGGAGCATGAAGTCGACGAATTACAAGCCTAGAATCGTTGATGCGCAGATAGAAAACGCTCTTTCCACTTTCGGTGCCGTGTGTGTCGAAGGTCCCAAATGGTGCGGCAAGACTTGGACATCCGATTTTCACGCCAAAAGCAAAATTGAGCTAGGCGACCCGAGTGGAAATTTTCAGAATCGTCAACTTGCCGAACTCGACCCAAAACTGGTTTTAAGCGGCGATACACCGAGACTCGTCGACGAATGGCAAGAAGTTCCGTCGGTATGGGACGCTGTGCGTTACGAGGTTGACCATCGTGCCGCCAAGGGACAATTTATCCTGACCGGTTCATCGACTCCATCGCGTAAGGGGGTTCTGCACAGCGGAGCCGGACGAATTGCCAAAATCCGCATGCGCCCTATGTCGCTATACGAATCGGGAGCATCTAGCGGAACCGTTTCCCTACAAGACATCTGCAACGGCGAAATAGAATCTGTCATGACGGGCGACGTTCAATTAAAAGATTTGATAGAACTCGTTGTTCGCGGAGGGTGGCCCGGCAATCTCGGACTTACTACAGAACAATCCATGGCTATTCCTAAAGCCTATCTTGAAGCCATTGTCGACGACGATATGGACCGCCTCGACGGAATCAAACGGAACAAGAGCAAGATGAAGCTGTTGCTCAAATCACTCGCTCGAAACGAATCGACCACGGCGACCAATAAAATCCTGAAAAACGACATCAAGGAAATTGATGACGATGATATCGACACGGATACGATCGCGAGCTATCTTGATGTCTTGAAAAGACTCTTTCTTGTTGAGAACCAGCCCCCATTCAGCACAAAAATACGCTCAAAGCTTAGGGTTAAACAGGCCGAAAAAAGGCACCTGGCCGACCCTTCGCTTGCCGCATCGCTATTAGGCGCGACTCCAGATAAGCTTTTGCACGACTTGAACACTTTGGGCTTTCTGTTCGAATCGCTTTGTGAACGGGATCTGGATATCTATGCAAAATCCTTTGGCGGAAAATTGTACCATTACCAAGATTATGCCAACAGGGAAATTGATTCAGTCGTCAAGATGCCCGACGGCAGCTGGAACGCTTTTGAAATAAAACTCGGAGCGAATCAAATTGATGAAGCCGCACGGAACTTATTGGAAATACAAAAAAATATTTCCAACGACCCGGATGGCATTCCTCCATCCAATCTTTGCGTTATTTGCGGAATGAGCAGCGCTGCCTACAAACGCCCCGATGGAGTCATCGTCGTGCCGATTACGGCATTGAAAAATTAGTAAAGGGTGTTTCACCTCGGCACATAAAGAGCCTCTAGCGCATCAGCCTGTTCCAGAGCGCATCTTCGAGATCGCGTCTGGAATCTACGACGGCTACGACGAAAACCTGATTGAGGAGTTTCTTGTAGAAGACTCGCCAGGGCGAAATGGATAATTCACGGTAACCCCCTATTTGCAGGGCTTCAAGTTCGGCAGGAACTTTACCCAGGTCCGGGAACGACTCTAGCGTTTTACATTCACGTTTGATTCTTGCCAAGACGTCTCGGGCGTTTTGGGGGCTGTCTTTTGCGATGAACGTGACGATGGATTTTAGGTCGAAAGCGGCCGATTTCGACCAGATGACCTGAAATTTTTTACTTGGCATTCAATTTGCGCTCCAGGGAATCAAAAAGGTCTTTTTGCGAAATGACTTCGCCTTTGGCGATTTCCGTTTCGCTCTGCGCGAACAACTTGAAGAGCTTGAGCCCGTCTTGCATGGTCTGGAATGTATCGACATCCAAGATGACTCCGCGGGCCTCCCCGTTCTGTGTGACCACGTAAGGCGTGTGTGACTCGCATACGTGATCCAAAACTTGGGCGGCATTTGCCTTGATGTACGAAATCGGCTTGATGTTCTTTATCGGGTTCATGATGAGCCTTCTTGTTTTAAAATCGGACTGAATTTGATACTAAATATAGTCTTTTGGTGTTAGATAGGCAACAGGGGCGGGCGTTTGTTTTGGATTTTTTTCCTCAGCTCATAAAGCCCCTATAATGATGTGAACCCCGAAAGTTGGACACAACTTTCGGGGTTTTCATGTATAAGAAACACACAAAAGAAGAATGGGCCAAGGCCCTAGAACTCTACAAAAAAGGATATGGAACCAAAACCATTTCCAGAGTGATTGGCATAAATGAGGATTACCTCTGGCAAAGATGCCGGCAATACAATCTAACGGGCAGATGGTATGCTGGAAGGAAAAAGAATATTTGCGCTGATGCCGAATTAAAGACGGAGGTGGTAAAAGCCGCTACGCAACAATCACTATCTTTGGAAGAAATCATGGCCAAGTACGGAATCAGCCGCTATTGCCTCCAATCTTGGTTGCGGAAACACCATCACGGCGGATACGAGGAACTACTTGCCACCAAACAAAAAGGGAGACGCCCCAAAGTGCCAAAGCCAAAGCGGACAAAAGGAATGAGCGAACTTGAACGCCTCAGGGAAGAGAACGAATACCTGAAAGCGGAGAACGCCTACTTAAAAAAATTGAAGGCCCTAGACCAAGAAGAAAGTGCCGGGATGTTCGGTATAGGGCCCAAGTCGTCCATGAACTGAGCGCCGAGCACGCCCTGAGACATCTCCTGAAGGCAAGCGGACTGTCCCGCTCCACATACTACTACCACCTCAAGCAGAGGCAGGACCGCTACGCCGACGAACGCTGCCGGGTCAAGGCCGTACACGCCCAAAACAAGGGCCGCTACGGCTACCGCCGCATCGTTGCCCAACTCAGGAACGAGGGCTTCGCCATCAACCACAAGACGGTATACCGTCTCATGAAGGAAGAAGGCCTGAAGAACGTGCGCAAGCGCTGCAAGTACCGCTCCTACAAGGGAGAGGTCGGCAAGACTGCGCCGAACAGGCTCAAGCGGAACTTCAACACGAAGGCGCCCAACAGGAAGTGGACAACCGACGTGACGCAGATAAACATCGGAGCGGACAAGTGCTACCTGTCGCCGATACTCGACATGTACAACGGCGAAATAGTCAGCTACGCAATCTCGGACCACCCGGACCTGAAGATGGTAATGGACATGTTGGACAGGGCATACGCCAAAAAGCGTGTTTGGAAGCGGCTGGTTCTGCACTCGGATCAGGGGTGGCACTACCAGCACGCAATCTACCAGAAGTCGCTGAAAGATCACAAAATCATCCAGAGCATGAGCCGCAAGGGCAACTGCCTGGACAATGCCATGATGGAGAACTTCTTCGGGATAATGAAGTCGGAGCTTCTCTACCCGAACACGTTCAGGGACATGGACCACTTCAAACAGGAACTGAGGGAATATATCAGATACTACAACAACGACCGGATAAAGCTACGCTTAAACGGAATGAGTCCGGTACAATACCGGACTCATAACTCAGTTTTATCCTAACTTTAAACTGTCCAACTTTTTGGGTTCAGTTCATTACGACGGCTTTTCTTATATCTGAATTTCTTGTAGAGGTTGTCCGATTAGAGGAACCATAAGCTGAGGCCGAGCTTGATGGCGCGGAGCTTTGTCCCTTTCATGATGCTCTGGTCTTTTTCGTCTTCAGATTCGGACAGAACAACGCTTTGTGCATCCGGATAGAGTTCCGTGAGTCCGACGTAGAAGCGAGCGTTGACGCTCAGGTGGTCGGGGATGATATAGAAACCGATGCCCATGGCGACGCCCAATGCGAACGTTGACATGTCAGTTTTGTCGTCGAAGTCTGTGGGGGTTTCTATCGGGCCGAGACCAGGAAGCGTAATTTCGCTTTTCTCATATTCAAAATCGTTGCTGAGATTGAGCGTTAGTTGAGGACCAACTTCGAAGAAGGCTCGCGGATGCAGGACCGCCCTGAACAATAACGGAAGGACTAAGTTGCTCTGCTTCATCGTGATTTCAAGTTCATCGTAATCCTGGGACAATTTGAAATATTCAAAGTGAAGTTCCGGGGTGAACCACAGCACGTCGATGATTTCGAAGCGTGCGGTGATACCGACGTCGAAACCCCATCCGCTTGCTTCGCCATCGGCACCGTTGAGGTTGTCGGTTCCCCAGTAGTCGGCAATGTTGTAGTCACCGCGGATGCCGATACCGGCTGTGGCGTTGCGGACCTTTTTAGCCGGCTGTTCTGCCGTGGTCTTGTCAATTTCAGAGATCGAATCTTGCGGAGCTGCGGTAGTCTGTTGGACGGTAGTTTGCTGGACCGTGGTCTGTTGGACGGTTGTCTGCTGAACGGTGGTGTCCTCTTGCTGGGCGAAAACGCATGTTGCCGCAAAAAGGATTGCAGATGCGGCTATAGTGGCTTTTTTCATAGTTTCTCCATAAAAAACTAGGAACACTTTGGTTAAAACTTTTACCTAAAGATAGCATGTTTTTACCAGGAAGCATTATCAAAATTAGCGAAAAGGACTTGTTTTACTCAAAAAATATTTTTTTCTATAGAATCTCTTGACAAACGGCTCCAATGTTTTTATATATGAATACATGAATAGTTGTTCATGTATTAAAAATAAAAATGGCGATATTTCGATGGATGTCCTGTTCGAACTGTCGGAGTTCTTCAAGTTCTTCGGCGATACGACGCGCATCCGCATCATCCACCTCATGCTTTCGGGCGAAATTTCGGTGAACGAGATTGCCGAGAAGTTGAATCTGGAACAGTCGGTGGTGAGCCATCAGCTCCGAATCCTCAGAACGGCGAACCTTGTGAAGCCTCGCCGTGAAGGGCGTAAGATTTTCTATTCGCTCGATGATGAGCATATCGGCCTTATTTTTAATACGGGTCTCACGCACATTTTGCACAAGAAGGGTAAATAATATGTCTGCTGTTGTCGACATCCTTGAAAAATTTGTCTGGCAGTTTGTTACTCTGTTTTCTGAAATGGCTCCGTTTTTGCTGCTTGGCTTTTTGCTGGCGGGCATTTTGCATGTGTGGGTGCCGAACCACTTGTACGTCCCGAAGATTGCGAAGCCGAATTTTAAGTCGGTGCTGTGGGCGGCACTGTTCGGCGTGCCGCTCCCGATTTGCAGTTGCGGCGTAATCCCGACTTCCATTGCGTTGCGTAGGGAAGGGGCGAGCAAGGGCGCGAGCGTAAGCTTCCTCATCTCGACACCTGCGACAGGTGTGGACTCGATTCTTGCGACGTATTCATTGCTGGGCGGGCCCTTTGCGATTTTGAGGCCGGTGGCCGCGTTCGTGACGGCGATGCTTGGCGGTGTATTTACGAATTTCGCAACCCGCAACGAGAAAGACGGCTCGGTCGCTGAAGCTGCCGGGACGCATGAACATCATCACGAGCATCACCATGAACATCATCATGAGCACGAACATTGCGATGATGACCACTGCGGTTGTTCCGACGAACATTGCGAATGCTGCGGCTGTGATGAGGACGAACATCATGAAGAACGTTCGTTTGTCCAGAAGATAGCCGAGACTTTCCGCTACGGGCTTGTCAACATGGTGGGTGACGTGAGCAAGTGGCTCACTATCGGGCTTTTGCTTGGCGCTTTGATTGCCGCCTTCGTACCGGACGATTTCTTCCTGTTCCTGCACGAATACTCGTTGCTGTGCATGTTGGTGGTGTTGCTGCTTGCCATGCCGATGTACACCTGTGCGACTGGTTCCATCCCGCTGGCGCTCGCGCTTGTGGAAAAGGGAATTACGCCGGGGGCTGCGCTGGTACTGTTGATGGCGGGCCCTGCGACAAGTATCGCTAGCATGCTCGTGGTAGGGAAGGCTTTTGGCAAGCGGACGCTCGTTGCGTATCTGGTGTCGATTGCGCTTGGTGCAATGGCATTCGGCTTTATCGTCGATACGTTCTTGATGGATACGTTCCTTACGTCGATGCTCCCGCATGTTTCGGATGAATGTCATGGGCATGGGGCGCTGGGCATATTCGATTACGCCTGTGCCGTGCTGCTTGCCTCCTTGATGATTTATGCGAAGTTTGCGCATAAAGGCTGTGGCGGTCACTGCGGTTGTGGCGATCACGGTTGTTGCTGCTGCGAAGACCATGACGACGATGAATGTGGTTGTCACGAACATGAACACGAATACGGCGAATCTTGCCATTGCCATGAACATGAACACGGGCATTGTGACCATGACGAGCCGGTGTCGGTGACTTACCGCGTGAACGGCATGAACTGTAGTCACTGCAAGGCTTGCGTGGAAAAGGCTGTCCGTATGTTAGACGGTGTGGTGTTTGCCGAAGCCGATGTCGCGAGCAAGGAATTGCGCGTGCAATGGCACGACGAAGACGATGTAAATGAAGATGCGCTCAAGACGGCTGTAGATGAAGCTGGTTTCGAGTTCTGCGGGAAAATTTAATCGAGCTTAATAGGGATTGTCATTGCGAGGCCGTGTACGGTAAAGATTGTCATTGCGAGGCCCTGTAAGGGCCGCGGCAATCTTCTGCAATAGTTGTTGCTATTTTGCCCTGTTCGCGAAAACTTCGAAGTCTTCGGGTGTCGTGAGCTTGTCGTTTGCGACGTTGCCCTTCACGATATAGACGCTCTCTCCGAAGTATTCCAGTATGCTTGCTTCGTCGGTGGGCGTAAAGTTCAGAGGCTCTGCGGCAATGTGCCCGTAGAGCTTTTTCAGTAACGCGATGGAGGCTGCTTGCGGTGTTTGCGCCATCCAGACGGTGTTGCGGTCGATGGTTGTTTCGACGCGCCCGTCCTTTGCAATCTTGATGGTGTCGACGGCAGGTTTTGCTACGAGGCAACTGCCCTTGCTGATGAGCGTTTCGCAGACGTCAAGAATGATTTCCTTGCTCACGAACGGACGCGCCACGTCGTGGACCAGCACGTATTCGGCGTTGCTTGTAAGCGCATTCACTCCGTTTTCTACGGACTGCCAACGCTCCGCTCCGCCCACGACGATTTTCAGCTTGGGGTGCGAGAATTCTTTTTCGAAATGGTCCTTCCAGTCGGCGGGCACGGCCATCACGACTTCGGCGATTTCTTCCATCTCGAGGAAAGTCTCAAGGCTGTAGCGGTACACGGGCTTGCCTCCCAGGAGCATCAATTGCTTGGGAATGTTTCCGCCCATGCGTTTGCCGAGTCCCCCGGCGGGGAGTACTGCCGCGAATCTGCCTTTCAAGTTCTGCATGGTGGTAAAGATATAAAAAGGAGACCCCCGCCTACGCGGGGGTGACAACGAAAGTGGGGAAGACGGCGGTATACCAAGTGATGGGCTTCGCTCCTCGAGCCTCGTGCCTCTAAACTTCGCCAATGCGCCGTAGCTTCAACAGCGGGACACCCGCTTCGCGGCATTCGTCCAGGTTCAATTCGAAATCGATGCTCCAGTCGTTGAAATCTTCTTCGTCCTGGAGCATTTGCTGTACGTGCATCGTATTGCCTTCGTAGGTGACGATGGTGTGGGCGAGCGCGCGACCTTCCACGTCCATGCGGAACTTGTGGTGTTCGGCGGTGTAGGCGGCCATGATTTCGAGCAGGCGCTTTTCGGTCCACGGTGTACCGTTTTCGTCGGCGAGCATTTCGCCTTCGGCCAAATCTTCGGCGAGGCTGTCGAGTACGTCCGCAAAATCTTGCTTGGCGAGGCTTCCCATAATCTGGAAAATGCGTTGGCGGACCATGTTGAGGAATCGCTTCTTGTCGTAGGTGATGTCGGCGGTGGCCTTGTCGGCACCGAAGGCCTTTTCCGCTTCGTCTTCGGCGGTTCCCGCTTCCAAGCGCTTCTGGTAGTCTTCGGGATGGGCCATCTTTTCCCATTCCTCGAGCAGGCTCGAGTCGACACGATGGATCATGTCACCCAAGTAATCCTGCATCTCGAGGAGTTCCTCGTTTTTGTAGCCGTCGGGCACCGTCTGGCTCAAAACTTTATAGACGTAGTTCAGATGGCGCAGCAGAATCGCTTCCATACGTTGCAGGTTGTATTGCTTTACGTAGCCACTGAATGTGCTGAAGTTCTCGAACATTTCGCGAACGATGCTCTTGGGCTCCACGTTCACATCGACCCACGGGTGGACTTCGGCAAAGGCGTTGTACGTGTCGTAAATGAAGTCTCGCAGCGGCTTGGGGTACTCGACCTTCTCGAGTTCTTCCATGCGCTGGTTGTATTCCATGCCCTGCGCCTTGAGTTCGTTCAGGCGGGCATCGCGGGCCTTGTTCTGCTGGATACGCAGGATCGCTTCGGGGTTTTCAACGATACTTTCGCACAAGGTGATTACGTCAAGCGCGTATTCCGGCGAATCCTTGTCTAGTTTCGGGAGCGTGTCGAGCAGGTACAGCGAAAGCGGCTGGTTCATCGCGAAGTCGTCTTGCAAGTCCATGTTCACGCGCAGGTGGCTGTATCCCGGAGCGACGGGTTTCACGAATTCGATAATCTTCTTTTCTACAAGGCTGCGGAACAACATGAAGGCGCGGTGCTGCAACTGCTTCTTGCTGGCGGCGCTCTCGTGGCAGTCCTTCAACAGGTTGCGCATGGCGCGGCAGCCGTCGGTCTCGCGGCTCAATATGTTCAGGAGCATCCCGTGGTCCACGTGGAAACTCGAAGTGAGCGGTTCGGGCTGGGCGTCGATCAAGCGCTTGTATGTGCTTTCGTCGAAGGGTACATAGCCGTGCTCGGGCGGCTTGCGCTTTTGGAACTTCTTGCCGGTCTGGCGGCTTTTCGCCTCGAGTTTCAAGTTCTCAATGACATGTTCGGGAGCCTGTGCCACCACGTAGCCTACGTCGTCAAAGCCCTTGCGGCCGGCGCGGCCTGCAATCTGGTGGAAGTCTCGTGCCGTGAGAATCGCTGTCTTGTCGCCGCTGTACTTGCAGAGCTGCGTGAAGAGCACCGTGCGGATAGGGACATTCACGCCCACGCCGAGCGTGTCGGTGCCGCAGATAACTTTCAGCAAGCCTTTTTGGGCGAGCTTTTCGCAGAGGATGCGGTACTTGGGCAGGAGGCCGGCGTGGTGCAGCCCGATTCCCTGCTTGAGCCAACGTTTGACATCGGGGCCGTAAGGGCTGGAGAATCGTACTTCCTTGATGGCCTCGTTTATCTTGACTTTTTCCTCTTTGGTGCAGAGGTCCAGGCTCATGAAGTTCTGCGCGTTGCTTGCGGCGGCGGCCTGTGTAAAGTGGACCACATAGACGGGCGCTTTTCCCTCGTTTACCAGCTTCTGAACTTCGGTCGAAATTTCAGAGGTGCTGTAGCTGAAGTCAAGCGGCACCGGCCTCTGCGTGGAGCGCACGGTCACGGTCTCGCGCCCGGTATGCTTCGTGAGGTCGCGTTCAAAAAATTCGGTCGCACCGACGGTCGCGCTCATCAACAGGAATCTGGATTGAGGGAGCGTCAGGAGCGGTACCTGCCAGGCGACGCCGCGCTCGCGGTCGGAATAGTAGTGGAATTCGTCCATTACCACGTCCATGATGTCGAGCTTTTCGCCCTCGTTGAGCGCCATATTGGCAAGAATTTCAGCCGTGCAGCAGAGGATGGGGGCATCGTGGTTCACGGTCGCATCGCCGGTAGAAAGTCCCACGTTCTCGGCCCCGAATTCCTTGCAGAGCGCCATCCACTTCTCGTTCACCAGAGCCTTGATGGGGCAGGTGTACACGCTCTTGCGCCCATGCACGATGCTGTCGAAGTGAAGCGCCAGGGCAACCATGGATTTGCCGCTACCCGTGGGCGTATTCAGTATGACGTTCTTGCCGTCCAAGAGTTCGAGGATGGCTTCTTCCTGTGCGGGATACAACGTTGTACCGCGTGACTCCGCCCACTCCATGAAAGCTTCCAAAATGTCTTCGGAGTTGATTTTAGAAACGTCTCCGCCGCTTTTCTCGGCGAGGCTTGCGATAAAATCCTTGAGAATGAGCCTGTTTTGCTCTGCCATAGGGCGTAAAGATAATTATTTTTATTTTTATGAAAGGAATTGTACTTGCTGGTGGATCCGGCACGCGCTTGTACCCGCTTACGATGGTCACGAGTAAGCAGCTTTTGCCTGTTTACGATAAACCTATGATTTATTATCCGCTTTCGACGCTGATGCTGGCGGGTATCCGTGACATCCTGATTATTTCTACTCCGACGGACTTGCCGAACTTTGAACGCCTGCTAGGTGACGGGGCTGCAATGGGCCTTAACCTGAGCTATAAGGTGCAGCCGAGTCCCGATGGACTGGCTCAGGCGTTTATCTTGGGTGAAGAATTCATCGGCAACGATTGTTGTGCGATGGTGCTGGGCGATAATATTTTTTACGGGAACGGATTCAGCCCGCTTCTCAAGGCGGCCGTCAAGAATGCCGAAGAAAATGGTCGCGCGAGCGTGTTCGGCTACTATGTGGAAGATCCGGAACGTTTCGGCGTGGTGGAATTCGACGATGATGGCAAGGTCATCTCGGTGGAAGAAAAACCGAAGGAACCCAAGAGCAATTACGCCGTTACTGGCCTTTATTTCTATGACAACCGCGTCGCAAAATTTGCGAAGGCGCAGAAACCCAGCGCTCGTGGTGAACTGGAAATCACCGATCTCAACAAGACATACCTTGACATGGGCGAACTCGACGTGGAACTCCTCGGTCGTGGGTTCGCATGGCTCGATACCGGCACGATGGATAGCCTCATCGAAGCGGGCGAGTTTGTGAAAATGGTGGAGTGTCGCCAGGGTATCCAGATTAGCGCGGTAGAAGAAATCGCTTACAGGAACGGTTGGATTAGCAAGGAAAAATTGCTGGAGTCCGCCGCCAAGTATGGAAAGTCTCCGTATGGTCAACATTTGAGGAAAGTTGCAGAAGGAAAGATTAAATATTAGTAAGCAGTAAACAGTGGTTAGTAAACAGGAATAGTTTGCCGGCGTAGCCGCGATTATTTAAACCTAACCACTAATCACTAACCACTAACCACTTTTTATTATGAAGCGTTCCATTGTTATCACCGGCGGTGCAGGGTTTATCGGAAGCCACGTTGTGCGCCTTTTCGTGAACAAGTACCCGGAATACAAGATTATCAACCTCGACAAGCTGACCTACGCGGGCAACCTTGCGAACCTCAAGGACATCGAAGGCAAGCCGAACTACAAGTTCGTGAAGATGGACATCTGCGACTTCGACGCGTTCTACAAGCTCATGCAGGATGAACAAATCGACGGTATCATCCACCTTGCTGCCGAAAGTCACGTGGACCGCTCCATCAAGGACCCGTTCACCTTCGCAAAGACAAACGTGATGGGTACGCTCTCCTTGTTGCAGGCCGCAAAACTCTATTGGGAAAGCCTCCCCGAAAAGTACGAAGGCAAGCGGTTTTACCATATCTCGACCGATGAAGTCTATGGTGCGCTCAAGATGAACCACCCGGAAGGCATCACGCCCCCGTTCACGACTACGGCATCCAGTTCGGAACACCATTTGGCGTATGGCGACGATTTCTTCTACGAGACAACGAAGTACACGCCTCACTCTCCGTATTCCGCTAGTAAGGCGGGCTCCGACCACTTTGTGCGCGCATTCCACGATACCTACGGTATGCCGACGATTGTGACAAACTGCTCCAATAACTATGGTCCGTACCAGTTTCCCGAAAAACTTATTCCGCTGTTCATTAACAACATCCGCCACAAAAAGCCACTGCCAGTTTACGGCAAGGGCGAGAACGTTCGCGACTGGCTCTTTGTAGAAGACCACGCCCGCGCTATCGACATAATTTTCCATAAGGGCAAGATTGCCGAGACGTACAACATCGGCGGTTTCAACGAATGGAAGAACATCGACATCATCAAGGTCGTCATCAAGACGGTGGATAGGCTGCTCGGTCGCGCCGAAGGCGAGGACATGAACCTCATCACCTACGTGACCGACCGCCTGGGCCACGATGCCCGCTATGCGATTGACTCCACCAAGCTCCAGAAGGAACTCGGCTGGGAACCGTCTCTGCAGTTCGAGGAAGGTATCGAGAAGACAGTGCGCTGGTACCTCGACAACCAGGAATGGCTTGATAATATTACCAGTGGTGATTACGAAAAGTATTACGAAAAAATGTACGGAAATAGATAGTAGACAGTAGGAAGTAGGCAGTAGACAGGAAAAAGATAATGGGAAAATTTAATTTTGTGAAAACCTCTATTGAAGGCGTGACTATCGTTGAACCCACGGTGTTTGGTGACGCTCGTGGATACTTCATGGAAACCTACAACAAAGCGGAGTTCGATGCCGCCGGTCTTGAGGTGAATTTCGTGCAGGATAACGAGTCCCGCAGCAAGAAGGGCGTTCTTCGCGGACTCCATTTCCAGAAGAAGAACCCGCAGGGAAAACTTGTTAGAGTAATCGATGGCGAAGTTTTTGATGTGGCCGTAGATTTGCGCAAGGGGAGCCCAACGTTTGGCAAATGGGAAGGCATTGTACTTTCCGCTGAAAAGAAAAATCAGCTCTACATTCCGGAAGGCTTTGCTCACGGGTTTGTTGTGCTGAGCGAAATGGCGTCTTTTGTTTATAAGTGTACCCGCCTCTATGACCCGAAGGACGAGGGGGGGCTTATGTGGAACGACCCCGCTATTGGTATTGAGTGGCCTATCGGAAACGGATTTCAACCGCTCCTTTCCGAAAAAGACACGAAAAATCCGTTGCTCAAGGACCTAGGCTTTGCATTTGAATTGTAGGGATTAGGATCTAGAGGCTAGGGGCTATAGAGTAAATAATCGCGGCAAAGCCGCCCTCAAAGATGCGCTTCGCGCATGATTCTTCTCCCTAGTCTCTAGCCTCTAGTCTCCAGCCCCTAGATTCCCAAGCAACTTTGCTACAATTTTAACACCAGATTCTAGATCCTGAACCCTAGCCCCTGACCATTTTTCTATTTTATTGACGTATGAAGAATATACTTGTTGTTTGTACTGGGAATGTGTGTCGCAGTCCGACGGGAGAATATCTCCTTAAAAAGGAACTTGGGCCAGATTTTGATGTAAAAAGTGCGGGCCTTGGTGCGCTGGTAGATCACCCTGCTGACGAAACTGCCTTGAAAATTGCGCATGAACATGGTGTGGACATGAGTGCGCATCGTGCTCGCCAGATTACCATGGATATTCTAAAATGGGCCGATTTAATTCTGGTTATGGAAGCGGGTCAGAAAAGTGAACTCGTTCACAGGTATCCGTGGTTGGAAGGAAAGGTCTTCCGCTATGGGAAATCCATGCGCGTCGATGTTCCTGACCCGTACCGTCGGCCGGAAAGTGCTTTTGTGCTGGCATGGAACTATTTGTCTAAATTGACTCCCTATTGGGTTGATCTTATCAAAAAAGGAAAAATGCCGGAATAAGTCGGCAAGGTGATGTCTATGAGACTTAAGCTTCTTCTTGGTTGTGCTATGGCGGTGCTCTTTTGCGGTTGTTCTGCGGGCCCCCATATGCGCATGGAAATCCCGGAGGATTCCGTAGAATATAACGGAATAAAATTCTTTTTGCACGATATAAATTCGGGTGATTTTGGCCAGACTGAAACGGCTACTGCTGTTGCTGCCGCTGCTGCCGATACGATGCAGATGGGCGATGTGAAGGATTTGATTTCAGATTCCATGCCGAACTTGGAATACCGAATTGGACCGTTGGATATGGTTCAGGTCGTGGTTTGGGAACATCCTGAATTGACGTCTCCCATGGGGCAATACCAACCTGCTGGTCAGAAGGTGACTACCGAAGGAAAACTCTTCTACCCGTATGCCGGTGAATTGCAAGCGGCGGGCTTAACGGCCCAGGAACTGCGTACAGAAATTACGAAACGTCTGTCGGACAAGATTTTGAACGATCCCCAGGTGGATGTCCGTGTAACAGGTTACAATAGTCTCAAGATTTTTGTATCTGGGGAAGTTAAAAAGCCGGGATACATTGCGATTGATGAAATGCCGATGACTCTCCCTGTTGCCTTGGCCGAAGCGGGTGGTTTTACCGAAGATGCCGATTTGTCCTTGATTCAGATTCGTCGTGACGGGAAAGTGTACAACTTGGATTACACGTCTATTTTCGCATCGGATCTGCCCGTGGACAAGATTCTTTTGAAGCCGAGTGATCAGTTGTATGTGTCTTCGAAATTAGAAACGCAAATGAACAATCGAGTTTTTGTGCTTGGCGAGGTGCAAAGAACTGGTGTTGTTGATATGATGAATGGCAAACTTTCTCTTATAGATGCACTGGCGACATCTGGCGGTTTGGATGCTGTAAACGCTTCGGCTAGGTCAGTCTATGTCATCCGTAATACGAATCAGGATCGCGTAGATGTTTTCCATCTAGATGCAAAAAATGCGATGGCACTTGCAATGGCTGATCGTTTTGATCTGAACGCCCATGATGTTGTTTATGTTGACGCTTCCGATCTTGCTACTTGGAACCGCCTTTTTGGTCTGATATGGCCGAGCGTCAATGCCACATACAATGGCATAAATGCAGCTCGCAATGTGAGACTTTTGATACGTGGCAAATAGGGCTGGCAATAATAGGGGCTTAGTGTTATGATTAACTTGATTCTTTGTGGTGGTAACGGAACTCGTCTTTGGCCCATAAGCCGTTCGCTTATGCCCAAGCAGTTTGCCCGTTTGTTTGATGGAACGTCCTTGTTCCAGCGTACGGTGACGACGAATGCTCGCGTTTGCGATGAACAGTACGTTATCAGTAATGCAGAACAGTATTTCTTGGCTAAAGACCAGCTAGAAGAAGTCCGCTCCAAGAAATCTCGCTTTATGCTTGAACCGGTGGGGCGCAATACGGCACCCGCGATTGCGCTTGCTTGTTTCAGTCTCCAGCCGGATACCATTGTGCTTGTATCTCCTTCGGACCATGTGATTCGCAAGACTGATGCCTACGAAGAATGCCTTCACAAGGCTGAATCGCTTGCCAAGAAAGGTTTCTTGGTGACTTTCGGCATTACGCCGACCGGCCCGGAAACCGGTTACGGTTATATCGAAGCCGATGGCGAAGATGTGAAGCGCTTTGTCGAAAAGCCCGATTTGGAAACGGCGAAGAAATATGTGGAATCCGGACGCTTCTTCTGGAACAGCGGTATTTTCTGTTTCAAGGCGTCGGTGTTCCTCAACGAACTCAACCATTATTCTCCCGAAATTTATACTGCGGCAAAGCGGGCTTTCGCTTCTGCCAAAAAGGAAAACCGCGATTCGCTGATTCGCGTGGACATGGACGACATGTTGGCCATCCCGTCCAACTCCATCGACTATGCCGTGATGGAAAAGTCCGACAAGGTGAAGGTTGTCCCGAGCGACATCGGCTGGTCCGACCTTGGTGCTTTTGATTCCCTCGCCGGTGAATTTGAACACGACGAAAACGGCAACAACAAGAACGCGAAGCATCTCGGTATTGGTACCAAGAATTCTTTAATCATGGGTAGCCAGCGCCAGATTGCGACGATTGACCTTGACCACATGCTGATTGTGGATACGCCCGATGCTTTGTTGGTGGCTCCGCTTTCGAGCAGCCAGAAGGTGAAGGCCGTGGTGGATGAACTCAAGCTTCGCGGGTCGGATTTGCCCCGTGTACCGCAGACGGTGAGCCGTCCGTGGGGAACGTACTCTGTTCTTGAATCATCGGACAACTACAAGATGAAACGCATTGTGGTGAAGCCGGGCGAACGTCTCAGCCTGCAAAAGCACTTGCACCGTTCCGAACACTGGGTCGTGGTGAGCGGCACCGCAACTTGTACCGTTGGCGACAAGGTGTTCTATGTGCGCCCGAACGAATCGACGTACATTCCGGTGGGCGAGGTTCACCGCTTGCAGAACGAGGGCCGTCTCCCGCTCGTCATCGTCGAAGTCCAGGTGGGTGAGTACACCGGCGAAGACGACATCATCCGCGTCGAAGACGATTACCACCGTTGCAAGTAACAACCCACTGTCATCCCCGGCTTGACCGGGGATTTCCTTTTTATACAAGAAAAACGGACCGCCAGGTCCGTTTTCTTTTGCGCCGTCGGCGCCATTATTTACTCTAGTCCCTAGGCCCTAGATCCTAGCCCCTAAAATTGACTCAGGAATCTCTGGTCGTTGCTGGTCAGGAGTCCGATTTCCGGGATAGCGTGGCGTAGCATGGCGATACGGTCGAGACCGAAGCCGAATGCAAAGCCCGTGTACTTCTCGGAATCGATGCCGCAGTTCTTGAACACGTTCGGGTCCACAGAACCGCAACCGCCGATTTCCATCCAGCCGGTTC
>JAEEGI010002687.1_pt1 | contig 43151 bp, 38 predicted proteins | sample 8958751 | NCBI WGS metagenome assembly JAEEGI01 (sample SAMN16246545, study PRJNA631951) | gut metagenome | biome: gut microbiome; feature: rumen; material: KS-attached | host: Bos | place: Iran: Karaj | collected 2018-10 | reverse complement strand
TCTGGCCCTTGGGCGCGTCCTGCGGCTCATTGTATAGCGGCAGCGGGTCGGGCCAGTCGCCCGGCCATCCGTAACTGTCGTTGGTGTAATAGGTTGTTACGTATTCCACCTTGCGGACCATGGCGGTGATGTCTTTGCCATCCGTCAAATCAGAGTTGCCGTCAGCAACGCCAAAGCCATCTACCTTTACGGAAATCCCTTTCAGATCCTCCTTGGGGTTGATAACTACAATAAACGACTCGTATTCGTGGCGGGCGGTAGAGAGCTTCACCTCGTGGCCCTTGCGCTTTGCCACGGGGGTGTCCTTCATCACCTTGTAGATGCCCTCAGCCCACCATACAGCCGCCTTTGGCCCGTTTTCCACCAGGTAGCCGTAGCCTCCCTGCGCGGTCATATACGGGTCGCACTTGTCCATCTCGCCGGGGAGTTTCTTCTGGGCGCTGGCCGGAATCGCCTCGCACAGCGCGAACGCTAGTATTAGTAGGATTATCTTCATATTGGTATCATTAATTCCGGTATCGGTCCGGGCTATGGACCGATACCTTAAAATTCGGGCGTTTTTTCGGGTATCCTGCAATGTTTTGGACCGATACCCTAATGGCGGGACCTAATTGTATTTCTCCAGCAGTGCGGCTATCTGCTCGCGGCGCTGGAAGAGATACTGCGGGTCGTAGATATACCAGATGTCGGTGGTCTCCAGGTTGTCGTCCATAAACACTTCGGGGGGCAGCACCAGCAGTTTACGGGCCTTGGCGGCGTCGGATGAGCTCATCTGCGGGATATTCGCCTCCAGCATTGTCAGGTATTCAAAGTCTTCCAGGCCGTCGCGCAGCGTCTCCAGACGCAGGCTGGGGATGGGATAGCCGGTGTATGCGGTGGTCTTGTCTTCGTTAGGGTGGCGGTTGTGTGGGTAGAAGAAGATGCCGTCGCCCACCGCCAGCAGCCGCTGTGTGAGCTGGTCGCTGTAGGCAAAGCAGTATGGCTCTTCCCACGGATCCTGCAGTTTGCCGCCGGTATACTGGCTGCCGGAATTCCAGTCGGTGGAAGACCACATCAGTATGCCTTTGAAACCGTACATATAAGATGCCCACAGCCAGATGCGCATGTCAATGGCATTGGCATCGATAAAATCGGTGAAGTACGGGTGGTGTGTAGTGGCGCACAGGTAGTTCCATGGCTCCTGTTCCGGCCGCACCTGGTACTTCTTTATTACGTCGTGATTCTCAAAACATTCCCAGCTTACGCAACTGATGTCGGTGGAGCCGCTTATGTCCATAGTGTCGTAGCGCCGCTCGCGCCAGGTGATGAGCTCGGTCATAAATGTGCGGATGCCGGGGGCGTACTTCTTGAGCATTTTGTGAGTGTCCTCGAGCAGGGGATATGCCGGCGGCATGGGCTCGTCGCCCCAGTAGAGCATGGACTTGTCCAGCATGCCGGCCTTCTTCAATCCATCGTGAACCTGAGTCAGACAACTGCCCATAATATGTTCATATTCAGGAGTTCCCTGCTTGAAGCCGGCAATCTGTCCCGGCCAGGAGTTGCCAAAGTTGACGCTGCCGATGCCTATCAGATTTACGGAGAAATAGCGCATCCCTTCAATGTCGCGGTACTTTTCCGCAGCCTTGTTGAAATCGGTGAAATCGACATCTACCCTGATTTTGTCAAGGTCGACCTCAAAGTTGCCTTGCGGGAAGATATTTTCGCCTGTGGTGCAATCAATTATCTGAAGATCATCGAACCAGGTGGTGGCAGTGTCGCTTCCGGAGGCAAGGTAGCCGGCGGCGAAGAGCCTCACCTGAATATATGCGGTGCGGGGGTCCAGGCGGTTGATTTCCAAGGTAAAATTCTGCCAATCGCCGTTCATGTCCAGATGTTTGTGGAGGCGACGGAATGTGAGAGGTTTGCGGTCGGCGTCAAAGCAGTCCACAATCAGCTGGGTGGTTGTCTCCTCGCTGGATTTGGCGCTTACGTTGATGCGGTAATGGGCATCGCTTTTGACAGGGATGAATCTTTCCCGCCAAACCGCCTCGACATTGCCGCCTGTGGAGCCGTCAGAGACCACGAAAGAATATTTGCCCTCTACCGCAGTGCTGCTGTCGTAAAAGCCGCCGGTCCATTCGGGCTGGGTGACATTGTATTTAATCGGGTCCAAAAAGAACGGGTCGCGCGTCTGTATCTTGTAGTCGTTGAAGGCTTTGATGTAATTGTCAAATGCTTCCCGCTTTTGCTCTGCTGTGTTGAGGTTTTCGTAAAGGATGACCTGATTGAACCAGAGGCCGAAGTCGGCGTTGCAGCTGGGACGGTCGGGCAGGGTGAAGTTGCGCACGCTGACACTCACCGGTGCCGATACTTTCCATCCGGAGGAGTCGGAGAGCGTTACACGGCCGGAATAGGCTTTGGCGCCAAACTCCTTCGGAGTCTTTAGGGTGATCCAGAACGATGTATTTTCGCCTTTGGGCGCGTCCTGCGGCTCTTCGTACAGCGGCAGCGGATCGGGCCAGTAACCGGGAAAACCGAAATCGTCGCTGTTGTAGAACAGGTTTACATATTCGGTCTTGCGGACAGTGGCCTCGATTCCTTCCGGCAGGCCGCTGACCTCGACTCTAAGGTCCTTGAGCGTCTGTTTTGCGTTGATTACTACTATGAACGATTCGTACTCGTTGCGGGCGGTGGTCATTTTGACGATGCCGCCGCGACGCTTTGCCACCGGCGTGTCCTTCATCACCTTGTAGCACCCTTCGGCCCACCAGATATCGGCCTTGGGGGTATTCTTGATAAGATATCCGTAACCGCCTTGGGCTTTCATGTACGGGTCGCACTTGTCCAGCTTCTCCGCCTTCCAGGTTTTTGCCGTTGCAGGCAGAGTTAAGAATGTTGCTACAGCAAGAAGCAGGATTGTAGAAATGTTGTGTTTCATCTTCAACTGTCGGTAACGGTACAAATCGTAACAGTGTTACCTGCAAAAATGGCCGTTTTTGAGGGTAATGCTGCAATAATCAGAAGCGTTACCCGCACTATATGGGTTATTATCTGTATTTCTCCAGAAGTTGAGCAATCTGGTCGCGGCGCTGGATCAGGATCTGAGGGTCCTGGATAGTGTAGGCCTCTTTGTCGGTGAGGCTGTCGTCTTGATAGGCCTCTTTGGGCAGAACCAGCAGCTTGCGGGCCTTGGCGGCGTCGGAGGCGTTCATCTTCGGAATCCGCTCCTCCAGCATCGTCAGGTATTCAAAATCCTCGATACCGTCGCGGAGAATCTCCAGGCGGACACATGGGATGGGGTAGCCGGTGTATGCGGTGGTCTTGTCTTCGTTAGGCTTGCGGTTGTGGGGATAGAACAGGGTTCCGTCGCCGCAGGCCAGCAGCCGCTGGATCATCTGGTGGCTGCTGCCAAAGCAGTAGGGGTCCTCCCACTGGTTCTGGAGCGTGCCTTTGGGCGATACGGTGGAGGAGTTCCACGATGTGCTGGCCCAGATCAGGATGCCCTTGAAGCCGAACTGGTACGATGCCCACAGCCAGATGCGCATGTCAATGGCGTTGTGGTCGATGAAGTTGGAGAAGTAAGGGTACTTGGTGCCGCAGCACAGGTAGTTCCATGCCTCCTTGCCGGGGACCTGATAGTTCTTTATGATGTCGTGGTTCTCGAAGCAGTCCCAGCTGACGCAGCTGATGTCGGTGCAGTCGCTGATGTCCAGGCTGTCGGTGGCATGGCCCCTCCAGGTGCTCATCTCGGTCATGAAGGTCTTGATGCCGGGAGCGTATTTCTTGAGCAGTCGATGGGTGTCGTACAGCACGGGATATGCCGGAGGATTGGGTTCGTCGCCCCAGTAAACATAGGCCTTGTCCAGCAGTCCGAGTTCCTCCAAGCCAGCCTGAAGTTTGGTCAGACTCTTGCCCATCAGCATTTCATACTCAGGTGTGCCCTGTTTGAAGCCGCACAGATGTCCCAGTCGTGAACTGTCAAAATTGACGTCGCCGATACCGGCAATAGGGATGGTGAAGTAGCGGAAACTGTCGTCTGCATAATATTTCTTGGCCGCCTTTGCGAAATCGGTGAAATCTATGTCGACGGTTATCGCATCGGGGTCGACCTCAAAATTGCCCTCCGGGAAGAGGTTTTCGCCGGTGGTAAGGTCGGTAAGGCGGACATCGTCCCACCAGGTGGTGCCGACCTCCTCGCCGCCGCGGCAGGCGCCGCCACCAAAGATGCGTACTTGAAGATATTTGGTGCGGGGGTCAAGTCTATCCAGATCCACAAAATACTCCGCCCACTCCTTGCCGGTATCAACCCACTGGAAGGCAGCGCGATAGGGAATGAGTTTCCCATCGGTATCGTAGCTGTCCACCAGGATATGGGTGTACACCAGGGTGTCGCTCCTTACCCATGCAGAAACCTTATATGAGTGGCTGCTGTCCACAGGGATGAGTTTGCGGGTGCAGATTCCCTCGGTGTTTCTGGTAACGGACGGGTCTTCCAACTTGTAGGAGTACTTGCCTTCCTTGACGTACTGGGTGTCGTAATGTCCGCCGCTCCAGTCGGTCTGGGAAAAGTTGTATCTGATGGGGGTGCGGTAGAAGGGGTCGCGGGGCTGGATGCGATAGTCCTTGAAAGCCTGCATATAGTTGTCGTAGGCGGTCTGCTTCTGCTCCTCGGTTTTGAGATTTTCATAGGGCTCCACTACCCAGAACCACAGGCCCATATCGGCGTTGACGCTGGGGCGCTGCGGCAGTTCAAAATTGCAGACCTTGACGCTGACGGGAACGTTAACCTTCCAACCGCCGTCGGCGCTAAGGCTCACGCGGCCGCTATAGTTGCCTGCCGAATGGGATGCGGGAGTCTTGAGAGTAATCCAGAAGGATATATTCTCGCCGGCGGGAGCATCTTCTGGCGTTTCATAGAGCGGCAGAGGGTCGGGCCACAGGCCGGGAAAGCCAAAGCTGTCGCTGTTGTAGAATATGTTGACATATTCGGTCTTGCGGATGGTGGCCTCAATGTCGGAAGGGAGGCCGTTGACCTCGACCTTCAGGTTCTTGAGCTCCTGTTTGGGATTGATCACGACAATGAACGACTCATATTCATTGCGGGCTGTGGTCAGCTTTACGGTGCCGCCGCGGCGCTTTGCCACCGGCGTGTCCTTCATCACCTTGTAGCACCCCTCGGCCCACCAAACGGCAGCCTTGGAGTTGTTCTGGACCAGATAACCATAACCGCCCTGCGCCTTCATGTACGGGTCGCATTTGTCAAGTTTCTCTGCAACGAACTTTTTCTGTGCCGCGGCCGGCAGCGCTACCAGAAGAGCGCAAGCGATAATCAACGATATTCTTTTCATATTAAAGGTATTTTTCTATCAGGTTGGCAACCAGTTCGCGGCGTTCCAGCAGGAACTGCGGGTCCTGGATGAAGTATTTCTCCGGGTGGTCGGCATCGTCGTCCATGAAGACCTCTTCCGGAAGCACCATCAGTTCCCGGGCGGCTGAAGCATCATCTTCGCTCATTTCCGGAAGCCTGGCTTCCAGCAGCTTGAGGTATTCAAAGTCCTCGATGCCGTCGCGGTTAATCTCCAGGCGGATGCTGGGGATGGGATCGCCGGTAAAGGCGGTCTCCTTGTCCTCGTTGGGATGGCGGTTGTGCGGGTAGAACAGTATGCCGTCGCCGCAGGCAAAGAATTCGGGACCGTTCTTGCCGTTGCCGTAGCAGTCGGGGGTGTCCCAGGTGTCCATCAGCTGCCCTTCCGGCATAACGCAGGCGGAGTTCCACCAGTCGGAGCCCCAGATCAGGATGCCCTTCATCCCGTACATATAGGTCGCCCAGAGCCACAGGCGCATGTCGATGCCGTTGTGGTCTATGAAATCGGTGAAGTAGGGATATTTGGTTGCGCAGCACAAATAGCTCCAGACCTCCTGTCCCGGGCCGCTGTAGTCGAACACCTTGGAATGGTTGTCAAAGCAGTTCCAGCTCACGCAGCTGATATCGGTGACGTCGCCCACGTCAAAGTCGGCAGGCTTCTCCAGCCAGGTGACCTGCTCCGTCATGAAGGTACGGATGCGCGGGGCGTATTTCTTCATCAGCGTGTGGACCTCGCGGATGTAGGGGTAGGAGGGCTCCAACGGCTCGTCGCCCCAATAAATGTAGCACTTATCCAGCACACCCGCCGCCTCAAGCCCTGCCTGCAGTTTGGGCAGATAGTCGGCCATCAGAGCCTCGTGTTCCGGTGTGCCAAGTTCATGGCCGCCGAACTCGCCGCGGTGGTAGCCGCCGGGGCCGCAGCTGCCCAATCCTTCGACTTTAACCACAAATGAATTGAAGCCGCCTTCGCCAAAGTACTTCTCAGCCACCTTGTTGAATTCAGTGAAATCCAGGTCCACGGTGCCGTCATCCTTGATAGTAGTGACAATCGGCGCAAACAAGAACGGGTCGTAGGGCGCTATTCTATATTCCAGATATGTGTCCAGATACTTGTAGAATACCTCCTTCTGCTGCTCGATGGTCTTGAGGTTCTCGTAATCTTTTATAAAGTCAAACCAGAGGCCGTAGCCGCTGGAGACGCTGGTATTACGCGGTAGCGCGAAAGGACGGACCTTGACACGAAGCGGGATCCGCACCTTCCAGCCGTCGCCCTTGAGGACGACACGGCCGCGGTAAGTGCCGCTGCGGCGGGTTTCCGGAGTCTTTATGGTGATCCAGAAGGATGTGTTTTCGCCGGCAGGCAGATCCTGCGCCACGTCATACAAAGGCAGCGGGTCGGGCCACTGGCCGGTATAGCCGAACGAGTCGCTGGGGGTGTTTACATTTACGTACTCTACCTTGCGCACTTTGGCCTCGACGCCCTTCGGCAGGCCTCGGAGAACAACTTTAACATTTCTGAGAGAGTCCTTCGCACTGACGACGACGATGAAAGATTCGTATTCATTCTTTGCGGTTGTAAGGTTAATCTTGCGCCCCTCGCGGGTTGCCACGGGGGTGTCTTTCATAGGTTTGTATACGCCTTCGGCCCACCAGACGTCGGCCTTCGGTCCGCTTTTGGCAAGATAGCCGTAGCCGCCCTGAAGGGTCATGTAGGGGTCGCATTTTTCCAGCTTCTCCGCCTTCCAATCGGTGGCGCCGGCAGAAAGGGAAATTAGCAGCAGGGCAGCCGAGGCCGCCAGGGCAAGTCTGAGTCTCATAACGGAGGCTTTTATTTGGTGAGGACTATGGCGAATCCGCCGCCGGCAGCCATGTGGATATTCAGGGTGTCACCGGCTTCAACGGTCTTGAACTCACGCTTGTAGTCGGTACCGAAGCGGTTGGCGTTGGCGCCGTCGCGGAATATCTCCGCTTTCCAGCTGCCGCTGCCCAGGAAACTGAGGTCGATGGCAACGTCACGCTCGTCCCAGTTGGTGATTCCGCCCACATACCAGGTCTTGCCGCTGCGTTTGGCCATGATTACCGATTCACCGACCTTTCCGCCGAGGCCCACTGATTCGTCGAATACGGTGGGGATGCGGGAGATGAAGCTCAGGCTCTCAGGTTCACGGCGATAGGCGCTGGGACCGTCGCAAAGCATGCAGAGAGGGGAGTCGAAGATGACATATTCGCCAAGCTGGTGGCAGCGGGTGCCCTGGCTCATGGTCTCGCGGCTCTTGAGATATCCGCCGCGGGAGCCATTGCGCATCGCTCCCTGGGTGTAATCTACCACGCCGGCAGCCATACGGATATACGGGAATGTCACGTCGTTCAGCGGCATGTCAATCTCGATGCCGCTCCAGCGCATATTCTCCAGGCCGTAAACGCCCTCGTAATTGAGTACGTTGGGGTAGGTGCGGTTCAGGCCGTGGGGCTTGAAGGCGCCGTGGAAGTCGAGTACCAGATGATATTTGGCGGCAATCTGCGCTGCCTTGGTGTAGAATTCGAGCATCAACTGGTCGTCGCGGTTCATAAAGTCTACCTTGAAGCCCTTGACGCCCATTGCGGAATAGTGCTTGCAGACATTCTCCATATCACGGGCAAAGGCGTAATAACCGGCCCAGAGGATGATGCCCACGCCTTTGTCCTTGGCGTATGCGAGCAGCTCTTCCAGGTTGATCTGCGGTACGATGTCAAACAGGTCGGCCTTGCCCTCAGTGCTCCAGCCATCGTCCATGATGATGTATTCGATGTTGTTCTCTGCTGCAAAGTCGATATAGTGTTTGTAGGTGTCATTGTTGATGCCCACCACAAAGTCGACGCCCGTTACATAGAAGTTGTTCCACCAGTCCCAGGCCACCTTGCCGGGCTTTACCCAGCTGAAGTCGCCTTTTGGAGCATCGCCCAGACGGTACACAATGTCGTTGTTCACCATCTGGATGTCCTCTGTGCTGATTGCAACGATGCGCCAGGGGAATTTCTCGCCCGCCTTGCATTCAGCCAGATAGTCGTAGCGGCTCTTGATTACCTCCTGGATGTTGTTGTAGCCACCCTGTTCCATATCCTTGGGCAGGGGAGCCCATACGCCGTGCAATTTGCTGGTGCCGTCGCCCTGCAGATACATGCCGGGATAGTCGTACAGCGCCGACTCCATGATGTTGATCTTGCGGCCCTTGGGGGCATCTATCATCTGCGGCAGGAAGGCAAGTTTTTCCGGGTGGATGGCGCTCAGGGCAGAATATTCATAAATATTCTCAAATGACGATTCGAAAGCGTTCCAGGAAAATCCTGCCCAGGTATTCCAGTCCTCCGCAAAGTTGAATTCTGCGGTTTCGCTCTTCACCTTGAAGGCCTTTTTGCTCTTGGAAACGAAGCGGTAGGCGACGCAGTCGTCGTAGGCGCGGAACACCACATCGCAATTCTTGTAAGACAGGGTGAGCTCGTTGTAATGGTCCTTGACCTCGGCCCTCTTGTACGCAATGGCCTTGAAGGTTTCGTTGGCGCTTCGGCGGGTGAATTTCTGCAGCTTGCCGCCTCCGTACACAGTGCCGTCGGTGAGCTTCATCTCTATCTTGGAATCCTTCAGCAGGCAGTCGCCGTCATAAAAAACTGAGTAGGAGAGGTTTTTTCCTGCAGTGATGCTGGCCACGACCTTGCCGTCGGGAGACATTACCTGAACGTTTTTGTCGGCAGCAGAAGCCACCAGCGTGCCAATCATTACGATGGCAGCCGTAACGATAATCTTCAATGACTTTTTCATTATGGTTGGATTTGTTTGGTTATTCGTTTTCCACGATGTTGTTGGCCACCACGGTACTGTCGCTCATGCGCAGCCGCAGCCAACGGGTGATTTCAGCCAGTTCTTCGGCGGTAAGTGCCTCGGCAGACTGAATCAGGGCGTTTGTTACCGGAACCTCGGCCACGCTGTCGCCCTCCATTCGCATATGCGAACCCCTGGACAGCGACAACCCGCTTACAGAAGGATATTTGTACTTTAGTTCCTTGGTGATCTGGGTATAGGGGATGGCGCTGCCGGCCGCCTGCTGTAATTCGCCCTCAAGCTCCTTGATGCGGGCATCCCTGGCAGCAATTGCCTCCTCGCTCTTTTCGTAAACCCCCTTGAGCAGTTCATCGGCCTTTGCGCCGAACGAGTTTACGCTGATATCCAGTTTCTTTGGATTGATGCCGTGCCTTTCGGCCGCCTTCTGCAGGTACTCCATGTCGCCCTGCGACAGTTCACCGGCAAACAGGATTTTTGCGGTGCCGCCGGAGATGCTGTAGTCGTATATGTAGGCGTTGCCGAAGGTCTTGTTCTCTTCTATGAATTCGTGGACGTTGCGCTCGATATTGTTCTGGCGGATCATCGAGATGGCACTGAGGACGCTGGGAACGATGATGGCCAGCAGTATGAGCGATGATATCGTGCTCCAACGGCGGCTGTGCGGGTCGTCTTCTCCAACTTTCTTGAATTTGAGCGACCGGGTGACCACCAGGGTGGCCAGCAGGATGAATACCGTGTTGATCAAGAACAGGTACAGCGCACCGAAGAAGTAGTGCATGTTGCCGCTGGCAAGGCCGAAGCCGGCGGTGCACAGGGGCGGCATCAGAGCGGTGGCGATGGCTACTCCGGAAAGCACCGTGCCGCGCTCTTTGCGGCTGTACTCCAGGGTACCGGCGGCGCCGCCGAAGAGCGCGATGAATACGTCGAATATGGTGGGGCTGGTACGGGCCAGCAACTCACTTGGGTTGGCCAGCTTCAGCGGAGTCAGCAGGAAGTAGAGGGTCGCGGCCAGCAGACTGACCACCACCATCACCAGAAAGTTCCTGATGGCGGCGATGAGCAGGTCGCGGTCGTTGATGCTCAGTGACAGGCCCATACCAAAGATAGGCCCCATCAGCGGCGAAACGAGCATCGCGCCTATGATTACCGGTATGGAATTGACGTTGAGACCCACTGAGGCTATGACGATGGAGCACACCAAAATCCATACGGTAGTGCCCTTTACGTTGATGCCGTGGCGAATTTTTTCGCTGGCTGCGTCGGTGTCAATCTCATCGCCGATACGGGTGATGGAGTGCCACTGAAGCTTGATATAGTCCCAAAGGGTGCGTTTCTCCGCCATATTGAGCCGGTATTATTTGATTTCGTCGCAGAAGATGGAGACGCTTATGTGGTATTCCTTGCCGGAAATCACTGTATCGGATTCGGTATAAAGGGTCAGCTGTGTCTCGTCTACGTGTACGCTGCCGTTGCCGGAAACAGGAATTACGGGATTGTCTTCCCAGGAGAGGACAAAGTTGTAGGCGATGTTGTTGTCCTGGCTCTCTTTCAGGGAGAAGTTGCCCACGAAGGGTGAGATTGCAAAGTCCTTGAAGTTGACCAGTATCATACCACTCTCCATGAAGTCTATCGATTCAAGGGAGTATTTTGCATAGTTTACGTCAATCTTGACACCATTATCCTTAAGGTATTTGACAACCTCGTTGATGTCGGCAGAGAATTTCTTGCCGACTATGGCTGTGGTAAGGTCCCCGCCCGATATGCTCATAATGAAGGCAGTGGGCTTCCAGCTGCGGCAGATATTGTCTGCCAGGACACCTGAGATCTTGTCGTTTGTGAAGATGGCAGCGCCTGAGTAGGTACTGCCGTCAGGGTCGATATATTCTACAAGCCAACTTCCGTCGCCGTTATCCTGCTTGATTATCAGGCTGCCGTACATGTCAAAAGTAAATTTGAGATCGGCACTGGGTACTTTGGTTTCCCGTACATCGTATTTGCCGGATTTGTATATCAAAGGAGATTCCTCCGGCTTGATGGCGTCGGTGTCCATAAAACCGAGCAGGAACTTGCCGCCCGATGTGATATCTATCGTCTTTGGAATTCCGCCATTCTTGACGGGGAGGTCAAACTTTGTGTCGTTCAGGGTGAAACTTGCGTGGTAGTTCTTGTTCCTGGGAGCGGAGAGCTTGGTGTCGCCGGGTTTCTCTGTCTTGGTGCAGGCAGCAAAGGCAAACAGTGCGCAGGCAGCGATAAGTATAAGTCGTTTCATAAGAAAGGTTGATTACGGATTAGAAAAGTCTGAAGAAAAGGGTGAACTTCATAACGGGCAGTACGGGAAAAGAGCCGATCTTGTCTATGATACCATTGTCCTCATTGTCCAGATCGGTGCTGGTTACCTGTATATAATCTGTTTGTCCGGTACGCATATTGGTGCCGTAGGTAAAGCCGCCGATGCCCTTGCAATAGCAGGCACCAAAGTCGAACACCAGCGATACGGCGCGGTCTTCATTGGAAGCGCGGCCGGAACCGATACCGAAATAGGGCATTATCTTGTTGAGGGCGGAAAGGTTGGCGTGGCAGTAACCGTTTTCGTCGGTCGTTACAAGTGTGTCGCCGATTCTGAGTCCGGCAGTACCTTTGTCTTCGTCGGCAAGGGCATCGGATGTGCCGTCAACGGAGATGATTTTGCCATTGCCGGCCATAACACCAAATGTAAAGTGGAATTTCGTGGTTTTGCCGGGGAAGAAGTCCAGCATGGCGTTTGCGCCCTTGTATGCAAGCCTGGCCTTCAGGTCAAGATCTCCGCTTTCCCCGTTCTCGAAATCTACATCGTGAAATGTAAAAGCGTAACCGACAGACGGACTGTAGCTTCCGCCCAACCTCAACTGGAGTAAACTGCCTATGGGGGTGCCCAACTGAACGGAGGCGCCGTCAACACCAACGCCAATACCCAGAGAAAGGCTGTTGAAGTACTGTGCAGATGCGGTTAAGGACGCGGTCAGCAGAGCCGCGGAAGTCAGAATGATTGTAAAAAAGCGTTTCATTGTATCGATTAAATGTGTAAAGTACAAATATAAGAAAAATCGAAATCAATCAGAAGGTCTTAAACAGTTCTTTGACATCTTCCCACTTGTAATACGGGCCGCCGGAAAGGGATATGAGATTGGTCTGGCGCTCGTTGAGGTAGAATGTCACGAGGATATCGCCGCTTTTGTTGCGGTAGAATACCATCTGCAGGTTGCCGGCAAACGGGGATACGAAGTAGCCGGGCCACTCGGCGCTCTGCTGCACCGTCAGGCGCTCTCCGACGCCCTCCAGACCCAGTCTGGAGCAGATTCCCAGCAGGTGGGTGTCGTGGCCGAAGCGCAGGTCGGCGACATAGTTGCCATTTGCGATAACTTCGTCGGCCTTGTCCATTACATCCTTGAAGAAGGCCTTGAGCTCGGGATTGGCCATACGCTTGTCGCCAAATTCCACGGAGTTGCATTCGCGAATGTACATGTACATTGAGTAGTGAGCCTCGTGCCAATATATATCATCTTCGCTGAATAGGTGCAGCAGGGTGTCGTCGCAGTCAAAGGCACCGCTGGCTACGGCTATGTCCATGGTTTCGTTGAGAAAGTCATTGGCTGGACCGGTCAGGGCACGGCCGGCAGCGGGATCTCTGAAAACACGGGCCAGGAAGGTGGCGGTGTCGCGAGGATGCGCCGCCAGGTCGGCCTGAAGGATGGGCTCGGTAATGTCCCGCACCTCCTTGGTGCTGCCGCCGCTGATGTAGCTCATATACCGGTCGCCGGTGTCCCAGCCGATGTTGAGGCCGGGGTCGAGGCTCAGCAGTTCGCCGGTGAAAGCTGCCATGGAAATGATGCAGCGGGGCGACGTGCTGGATATGGCACGGACGCGACGGCTGCCGCTCTTGAACAGTTTCTTATATTTTTTGTACATACGATGGGCGATCTCGCGGTGCTCGCGCGCCCCGCGCGGAGTCAGTCGGCCGCCCATGTCGTCGTATTTTGCAAAGACTTCCGCAATAATCCTGAAGGCCTCCTCTCCCTGCTCCGTGAGAAGGCCTGCTTCGTGGGCGCGGGAGAACTTGTCCATAACCCCGCGATAGCCGTCGGCGGGCCAGTCGCTGCGCGAGCCGTGCCGGCCGTAGTGGCTGATATAGAACGGTTTGTAGCCCTTGGGCGCCGGCATTTCTGCCGCTGGCAGATACTCGTAGGGGTTCAGCACGATGCCGGTACGGAACAGGTTTTCATTGATGCTTGCAGCAAGCTGCGGATTCTTTTCCTGGGCGCCGCACAGCATGGACAGCAGCGCGAATACGACGATAAAAGCGATTCTTTTCATAACAGGGCAAAGATACAAAAAAAGCACCGTCTCACGCGAGGCGGTGCTTTCTGTTATTAAGAGTTTGTTTATTGCTTGACAAAGATGTGGAAAGTCTGGTCCTTTATGTTGTTGTTGACGCTTGTGTAACTTCTCCAATCCTGATTGTTATAAACTCCAACATAACGACTCGTGGCATCATTTACAAAGTATCCGGAAGCGGCTTCAACACTGAAGACATTATCGGTGTTAGTACCTACGCGTAGTCCGTTGTTTCCATTTGTGCAGTAGAGATATTTAGTACCGGTTCCAAACTGATACTTGCCATTGTTGATGGTAATCTTCCACTGGATCTCTTCTCCCGGATCACTGATTTTTTTGGTTGTTCCTTCTGTTGATACAGTTACGGCAACGGCAGCGGGAGCAGCCGTGGTACCTTTTTCGTTGGACATCGCATAATAAACAGTACCTACCTTTGCAACGACAACTACCATGGATCCGGAGGTGATGTTTGCCAGAGATGTCTCAACCCAGTTGCCTCCGTCGGCACTTTTCTTGGTAATCTTGAGGCTGACAACAGAGCTGTTGAGGGTGCTGGCATTGCCAATAGCAATTGCCTTCACGGTGCAGGCAGAAGTTACCTTGAACGGAGCTGTGTAGGTGGCAGAACTTGCCGTCGGATCGGTGCCGTCTGTGGTGTAATGTACATTGGAACCGGTAATGGAGACGGTAAGATAAGAGCCGTCGGCCGCAGGAATCACTTCTGTTGCGGCACCGGTGGCATCAGCGGCAGAAATCTTGGGCGCCGTGGCGGCAGCACTCTTGCCGTCAAGTGATACCAGATAGCCATTGTATACATCACCTTCTTTATTAACCTGGTAAGTCTCGTATATTTTTGTCCCATCAGTCTTTGTGAAGAGGGTTACCCTGCCGCATACTACGGCCTGCTTTTCGAGTTCAATGAGGGCATCACCCGCTACCCAGGCGCGGTTGCCGAAATAGAGGACCCTGTATGCCTGAAAATCTTCGGTATCGGAAAGATTGTCTACCATATTGAATGTGGCATTTCCGAACTGAGTACTGAACTGACCGTTATTTCCAAGGCTCTTTATAATACCTTTCACATAAACTTCCTTGTCGCTGGGGATTGCGGTGCCCAAACCGTCGATGTAAGCCCTTACACCGGCTACGGTATAAGGATCGTTGGCTGTGCCGCTGCCATTATTGCCGCCAGGAGTTACCGCCTTGGTAATTGTCAGGCTTGCAATTGCGCTGTTCTGGGTGTTGCCCTCACCTATTGCGATGGCCTTGATGACGCAGGCCTGGGTTACGGTGAACGGAGCGGTGTATGCAGTGGAATTTGCGGTCGGGTCGCTGCCGTTGGTGGTGTAGCGTACATTGGTACCGGTTATGGTAACTGTCAGGGCAGCACCTGCCTCGGCAGGGATTACGGTGGTGTTGGCGCCGGTTGCGCTGGCAGCAGTGATTACCGGAGTATCAGCAACCGTGGGAGTCGTGCCGGAATCGCTGAGGGAAATCAGATAGCCGTTGTATACATTGCCATCCTTATTGACCTGGTAGGTCTCGTAAACGGGATCGCCGTTGCTGGGTGTGTACAGCGTTACCTTGCCGAATACAACGGCTTCCTGTCCGGTCTCAATCAGCCTGTCTCCTTCCTGCCATGCGGCATTGTTGAAGTAATTGATACGGAAAGCCTCAAACTCGTCCTGTCCGTCGGGGTCTTTCATAAAGAATGATGCATTGCCATACCTTGCGCTGAACTGTCCGTTATTTGCAAGTCTGGAAACAATACCCTTGACGTAAACTTCACGCTCACTGGGAACAGCAGTTCCAAGTTCGTCTATGTAAGCCCTCACGCCTGCGACGGTATAAGGATCGTCGGCCGTACCGCTGCCGTTGCCGGAAGGAGTCGGTGGTGTTTGAGTCTGGCTGAAGCGAGCAGTTACGACAACGTCATACGCCGGCATCTGGAAGGACAGTGTTTTCAAATCGATGTCTACAGCAGCTCCGCCGTCTGCAGGTGCATAAGCGAGATAAGAAAGCTCATAATTCTGGTCTGCTCTCACGGAAAGGTTAACCCTGACACCCTCTTCGAATTGATTGGTATCGCTTGTAAGAGCTACAGAACCATTGTCGATGCTCTCCTGGATATATACGGTGTAAGTTGTAGTAGCCTGTTGCTGACCTTCCAGCTGAACCTCCTTGTCGGGAGAGTCAAAGTTCTCGTCCACAACTACGTTGAATACGCCCTCAAGAGAGAAAACCTCACCTACGATGTTGGTGCGGTGGTTGCGGAGAACCGGAACGTTGGGCACCTCGCGTGAGAAGTTGACTTCTATGGTGCGGTTCTGCCTGGTCTTGACGTTGAGAGTTGTCTGCACGGTAGCGGACTGATCTGCGGGAGCCAGTACATAGACCATTGCTATGCGTTTGTAAGAAGTACCGTCGCGGGTGGCGATATTGTCGTTGGGCGCAGCCGAGGTGGTGTAAGTCACATCCTCGCTGCCGGAAACCTTGCCGGTAAGCAGGTCCAGGCTGTTCTTCACGCCCTTGATGGTAAACGAGGTATTGAGGTAGCCTGCCACATCAACAGAATTGGCCTGTGCGGTGGCGATGTCATCTGCACTGATACCCACGTTGATCTGTGCGAACGGACGGTAGAGGGTGATGTTCTCTGCAAAGTCGGCATTCTTGGGTGCTAAAGCCTTCATTGCATAGAATGCATCAAATTCGTCGTCGTTCATCATAGAAGCCAGCTTGCTGTTTGTGAGTGTGACAGCCAGATGGCCGTTGGAGTCGTTGGCCAGAGTGTATTTGCCGGGCTTCTGTGCCCAGAAAACAAACTTGTAGGTGACGCCGCGAACGAGTTTGGCCGTGACGGTGGCTTTCTTGCCCGTTACGGCAACGGTCTGGTTAAGCGACGTCAGGAGACGATCTTCGGAATCGAATACCCTGAACAAAAGCTCTGTGGCCTGGGTTCCATCGCTGATGGCTTTGGTGGCGATGTCGCCAGGCATGGTCACATTGAAGGTGGCTGTGACCATATCTGCGTTCATCGGTTCGCCAGCCTCCTCCCGGTTGCAGCCCGCCGTAAGGGCAAAGGCGGCAATGACAGAGAAAAGTAGAAATAAACGTTTCATAATTATTAGTTTGTATTATCAATAGTCTTTTATGGTTGTGGTATAGTTTCTGGCCAAAGGTACATTGCCTGCGGAGCCGCTGATATCCCGTCCATCCCGGAGAGTGACAGTGTAGTCCACTTGTGAGGCTGTAACGCCATCTTCGGGAACAAGCGCGAAGGCGGCGGCGACAACAGCGTGCCGGCCTATCGTCTCGTCGCTGACTGGCGCGGCCTTGTATGCCACAGAACGAGCCGCCTCATCTGCCTCGCCGGTAATCAGATTCAGGCGGGTGCACATGGCTCCGGTGATTCTAAAGGATGATGTGGCACCCTCCAGCGATTCGTTTATGAAACCGTCGGAAGCAAACCGCAGAAAAGCGAACGGCCGTTTGAGGGTGACGCCGCGTTCAAACTTGGAGGTAATCTCCAAATCAGCGATGGAGGCCCAAAAAGCGTCTTCGGCGCCGGAATTCATATCCATCAGGAGATAGCTGAGGGTCATATACGCCCCGTCAAAAGAGAAGGCGTCGGAGGTGCGGGAGCAGGCCCAGAAACTGAAAGAATAGGTGCCGGGCACCAGCTTGAGCGTCACGCTCCAGCCGTTTTCGCCGCGCGAGGCGGTCTGCTCATACAGATAGTTATGATTGGCGTCAAACACCCTTACGCTGAGTTCGGTGGCCAAGGCGCCGTCACTCATAGCCTTTGTTGCGGGGATATCCACTGCAAATGTGGCGCTGACGGGGTTGTCGGAGGCGATATCCCTGCTGCAGGCAAGCGAAAGGAAAGCCATCGCGCAAATGATTGTTATTGTCTTTAGAGTTTTCATATCCCTTGCGCGTTAATTGATGTGAACAATGAACTCGCCGTCGAACGACGGGTCGATGATGATGCCGCTGCTGATGTTGTTGGTGAGCAGCTTGCCCGTTACGGTGGTAAGTTTGCCAGGCGCAACCGGTATCAGAATGTTGTCGATACGGTTGATCAAGGTGCCGCGGTTATCCAGGAATTCCAGGGATACCATCACAGAAGAAGACTCTCCGTCTGCCAGCACCCAGTCCCATCCGACCTGTACGGTACCGTCTTTAAGCATGGACATACCGGTTTCGAACCATACGCCGGTGGCCGAGTCGGTTATTTCACCGTCATGCAGATTGTATTCGCTGGGCATATACTGCGGATAAATGACGCGGACACGGAATGTGTCGAGGTCAATGGAATCGGGATCCTTGACTCCGGTACCGTCGTTCAGGGCGGTTTCGGAAGCCCAGTAGCGGAGGAAATCCTCGCGGTCGTTGGCGATGAATGTGAACCGGGCATTTGGCCTGTGCAGGGTCACCTCGGCGGTGGCGATGCTGTTGTTGCCAGGATAGGCAGAAAGGTCTATGTCAAACGATCCGCAGAAGGCGTCGCGATATTTGTCCGCCCCGGAATAGGGAGTTGTGCCAACTCCTATCGCACCGAAATCGGCAGTAGAGTAGAACGGAGTATCGCCCTGGAGCCAGTCGGCCCAGACTTCTACGTGATAGTCCATAGGGTAGACGCCGAGGGAGTAGGTCCGGGTAGAGAGGTTCGCTTCTGTTTTGACAAATTCAAAAGGGGCGTCGGTGACATAATGGTCTCCGATGCGGGGGAAGAAGCGGACAATGTACCTTGCCTGTGCCGCCGCTGCCTTTGTGGAAAAGTCCACCGAGGTGAACAGTGGCATTTCTTCGTCCAGGATGATGTTGAGGGAGAGGGCAACAGCAGTACTGTCATCGCCGCCCTCAGGTACTTCATGGACGCTGCATCCTGCGGCAATCATACCCAGAATGCAAAGTAGTGATATCAGAGGGTGTCGTTTCATTTCCTGGATTTTTTTGCCTGTCCGATACTGTAGGTAAACGACACGAACGCCTGGTCCGGACCCCAGTACGTGTGTTTGTCTTCTCCGGCCAGACGGCCGTTAGGAACATTAAAATAGTAGTCGTAATGCAGGGGTAGCACGCCGCCGCCTATGCCGAACTCTATGCCCCATGGCGAAGACCCGTCTTCGCTCATGTTGGTCTTGTAGCCGATGCCTATGCCCCCGCCGAAGACAGGTGTCTTACGGGCATGGTCCTGATAGCGGTAGTCACCACCCCAGGCTATATTATAATAGGCGAAGGTAGCGTGCGCGTTGAAAAACAAGCCGTGAAAGCCGGGCCGGAGCCAATAGCGGACCTCGGGCTGCACGCCCAGCGTACGGAACTTCACTGTCTCGGAGAACCAGTCAAGCCCTGAATAATAGACAGGGAGGTTGACGGACCAGTGGTCTATCGGCTGGATTTCCACTCCGAAATTGGCCACCAGAAGCGGCAGGGTCACGGTGTTCACCTTGAGCACGACGGCAATGCCATTCTGTTCCACCGCATCCGAATCGGGTACGGCGGTTTGCGCAAAGGCGCCCGCAGACAGAAAAACTGCGGATACCGCGGCTAGGAGGGCCTTGCCCGTCCCGAGCCGCCATCGTTTGTTCAGACGCAAATGCACGGGTATTAAAATTGTCTATCAAATATACAGATAACTCCGTGGAGAAACAAAAATTTTTATGTGTATCTTTGTCTATGATGAAAAAGATAAATCGAATAATCATTGTTCTGGCAGCATTGTTCTGCCTTGTAGTCCCTCTGCAGGCCGGAGGAGCAAAAGATTCCAAAACCCATTATGCCAAGGATGCACTGCAGCCTTACGTGGACAGCGGCGAGTTGCCCGGCGCAATTAACGTTTTTTATAAGGACGGAGTTCAGGAGACCTGCTGCGTGGGATATGCCGACGTAGCCAAGAAGCGTCGCATCAAAATGGACAACGTGTTCATGCAGTGCTCCCAGACCAAGGGCTTCTGCGGTGTGACCATCGCTAAACTGGTAGAGGAAGGAAAGATATCGCTGGATGACCCGGTGTCCAAGTATCTGCCGGAGTTTGCCGAACTCTGGGTGATGGACAGCGAAAAGGACGGCGTCAGGACCTTGCACAAAGCCAAGAACGTGCTCACCATACGTATGGTACTCAACCATACCGGTGGCTTCCCGTTCGAAATCAGCGCCAAGCAGGGCAATATCAAGGGTGGCGGATGGACCGGCGGTGCGCCGTTGCGTCAGACGGCCGCTATAGCGGCAGCCTCTCCCATCTTCTTTGAGCCGGGTACAAAAGAGTCATATTCCAACACCGGTATCGATATCGGCGCCGCCGTGGTTGAGGTTGTCACCGGTATGAAATGGGAAGACTACCTCAAGCAGGAGGTGCTGGATCCGCTGGGTATGAAATCAACCTGGTTCTGGCCCACCGACCGCCAGTTGAAAAACAAGATAGAGCTTTACGAATATCAAGATCATGCTCCTGCCGTTTGGGTAGAGCAGATGGCCATGCAGCAGCGGCCGTACAATGACTCCCACGTCTTTGCATCTGCCGGTGCCGGCTTGTGGACTACTGCCGCAGACCAGCTTAAATTCTACAAGATGCTGATGAATCTGGGCGTTGGCGAGAATGGCGTGCGCATCCTTAAGGAGGAAACCGTAAAATCTATATTGGCCGTATCCACCCGCCCCGAAGGCTTGGGAGGCTATTCGCTCGGTCTGGTGGCGCCGGTTGTGGACAGCGAAGACTCCTGGTTCGGCCACGGCGGTGCCTGGAGCACCAACTGCGTTGTCAACTGGCACAAGAAAGAGTTGAGGCTGTGGGTTGTACAGCGTGCCGGCGGCCCTGACCCGTGGGCCCCCGCCGTAGAAGATGCCGCCAAGAAATTCTTCTCACAGGATTTCGGCAAGACCGGCGTAGAAGAATACACCGGCCGCGTCAGTGAATAACTCATAATTATTTGGGGTTTTGACCTATGAAAAAGAAGACTTCCATACTTTTGGCCCTCCTTTCTGTCTTGATTCTGGTCTTTTCCTGCGGTAAGCCGGAGAATACCAATCAAGAAGAGAATCAGGAGCAAACCCAGGAACCGGAAGAGCAGGAAGAACAGGACCTTGAACCGTTCCAGTACTCCTGTTCGATTCCGGCAGAAAATCACATTTTTGAAGGCAAGCCGGTCTTCAATCTGCATCTGGTCAATCCCAATGCAGTTAAAGCAACCGCAGAAATCATATTGACCATCTATTCCGACAAGAACAAAAAGTATCTGACGGTCGAGTTGAATGAAGACGTTGCTGCCAATGGCACTGCCGACATCGCCATTACAACAGAAGAAAACATAGAGCCCGGCTTCTACAGGGCCACAGGCAAGGTGAATGACGAGCCTTTCTTGTCGTCAGTACCGTTCGGCGTGGATCCTTTCCAGATTGTATCGGCTCCTGACAAACAGGCTGACTTTGATGAATTCTGGAATGATGCCTATGAACAGTTGAAGGGAGTCGATATGAGTGTGAGCTTTGTCCCCACAAAGTTCAGCGGTACATATATGGTGGTTATGAACTCCATCCCGGACGGTCTGGCGGGGGATCCGATGGTCATCCGTGGTTATTACGTGGAGCCTGTGGCCGACGGCAAGAAGCATCCGGCCATTGTCCATTATTACGGTTACGACGATTTTCCCGGCACCGGCAAACTGTATTGTCCGTCGGGGCGGTCGGATTTTGCCCATCTTTATCTTTCCACACGCGGCCAGCGGCTCAACGCCCGCACGGCAACACTGAGGGAAGACGGTGTCGAAGAGGATTTTGTGAACCCGTACGACAAACAGTGGTTCACAGTCAACTTTGGAGACAAAGACAGTTATTACTATCGCGGAGCCTATATGGACTGTGTACAGGGCATCCGATTCCTGGCCTTGTGTGAAGATGAAAAGGTGAAAGGTCGGATAGATACGGAGAATATCTTCGTGGAAGGTATGAGCCAGGGCGGTGCGTTCTCCTATGCTGCGGCGGCGCTCAGCAAAGAGTATCCTGTAAAGGCCCTGGCGGCAGCCGTGGCTTTTATGGGAGACTTCCCGGATTACTTTGTTATTGCGGCCAATGACGGCGGTGGATTTCCCTCCATGGCCCAGAACTGCAAAAAAGCCCTTGGCTGGGACGATGCCAGGATGTATGCATTCCTGTCATACTTCGACACAAAGAATCTGGCTACCAAGGTGAATTGCCCTATCATGGCCGCCATCGGACTGAGGGACAGAATTTGTCCGGCGCATACCAATATCGCTCCCTACAACAATGCACTTACCCCGGCTTCGGACAAACAGATGACCTTCTATCCGACAATGGACCACGCCGCGCCCAAAGGCTGGGACAGCGGCTACTTGAAATTCTTCAAAGCCAGGATGTAATAACAAAAACGACCCGACTTCTTCGCCGGGTCGTTTTTGTATTAACGCCTATTTCAGATTAATACTCCTCCTCGTTCCATAGGATTTTCGAAAATCAAGTTACTGATAATCAGCATTTTAAATATCGGTTAATCAAAAATAGACAAGGATATATGAATACAAATGGCGCGAGGACTTATATTTTGTAGAGTTCTATTCCCGAAGGAAGGACAATAAAGGGTTCTTTGTAGTCTTTGCCGTCTTTGTTCCAAGGTTCTGTGTAAATATCAAAATCTACTTCGGCATTGTTCAAATCGGCGAGGAAGGAAACAAACTTCTTATCCATATAAAGGTAGGGGAAGGAGTAGGTATCCGTGATACCTTCAAGCACAACTTCTACATAAACCTTAATGCCGTGGGCTTTGCAATACTCTCCCAATTGCTTGGGGTTTTTGATTGCCTTCATCAGTTTGTTGAACTGTCTTACAACGCTTTTGCCGTGTGAGACGGGTAGATGATAATCAAATCTATTGACAGGGTTCGTTTTCGTAATCCATTCGCCATTCTCAGTTTGGGTTTTAAGAACCCTTCCATCAATGCGGCTAATCCTTGGTTCGCCTTTGACTTCTGTGTATGTAGGTTCTACTTCCGATAATTCGGAAATGGCTTTAAAATTCATCGGTCTGCCTGAGTAGAAGACGATATATACTCGAGTAGTTGTCATATCGTAAAAATACGAAAAGATGACAAAAAATAGACAAGGAAATCCAAATCGTTGAAATCACCAACCCTTTGGAGTGCGTTCTATCGGTATTTCTGACAAGTTTATTTGGGCATAAAAAAAGAGAGACAAGTTTATTTTCACTTGCCTCACTTATTGAATTTCAATTAGTTAGACGGGATTGTCCCGTTATTTTCTACTAATATTCCTCCTCGTTCCAGAAGAAATCTTCTTTGGTGGGGTAGTCGGGCCAGATGTCTTCGATGGATTCGTAGACTTCGCCGTCATCTTCGAGGTCCGACAGGTTCTCTATTACTTCGAGGGGTGCGCCACTGCGGGTGGCGTAGTCAATCAACTCGTCTTTGGTTGCGGGCCAGGGTGCATCTTCCAGTTTGGATGCAAGCTCAAGTGTCCAGTACATATCAAAAAAACTGATTAAAAATTCGTGCTATTTCCTTAAAAGGGCTGCAAAGATATAATAATTTTTAATATGCAATAGAAAACGAAATAAATATTTCACATAAGTTACGAAACGACTGTTTGCGCAAGGGCAAAAAGGTAGTCAGACAGGCGGTTAAGGTATTTTGTGCAGTCTATGTCGACGGTACTTCTGGCCTCGATTGCAACAGCTGCGCGTTCGCACCTGCGGCAAATTGTGCGGGCCACGTGAATCTCTGCCGAAAGGGCCGGCGGTCCCGGTATCACAAACGAGAATTTCTTGGGCAGCAGCTCTGTCAATTTGTCAATCTTCTCTTCCAGGAAAGCCAGTTTGGCCTCTATCTCCAGCGGCTTGAGGTAGCTGCACTCGCCTTCACAGGCCAGGTAAGAAGATACTTCGAAAAGATGCTGCTGGATTTGGAATAAATCATCACAAAAAGACTGGCCTTCTGCGTGCGCGCGAATAACGCCGAGATAGGATATCAGTTCGTCTACATCGCCGTAGGCGCAGACGCGGCTGCTGCACTTGCTTACGCGCTGCCCGCCGACAAGGCTTGTGGTGCCTTCGTCGCCCGTTTTTGTATAAAGTTTCATCGTTTTATATCAGATTCTATATGTCCGTCTCGTATGCAAATAATGCGCCGCGCATGAGCGGCAATCTGCTCTGAATGAGTCACCAGTATCACCGTGTTGCCGGCGGCGTGAATATCGTTGAAAAGCGACATGATTTCTTCAGAAGTGGCGGAGTCCAGATTGCCGGTGGGCTCGTCGGCCAGAATGATGGAGGGATTGCCGATCAGGGCCCTGGCAAGCGCCACGCGCTGTTTTTGTCCGCCGGAAAGTTCGGACGGATCATGCTCCATGCGTTCGCCCAGGCCCACGAGCTCCAGCGCCTTGCGTGCCCTTTCCAGCCGTCGGGCGCGCGGCACGCCGGCATAAATGAGCGGCAGCGCGACATTCTCCAGCGCCGAAAGGCGTGGCATAAGCGCAAACGACTGGAACACGAAGCCTATCTGCCGGCTGCGGACATCGGCCAGGGCGTCGTCTTTCAGCCGGCTGACATCCCTGCCGCAAAGGGCATAGGAGCCGCTGTCGGGGGTGTCCAGGCATCCTAGAATGTTCATCAGTGTGGATTTGCCGCTGCCGGAAGGGCCCATTATGGCGACATATTCGTTTTTGCAGATTGTCAGGCTGACGCAATCCAGCGCCCTGACCTCCGTCTTGCCGATGTGGTAAGTCTTGCAAACGTTCCGGATAGTTATAATATCTTCCATTTCTTTTGCCTTTGTCACCCGCATCCGCGCATCTTTCCGATTCAAAGTTAACCCAATAATCCGGTTTTTTGAATTATAATGCTAAATTTGTATGATAATAACTATCAGAATGGCTTACAAGGTTATAGAGCAGTACGACGCTGGCACTACCGAAGAACTCAAGAAGCACTATTTCGAGATTCTGCGGCTGCTGGGCGAGGACCCGCAGCGCGAAGGGCTTCTGAAAACTCCGGAGCGGGTGGCCAAGGCCATGCAGTTCCTTACAAAGGGCTACGGAGAGAACGGAGAGGAGATATTGCGCAGCGCGATGTTCAAGGAGGAATACCAGCAGATGGTGCTGGTCAAGGACATCGACCTTTACTCTATGTGCGAGCATCACATGCTGCCGTTCTACGGCAAGGCGCACGTGGCATATATCCCCAACGGATACATCACCGGCCTGAGCAAGATTCCCCGCGTGGTGGAGACCTTCGCCCGCCGCCTGCAGGTGCAGGAGCGCCTTACGGTGCAGATCCGCGACTGCATCCAGAACACCTTGGCGCCGCTGGGCGTGGCCGTTGTTATTGAAGCAGCACACATGTGCATGCAGATGCGCGGCGTCGAAAAGCAGAACTCGATAACCACCACCAGCGCATTCACGGGCGTATTCCTGAAGGACATGCGTACCCGCAGCGAGTTCCTGCGGCTCATAGGACTGGGGAGTAATTAAAGCCCGAAGGGCGTAGGGTAAGTCCCTTCCCCGGGAGAAGGGATTTGAAGCAAAGCTTCATAGCTTCGGTTTAGGGTTGGGGTAGCGTTATAAAAGATTGTGCGGTAGGAAAAGATTCGCAAGAGTCCTAACGTACATAAGAACAAGATTTCAATTCTTGCGAAACTTGAGCAATGAAGATAATAATTGCAGGCGCCGGGGAAGTCGGCTGCCATCTGGCAAAACTTCTGGGTGAGTCAAACCACGACATCACCATAATTGACAACAATGCCGAGCGTCTGACCAAAGCGGGCGAGGTTGTGGATGCCGTCACAATCTTCGGCACCCCTACCTCTATCAGCGTGCTGCAGAGCGCCAAGGTGGATAAGGCAGACCTGTTCGTGGCCGTTTTCCCCGACAAGGACCAGAATGTCAACATCGTGTCGGCCCTGCTGGCCAAGGAGATGGGGGCAAAGAAAGTCACCGCCCGCATCAACACCGCAGAATATCTTTCATACGACAACAAGTCTCTTTTTACCCAGCTTGGCATCGATTTGATGTTCTATCCGGAGCGGATGGCGGCCTACGAAATTGCCGACCTGGTCCGCGAGTCTGGTATGACGGAGTTTGTCCAGTTCGGCCATGGAAAGCTGCAGTTGATAGAGTTCAAAATAGAGGAGGATTCCCCCCTTATCGGCCGTGAAATATCAGATTTCGTATATCCGATAGAGAATCTGCCTTTCCGCATCGTTGCCATTTCGCGCGGAGAAGGCACACTGATTCCCACAAAGGATTCCAAGATGCGCCTGGGAGACCTGGTATATGCAATGGCGCTGCGTGACACTGTATATGAGGTACTCAAGGCGGCCGGCAAGAAAGAGGTGGCAGTGAAGAGTGTCTGCATAGTTGGCGGCGGCCCCATGGGCGAAATACTGGCAGCCAAACTTGAAAAGACGATACCTTCCGTGAAGATCATCGAGCACAACCGCGCCCGCTGCGAGGAGCTGTCACAGATATTGGAGAAGACGATGATAATAAACGGTGACGGCCGCAACACCGACTGGCTTTACGAAGAGAACATCCAGGGCTGCGACGTGTTCGTGGCGGTGACAGGTGACTCCGAGACCAACATCATGACCTGTGCCGCCGCAAAGAAGATGGGTGTGAACAAAACCATCGCAGAGGTGGAGAACATAGAATATATAAAGCTGGCAGAGGGAATGGGTGTCGATGCAGTCATCAACAAGAAAATCCTCTCCGCCAGCCGCATATTCAGGTTTACACTCACCGACAAAATCCGCTCTATCAAGTACTTGAGCGAGAGTGACGCCGTAGCGCTGGAATACATTGTCCATCCCGGCAGTCCGGTTACCAAGGCCCCCGTCAAGGACCTTGAGATTCCCCGTGACGCCATTATCGGCGGTGTGATCCGGGGCACGGAGTCGTTTATCGCCTACGGAAGTACCCGCATAGAGGCTTACGACCATGTGGTGGTATTCACCCTGCCGTCATCTCTCAAAGAGATTGATAAACTGTTCATGTAGGCAGCTTTTCCCGCCGGATAATCTTCAGATATTCAGAAAGGGTCATCCCGAACATCTCCTTGAGATACTTGTTCAGATACTTTTCGTGAGTGAACCCGCATCGCTCCGCTATCTCGTCTTTTGGCAGGAACGCCAGTTCACGGGCGTGCTTTACGAAATAGATGATTCTGAATCTTGCCAGATATCCCTGGAACCCGTGTCCGAGCGTGTGGAGTGCAGCCCAGAGATATGTACGGTTGCTGCCTATTCCCTGTGCCACCCTGCTGCATTTCAGGGTAGTGTCAAGGTACAGGTCTCCCTCCATCAATAATATGTTTGCCAGAGCTATTATTTCTTTGCTCTTGCGCCGCTGTTTGCGGCGGTTGCGGAGTCTTGTCAGCAAAAACATACCTATCGCCCCGTGACTTTCTTGCAATACTCGCCGGGCGTGCATCCGGTAAACCGGGAGAACGACGAATTGAAGGTGCTGGTGGAGTTGAACCCGCTCTTGATTCGCAGATCCTCCAGACTGATGTTCTTGTGCTTGGATATCAGCATAATGGCCTCCCTGATCCTGAAAGAATTGAGCAACTGTCTGAAGTTCATCCCGAATTTGTCGTTAATCATCTTTGAAAGTGCTGTTTTGTTGGAGCCGAGAGTATTGGCTATAGCATCTATGTTGGCCTTTGGGTCAAGATAGGGCTTGTGCTCTTCCATCAGCATTTTGAATTTGTCCATCAGTTCGGTCGCCTTCCGGTCGGAGATGTCGTAGATGGCGGCCTCTTCTTCCAAGACACCGTCTGGAACCTGGCTTACGGCTTCGCCGGCGACGGGGTATTTGAACTGTTGTGATAGGGCGCGTTTCCGGCGGCCGACCAGAACAGCGATAATACATAGGGTGGAAGCTAAAGAAGAGAGTGTTACTACGAGAAAGGCAATGGATAGTGTTTTCATATATAATGTTTTATATGTGCTAAAATATCGTGTAAAAAATAAAACGACAATGCCCCGGAAAAATCCGGAGCATTGTTTTTCCGTTTTTAAAAACGTGATGTACGTTTACGATTTCTTGATAGGCTCAAAACCCTTGCCGTATACCTCTGAGACGTTACCTATAGAGATAAAGGCATCGGGATCGACCTCCTTGATAAGTTTGAGAATTTTGCTGGTTTCTGTACGTTTTACTATAACGACAACCAGTTTTCCAGTGTGTTTTGAGTATCCGCCCTGGCTGTTAAGGAGGGTGACTCCGCGGTGGATCTCGTTGCAGATACGGTCTGTGAGAGTCTCGTACTGCTCTGAAAAGATGAACAGTTGGACCGACTGCCGCCGGCCGTTTATGGCAAAGTCAAGGGCATAGTTGGTTACGCCCGTGAGTACGAAACCATAAATCACTATCAGCAGCTTTTCGCTGAAAGGAGCGCCGTTGGGTATCAGCAGGGACGAACCTATTATCACCAGGTCCAGAACGGCTATGACCGTACCGGGCGAAACCCGATAGAACTTGCTCACAATAAGTGCAATGATATCGGTGCCGCCGGTGCTGCCGCCCTGGGCGAATGTCAAGGCGATGCCCAGTCCTATCAGTGCTCCGGCAAATATTACGCACATCAACTTGCCGTTGTCGGCTGTAAAGTTGGTGACGAAATCCTGTGGAATCATCCCAGGCAGGAAACGCAGGAACAGTGACGTGACTATCAGCGCGTAAATGGTCTTGGCTCCGAATCCGCCGCCCAGAACCTTCAGTGCAATTATTACCAGTATTGCATTGATAATGATGTATGAGTAGGCCACGTTGAAGCCGGTGCTGTACTGGATTATGGAACCAAGGCCGGTGATGCCGCCGCCCACCAGGTTGTTGGGGAGCAGGAATACCGCCCATGCCGTGGTATACATAAGCAGTCCCACCGTAATCAGCAGGTACTCCTTGAAGGTTACAAGCACTTTGCGGAAGGTGGATTTGCTTGCCATAGCCTAGCAGACTACGTTGATAATCTTGCCCGGAACAACTATGATCTTGCGGACCTGGCCGCTGACCAGGTATTTGGGAGTACGTTCGTCGGCGCGGATGGCTGCCTCTACCTCGGCAGGCGTCATGCTCTTAGGCAGGGTAATCTTGAAGCGGAGCTTGCCGTTGAAGGAGACGGGGTATTCCATGGAGTTCTCTACCGTATATTCCTCTTTGTATTCGGGGAATGCGGCAAAGCTGATGCTCTCCTTGTGGCCCATGATGCTCCAGAGTTCCTCTGCGATATGGGGAGCGAACGGCGAAATGAGAATAGCCAGAGGCTCCAGAACCTCGCGGCTGGTGCATTTCTGGTCGGCGAGTTCGCCCACCGCAATCATGAATGCGCTCACGGAGGTATTGTAAGAGAAGTTCTCTATGTCGGACTGAACCTTGCCGATGAGGCGGTGCAGGGTCTTGAGATTGTCGGCCGTGGGCTTGTCTTCCGTTACGGCGCAGTTGTCGCCGTCGAAATACAGTCTCCAGAACTTGCGCAGGAAGCGGTGAACGCCGTCGATGCCCTGGGTGTCCCACGGCTTGCTCTGCTCGATGGGACCGAGGAACATCTCGTACAGACGCAGGGTGTCGGCGCCATATTTTTCGCAGATGAGGTCGGGGTTGACCACATTGAACATCGACTTGCTCATCTTCTCCACGGCCCAACCGCATATGTACTCGCCGTTCTCCAGAACGAATTCTGCATCGGCATAGTCGGGACGCCATGCCTTGAAGGCTTCGGTATCCAGACGGTCGTTCTTGACAAGGCTGATGTCCACGTGAATCTCGGTGGTCTCGTACTGGTCTTTGAGACCGAGAGAAACGAATTTGTTGGTACCGTTGATGCGGTATACGAAGTTGGAACGGCCCTGGATCATACCCTGGTTGATGAGCTTCTTGAACGGCTCCTTCTCGCACACGTAGCCGAGGTCGTAGAGAAACTTGTTCCAGAAACGTGAGTAGATCAGGTGGCCGGTGGCGTGCTCGGTGCCGCCGACGTACAGGTCAACATTGCGCCAGTACTCGTCGGCCTCGCGGCTAACCAGAGCCTCGCTGTTGCGGGGATCCATATAGCGCAGATAGTATGCACTGCTGCCGGCAAAACCAGGCATAGTGCTCTTCTCCAGAGGATAACCGTTGTAGGTCCACTCTTTGGCTCGTGCCAACGGCGGTTCGCCGGTCTCGGTTGGGAGATATTTGTCAATCTGCGGCAGGCGCAGCGGCAGTTCGCTCTCGGGAACGGGAGTGGCCACGCCGTCCTTATAATAGATTGGGAAAGGTTCGCCCCAGTAGCGCTGGCGGCTGAAGATGGCGTCGCGCAGGCGGTAGTTGATCTTGCGGCGGCCGAGGCCTTTCTGCTCTATATAATCGATGGCGGCGGGAATGGCCTCCTTCACGGTTTTGCCGTTGAGGAAACCGGAGTTGCACATGATGCCCTCCTTGGCGTCGAAACTCTCCTGTGATACATCGCAACCCTCAATCAGCGGGATGATGGGGAGGTTGAACTGCTTTGCGAAGGCGTAGTCGCGGGAATCGTGGGCTGGAACGGCCATGATGGCGCCGGTGCCGTAGCCGGCCAGTACATATTCAGAAATCCATACGGGAACCTTGTCGCCGGTGAGCGGGTTCACTGCGTATGAACCGGAGAATACGCCGGTGACCTTGCGGGTTTCTGCGATACGTTCGCGCTCCGTCTTCTTTCGGGCAGCGGCCTGATAGGCCTCAACGGCCGCTTTCTGCTCCGGTGTGGTGAGCTTTTCCACCCATTCGCTTTCGGGGGCGAGCACCATAAAGGTCACGCCGAACACGGTGTCGGCGCGGGTGGTGAATATGGTCATATCATATTCCCGGCTTCCGTTATATACCTTGAAGACCATTTCGGCACCCTGGCTGCGGCCGATCCAGTTGCGCTGCATCTCCTTGAGGGAGTCGGTCCAGTCGATATCTTCCAGTTCGTCAAGCAGGCGGCCGGCGTATGCCGACACGCGCAGCTGCCACTGGCGCATCTTGCGCTGCTCCACGGGGAAACCGCCGCGGATGGAGAGACCGTCCTTGACCTCGTCGTTGGCCAGTACGGTACCGAGTTGGGCGCACCAGTTTACGCTTGTTTCGCCCAGATAGGCGATGCGATACTGCATCAGGATGTCCTGCTGCTGCTTGTAGTCCATCGCTTTCCACTCTGCAGCGGTGAAGGGTTTCACTGAACCGCAGGCTGCGTTCACGGCGACGCTGCCGCCCTGCTCGAACTTGGAGACCAGAGTCTCGATGGGCAGCGCCTTGTCAGCGTCGTTGTCGTAGTAATGGGCAAACATCTTGAGGAATGCCCACTGGGTCCACTTGTAGTAATCGGGATCGCAGGTGCGCACCTCGCGGCTCCAGTCAAAGGAGAAGCCTATCTTGTCCATCTGTCCGCGGTAGCGGGCAATGTTCTGCTCCGTGGTGGTGGCGGGATGCTGGCCCGTCTGGATGGCGTACTGCTCTGCCGGCAGGCCGAATGCGTCGTAGCCCATCGGGTGCAGGACGTTGAACCCTTTGAGACGTTTGTAGCGGGTGTATATGTCGCTGGCAATGTAGCCCAGGGGATGTCCCACGTGAAGACCTGCTCCGCTGGGGTAGGGGAACATGTCAAGCACATAATATTTGGGTTTGGAGGGATCGGTATTGACCTCAAAGGTTTTGTTCTGGGCCCAATACTGCTGCCACTTCTTCTCGATTTCTACAAAATTGTAATCCATTTGCAACTATTTTCTAGGAGTTGCAAATATAAGTAAATTACCTCTTTTTGAGACGGTATTCCACCGGAATGACAACTTTTGTACGAACTTTTTTGCCGTCGAGCTGGCCGGGTTTCCATTTTGGTGACGCTCCTACCACTCTGAGTGCTTCGGCATCCAGAGCCTCGCTCACGCCGCGTTCAATGGCGACATTGCTCACGTTGCCGTCGGCCTCGACTATCAGCGATACATATACAGTGGCTTTGTAGTAGACATCCGGGTGCTTGCCCAACTTGTACTGGAAAAAAAGCTTATTCGCCTCTTCTTCTACCCGTTCAAAACCCTCAATGCCGTCCAGGGCGGCTTCCTGGGGATATTTCAGGTACTTATAAACCCAATTTTCCAGGAATGACTGCACGCCGCCGCGGAAGAACTGCGGCGGAACGTCACATTCATTCATAGCATAGACCTTGCCTTCCGGAGCGTTACCTGCGCCGGTCAGTGTCTCAATAGAGGAAACCGACTGCGCAAATGCGGCGATGTAAAGCGTTTGGGATGCCAGATTGTCGGAGAGCAGCAGGTCGGGAGTGTCGCGTACGGTGCGGTACTCCTTGAATGTGCCGGTAGAGAATGTCAGGCTCGGAATACCGGCCTGGTCAAAGGCGAGATTGTCTGAGGCGAACACCCATCCGTTGTGCATTGCAGGTTGCTCCGTCACCGATTCGTTCTCCGCCACATACTTTACAAGCGTTGCGATTTGTTTGGGCTGCAGGGAGGTGAATATTTCAAACGGGTTGTCCTTGCCGCCGCGGCCCAGCATATCCAGGTTGATCATCATCTTGACGCTGCCGATCTGTGAAAACCCGTCGGGCGAGGCAAAGAACCGGCTGCCGGCAAACTGCTCTTCCATTGCCCCGAAGCCCACGAACACTATGCTGCGCCGTCTCTCTCCGGGCGTTTCCTTCAGAATCCGGGCTGTTTCAATCAGCGCAGCGATGCCGGAGGCGTTGGAGCAGGCGCCGGGGTAGATGCGAGTCTGCGACTCTCCGTCTACATTGATACTGTAGAATCCCAGATGGTCCAGGTGAGCACCAATCACTATATACTCTTCGCGCAAGTCGGGATCTTCCCCCTCCAGAATGCCGATAATGTTTGCGGATTCTATCCGGCTGCTGTCGGCGGCGACAATGGTGAAAGCATCGCCGTCACGGTCGGTAAGCATTTCGATTCCAATCTCTTCCAACCGGTCGAACAGATAGCCGGCGGCCTGTTTTTCACCGTTACTGCCTGCCGCGCGGCCCATCAGGGCAGGGGAGCAGAGGCGCTCGATATGGCGCCTGAGGTTATCCTGCAGCGAACCTGCCGCAGCCATAATCGATATGGTGAGCAGCAGAACGGTTGCCAACAGTGTGCGGTATAGTTTCATACAGATAGGCAGATGCCGTCAAAGATGGTGCCAGAATTTCTAGCAGAACGGTGCCTTGACCACCTGAGCCTTGAGCAGGCGGTCTCGGACGTTTATGAAGATCTCGCTGCCGGTCTTGTAGTGGGGTGCATCCACATAGCCCAGGCCGATGGCTTTTTTGATTGTCGGGCCCATGGTGCCGCTGGTGACATGGCCGATCTGATTGCCGTCGGCGTCGCAGATTGAATATCCGTGGCGGGCAATGCCCTTTTCAATCAGTTCGAAAGCTACCAGGCGACGCTTGAGCCCCTCTGTCTTCTGCGCCAGCATATACTCCTTGTCCACAAACTCGCCCTTGGACTCGGAAAACTTGGTGATCCAGCCCAGACCTGCTTCCAAAGGGGATGTCGTGTCATCCATGTCGTTGCCATAGAGCAGGTAGCCCTTCTCCAGGCGCAGGGTATCGCGGGCACCGAGGCCAACCGGAACAATTCCATAGGGCTCTCCGGCATCCATAATCGCATCCCACAGGCGCGGTCCGTCGGCGTTGGTCACATACACCTCGCATCCGCCGCTGCCTGTATAGCCGGTGGTGGCCAGCAGGGCATTCTCTATACCAGCAACGGTGAGTTGTTTGAAGGTGTAGTTGGACATGTCCATGATACTTTCGCTGCAGAGTTTCTGCATCAGCTCCATAGCCTTGGGGCCTTGGATGGCCAGCTGGCAGGTATCATCGGAGGCGTTCACAAGGTCGATGCCGACCTTCATTCCGAATTTATCCGCAAAAGAGCAGATGTGCTCCCAGTCCTTGTCGGTATTGGCTGCATTCACACCCAAAAGGTACTTCTCCGGACCGAAGCAATACACGATGAGGTCGTCCACTATTCCGCCGCGGCCGTTGGGCAGGCAGGAATACTGTGCCCGGCCGGGGTAGAGAGCTGATATGTCGTTGGAGGTGACGTACTGCAGCAGTGCGGTGGCCTTGGCCCCCATCACCCATATCTCGCCCATGTGCGAGACATCGAACAGGCCCACGCCTTCGCGCACGGCGGTGTGTTCCTTTATCAGTCCTGAATACTCAATGGGCATATTGTACCCTGCAAACGGGGCCATCTTGGCGCCCAGGGCGATGTGCTTGGGGGTAAATACAGTTTCTTTCACGGTTATTCTATGTGAAGTTTCTTGGCTGTGTTGTAGATCCAGATGTCTTCCGGCTTCTTTTTGTCGCTGTAGAAGTCCAGCATCTTGCTGTAGGCCTCGTCGTAGGTGTTGCCGTGGCAAATCATCACAGCGGTGAACCCGTTTTTCATCTTCACCAGATGGACATCGGCCCCCGAAGCGGAGAGGCTGTTGTAATAATACTTGGCGTTGTCCTCGTTCTTGAAGCTGCCCAGCACCACGTAGTAGCCGCTCGCCAGACCTGCTGGGGCTTCTTCTTCAGGCTCTTGAGGTTGAGGTTCGTTTGCCTGCGGTTCTTCCGCGTCAGGCTGGGTTGCAGTCTCTTCAACGGCGGCTTCTGCCGGCACTGAAACCAGCGACATTGCGGCGGCAGTATCGGCATAGGCCTCGGCAATCTCCCCCGAGCAGGTCTCGAGCGAATCGGGCAGGGCGCCCATCTCCACCGCCAGTGAATCGCCGGTGCGCTGCATCTGAGCCTTCTGAGCGCGCAGTTCGGCAATATCTTTGGAAGTAGGCTTCCCGAGTGCAGAACGCACCGCGTCGCAGCCGGTTAAAAAAATGGCAGAGAGTGCTGTGAGAGCAAGAATCCGACAAAGTTTCATAGCGATGCGAAGGTAGTCATTAATAAAGTAAAGACAAAAATCGTATATTTGTACTTATGAAGAAGATATGCACAGTGCTGGTGATGCTGATGGCCTTTTTAACCGCTTCGCAGGCGGCCCAGCGCGACACTTTGCGCATCAGTTTCATCGGCGACGTGATGTCCCATTCCCGTCAGCTGCGCACAGCCCTTCTTCCATGCGCGGACAGCACCAAGGCCTCTTCCTACGACTTCAGTTCCTATTTCAAATACGTCAAACCGTATCTTGACAGCTGCGATATCAGCGTGGCCAATATGGAGTTTCCGGTGGGGGTGACGCCATTCTCCGGCTATCCGCTATTCTCCGCGCCGGTATCGCTGGCCCAGGAGACCATCGGCGCCGGCGTAGACCTGTTCCTGGCGGCCAACAACCACATCCTGGACAAGGGCCGGAGGGGGCTGGACAGCACCTTTGCGGCATACGACCGGCTGCCTGTCCGGTATACCGGTATATACAAAGACGAAACTGACGAGCAGATGTCCAATCCGGCCATCATCGACGCCGGCGGCTTCCGAATCGCCTTCATCAACTTTACTTACGGGTTGAACGGTTTCTCCGTGCCGCAGCCGTACGTGGTGGGGCAGATGGATTCTCTGTATGTAAAGAATGCGATAGAGAGGGCCCGCAACCGAGGCGCTGACTTCATTATTGCGTTGCCGCACTGGGGCGTGGAGTATAATCTGGACTATCATCCGGAGCAGCGGCGCTGGAAAAACAATCTTTACCGATGGGGTGTCGATATGATAGTGGGGACGCATCCGCATGTGCCGCAGGCTGTGGAATATGTCGACGGTCGCATAACTGCCTATTCGCTGGGCAACTACATATCAAATATGAGCATCACCTATGGCCAGGTCGGCATCCTGCTGATAGCCACCCTGGTACGGCGGGAGGACGGCTCCATAGAGACGCTGCCGCCAAAGGTCACCTGGCTGTGGTGCGGCAAAGGCGGACATATGGAGCCAAATTATACAGTGGTGCCTATAGAAGATTTCTTGCAGAAACCTGAGGCCTTCCTGCAGCGCTCGCAGTACGAAAAGATGATGCGCGAATACTATAGAATCAAACAAAAATTTCCACAATATTGAACAAGACAATAATCCTGGACGCGATAGATCCGATAGAGATCCTGGGCGTCAACAACCGGCTTTTTGAACAATTTGCGGCATATTTCCCGCACATCAAGGCCACTTCCCGTGGCAACGAAATATATCTGGTGGGACCGGACGACCAGATTGCCATCTTTGAGGAGAAACTGAACCGGATGATTCAGAAAAAGATGACCAAGATGAACCTGAACAGCTACGATGTGGAGTCGCTGTTCGAGAACAACGGTCACAGCGAGGAGATAGGCAAGGTGGTGATGCAGCCCGACAGCGAGTATATCATTGTCTATGGCTCCGACGGCAAATGCGTCAAAGCCCGCACACCAAACCAGAAGCGGCTGGTAAAGGAGTATTACGACAACGACATGATATTCGCCCTGGGTCCTGCAGGTACCGGAAAGACATACACGGCCATTGCCCTGGCGGTACGGGCCTTGAAGAACCGTGAGGTCAAGAGGCTGATTCTGACGCGCCCCGCAGTGGAAGCGGGCGAGAGGCTGGGTTTCCTGCCGGGCGATCTGAAAGATAAACTTGACCCGTATCTGCAGCCGCTCTACGACGCACTGATGGATATGATTCCCGCCAAGAAACTCCAGTCGTTGATGGAAGATGGCACCATCCAGATAGCGCCGCTGGCCTATATGCGCGGCCGCACGCTGGACAAGGCCTTCGTGATTCTGGACGAGGCGCAGAACACCTCGCTCTCGCAGCTAAAGATGTTCCTGACGCGTATGGGCAACGACGCCAAGTTTATCGTGACGGGCGACGCCACCCAGGTTGACCTCCCCAACAAAGCCGATTCGGGCCTGCTGAAGGGCATCGAACTGGTGAGCGGAATACGCGGCATAGCCGTGGTGAACTTCACCAAAGAGGATATTGTCCGCCACCCGCTGGTGACCAAGATAATAGAGGCTTTTGACCGCAAGGAGGCGGCTGAAAAGAAAGCTTAAAGAGTGCCGCGCACGCAGCGTACGCTGAGGCCGATGCCGTTCTTGTCGGTGAATCCCGGTCTGAAGTCGGCGCTGTCCCAGTAAATGTAGCGGTAGTAGGCGTTGTTATCGTCATATTCCGAAGCGCTCCACCACATTCCGTAGGTCTTGAGGCCATAGAAACGGCCGTCTCCCGTCTGCTGATAGCCGCAGGGGAGGGGATTCCAGTCTACTGATACTTCGTGCTTGTTGTTGACGGAGAAGGGCCAGAGGCGGTCGCCGTTGAAATAGACATCGGCGGTAACCTTGTTTGCCGCGCCGTCCCAGTCTGACTCGAATTCAACCGCCTTGCCGCACAGGGTGGCGCCAAGATTTTCCCAGTCGGTATTGGTGGGAACGCGCCAGCCCGCGGGGCAGATATTGCCTCCGGTGGCTTCGCTCCAGGTATAGTGGCGGCCGAACACGTGGTTCAGCACATCTGATTTGGCATAAACGACACCTGCGCCCTTCCACGCCAGATTCTCTGCGAACCAGTCCAGGCTGCCAATGTGAAGCCACCGGTATGCACGGCCGTCGCGGCTGTCGGTAATGGTCTTCTGGGTGTTGTAGGGGAGGCCCTGCAGCGAACCGGTCATATGGGTGGTGTCCACCGTGGTGACGGTTCTCTTTACACTCTCTGTGATATAATCGGGATGATATGCGAGGGCCTTGACGGTGTATTCAGCGGGCTCGTCGGGGAACTTGACGACTATCGAGCGGGTATAAAGGGTATCGGTTTGGATTTTGGTGATCACCCAGCCCCAGGTAGGGTCCTCGGGGGTGGTGATGCCGCGGGCGGTAAGCTTTACGACATCGCCGGCATAGATATATTCGGGGAGGTCAAAGGTGAGATTCCCGCTCATGTAATTGTATGTTGCGGTGTTTTTTATGCAACCTGTTGCGGCAACGCAAAGCATTGCAACAGCGACCATACCGGTGATAACCTTTTTAATATTCATACCCATACAAGACGCAAATTTAATAAGATTTTTGTTATACTTTTGCACTATATGAAGTTTTTACGCGCATTTACACTGGCTTTGCTCCTGCTTCTGGCAGGCTGCGGCGGTCGTTCCACGTACATCCAGATCACCGGCTTCGCGCAGGGCGGTCCCTATTATGTGACCTGTTCTCTGGATGACGCCGCCCGCGCCGACGGCCTCAAGAAGGCGATAGACGACACCCTGTCGGCCATCGACTGGTCGGTGTCGGGCTATAACAAGGGCTCCCTTATTACCAAGGTCAACAACGGCGAAAACCCGCCTCTGGATAGCATCTTTATAGATTTGATGAACCTCTCGCGCAGGTTGTGGGTTGAGACCGGAGGCGCGTTCGACGTCACCGGCGCCCCGCTCTTCGACCTCTGGGGATTCGGCTTCAAGGAGGGGAGGATGCCGTCGCAGCAGGCCATTGACAGTGCCATGGCGGTTGTCGGAATGGACCGCTATTCTCTGGTAGAAGGCCCTGACGGACAAACATATCTGCAGATGCCGGCAGGTGGAAAGGTAAACTTCAACGCTATCGCGCAGGGCTATTCATGCGACGTCGTGGCCAGGGTTCTGGACGAATGGGGCAGCGAAAACTATATGGTTTCTCTTGGCGGAGAGCTGGTGTGCAAAGGCCTCAGCGCCCGGGGTGACGAGTGGCGCGTCTGGATAGATCGCCCTGAAGACGGCAACAACGAGTCCGGAGCCTTGAAGCAGGATGTTATATCGATTACCGGCTGCAGCCTTGTCACCAGCGGCAACTATCGCAAATATTATGTGGTGGACGGCGTCAAGTATTCACACACCATCGATCCCGCTACCGGCCGGCCAGTTACTCACAATCTTCTCAGCGCCACCGTGCTGGCAGAGGACGGTGCCACTGCCGATGCCCTGGCTACGGCACTGATGGTAGCCGGCCCGGAAAAGGGGCGCAAGATGGCATCAGACTGGCTAAGCCGCGGACGCGGAGTCTATCTGGTGTATGGTACTCAGAATGATATGAAGGTCTGGCACACTCCCGGCCTGAAACTCGAGAGCGAAAACTAACAGGCCAATAATCTGGAAACCAGTTCGGAAAGCATATCGGCGTCGGTGGCTTCGCCGCGGGCGTTGCTCTTGCCCCTGTAATCGAATTCCTTCAGGATAGCCACCGCCTTCATGCAGGACTTGAGCGGATACTTGCGGGCGTAGCGGGTGTAATCCCGCTTCATGATAAAGGGATTCAGCCCGATTGCGGCGGCAATCTGCGCCTCGTCCATCCGGTCACTGAGGCAGGCGTGATAGCGCAGCAGTTTCAGATACTGGTTGGCCAGGGATGCAACTATCAACTGTATCGGATAACGCTTTGAGTTCTCTCCAAAGTACATCGCTATCTTGTATGCCTTGGCGGCGTTTTTCTCGCAAAGAGCGGCGGCAAGTTCAAAGGCAGAGAACTCGCGGCTCATTCCGATATTCTCCTCTATCAGGGCGCAGGTGATGTAGTCGCCGCAACCCGGCACCTTGCGAAGTTTGTCTATTGAGCCGGCAATCTTTGTCAGGTCTACGCCGCAGGATTCGGCCAGCATAGATGCCGCACCTTCTTCCATGCGCAGTCCCTGGCTGCGGGCAAAATCCTCTATCCATCCGACTATTTTCCAATCCTTTACCTGCTCGCACTCCAGCACCACTCCGACCTCGGCGGCGCGTTTGTAGAACTTGGTGCGCTTGTCTATGTTCTTGCTGCTGGTAGGGTCGGTGGGGGTCTTGTAGCAGATTACCAGCACCGTGGTAGGCATAAGGTGGTCGAAGTACGATTCAATCTTCTCCACGCTCTTCATCGCCTGCGCCTCCTTGACCACTATCAGCTGCCGGCTTACCATCATCGGGAACTGGCGGGCATGGCTCACAATCTCTTCTGCAGAGGTGTCGGCGCCGTAGTAGACCAGCTGTCCGAAGTCCCGCTCGCCCTCCGGCAGCACCTTCTCCATCAGCAGGTTGCAGATGCGGTCGATGTAGAAATGCTCCTTGCCGAAAAGCAGATAGAAGGGCTTGATGTCGCCGCCCTTGATATCCGCCTCCAGCTGCGCCGCGAGCGCAGAAGTTTCTATAGTTTGCTTGGCCATCTCACATATTTCGCAAGAATAACACTTAGTACTTTTATTGCGTCTTGGAGCTTGCGAAACATTCTCCTGACGCACATATCGTTATAACGTTACCCCATCCCTAAACCGAAGCTATGAAGCTTTGCTTCAAATCCCTTCCCTCGGGGAAGGGACTTTCCATCGCCCTTCGGGCTCAATGTGACCTCGAAGATACGCTTTTTTTGTATCTTTGCCAATATGGACCAGGTTTTCGACCCCATCAGAAAGAAGTTTGTGAAGCTCACTCCGGAGGAGGGTGTGCGGCAGCACGTGATACGCACCCTGACCGGCTGCTACGGCTATCCGGAGACCCATCTGGCGGTGGAATACGGCTTCAAATACAACAAACGGCAGTACCGGGCCGACGTGGTGGTGTTCAACCGCGCCCTCAAGCCGGCGCTGCTGGTGGAGTGCAAGGCACCAAGCGTGAACCTGACCATGGATGTGATAGACCAGGTTGTCCGCTACAACTATGTGCTGGATGTGCCGTGGATACTCATCACTAACGGAGATCTTTTCTATCTTTGCCGCCGCGACGCTAACGGCGACTATCTGCAGCAGAACCGGATGCCGTCGTTCGACGAACTTTGCCAATTATGATTGACCTCGAAACCAGTATAATCTTCAAGACCGTCACGGAAGAGGCGGAGGCGCTTGGCGTACGTGCCTTCGTAATTGGCGGCTATGTACGCGACTGGTTCATGCACCGCGACAACGACGACGTCGACATCGTGGTGGAGGGGAGCGGCATCGCCCTGGCAGAGAGGGTGGCAAAGAGGCTTCGCGCCAAGGTAACCGTCTTCAAGAATTTCGGCACCGCAATGTTCAAGTACCGTGGAGTTGAGGTCGAGTTTGTCGGCGCCCGCCGTGAATCATATGACCGCAATTCCCGCAAGCCTTTCGTAGAGGACGGCACCCTGGAAGAAGATCAGCAGCGCCGCGATTTCACCATCAACGCGATGGCCTTCAGCCTTCAGAAAGAGGACTATGGCACGCTAGTGGACCCGTTCGGCGGTATAGCCGACATCGCCGCAAAGAAGATCCGCACTCCGCTGGATCCCGACACCACCTACAGTGACGACCCTCTGCGAATGCTGCGCGCCGTGCGTTTCGCCACCCGTCTGGGCTTCGACATAGTGCCCGAATCTGTAGAGTCGATGCGGCGCAACCGCGACCGGCTGCAGATCCTCTCAAAAGAACGCATTGCCGACGAGCTCAACAAGATATTGATGACGGCCAAGCCTTCCCGCGGCTTCTATCTGCTGGACGAGTGCGGCCTGCTGGATATTATTCTGCCGGAGCTGACAGCCCTTAAGGGGGTGGAGACGGTGAACGGACGCGGCCACAAAGACAATTTTGCACATTCGCTGCAGGTGCTGGACAATGTAGCTGAGGCCAGCGACAATCTGTGGCTCCGTTGGGCCGCGCTGCTCCACGACATCGGCAAGGCCCCGACAAAGAAGTGGGATGACAAAATCGGCTGGACCTTCCACAATCACGATTATATCGGCGCCAAGATGGTCAAGGGCGTTTTCACGCGCCTGAAATTGCCCGTCAGCGAGACTATGCCGTATGTGCAGAAGCTGGTCGGGCTGCACCTGCGTCCCATCGCCCTGGTTACCGACATCGTGACCGACTCCGCCGTGCGCCGTCTGCTCTTTGACGCCGGCGACGACATCGACGATCTGATGATTCTCTGCAAGGCTGACATCACATCCAAGAACGAGATGAAGGTGGAGACCTTCAAGGCCAATTACGAACTGGTGCGGCAGAAGATGGTTGAGGTGGAGGAGAAGGATCGCATACGCAACTTCAAGAACCCGATCACGGGCGAGATAGTGATGCAGCGCTACCACATCCCTCCCAGCAATGTAATAGGCCAGATAAAGGAGGTCATCAAGAATGCCATCCTGGACGGCGAAATCCCCAACGACTTCGAAGCCGCCTACGCCCTTATGGAGAAGGTCGCGGCAGAGTACGGGCTCAAATGATAGTATCGGCTATTCTTTCCGGAAGTAATCGTAATACTCTTCGACAATCTTGACAAGCTTGCCGTCTATGACGGTAAAGGTTGTGCCTTCTGATTGCCACACCATTTCTTTGGCAGTATACTTCTTGATGGAATATTCCAGATTGCCGACTGATATTCTGTTGTTGTCCTGGTCAAAAGTGTAAGGGAATTCACTCACATGACCATTGTTGTCAGTAATCTTCACGGTGCCGTCGGCAAACTCATAGTAACTGTTCTTATCCGTTTCCTTACTCACCTCGGGGGAGTCCGTGACGGACTTGTATAAATGCCATTTACCCTCTATGGTCGTAGGAATATTCTTTTTGCAAGAGGGCGCGATAAGGATGATTGTCAGCAGAAGAAACAGTACTTTTTTCATAGTATTCGATTTTGTGTTAAATCCGAAATAGTCACGTAAAGATACTAAAGGATGGACAATATAAAAAATGTTTATTTTTGTACTATGGGTAAGCGGGATACGGATATACTGTACTTTATATCTTTCTGCCTGGAGGGATACAAGACAAAGCACGGACTCACTGGAGAAGAGGCGTCAGAGCTATTTGATAAGTATGGTATCAAGCAGTACCTCTCAAAGAATTTTGATATACTCCATACTCAGGGAATGCCCTGGATTCTTGAAGAAATAGAAGAAATGATTAGCCAATGATACTCTTTCACGGCAGTCTTCAGATAGTGGAAAAACCTCGCATCTTGGTCCCAAGCCGGACATTGGATTACGGGGCGGGATTCTATACTACGACATCAGAACAGCAAGCCAGGGAATGGGTGCTACGTAAGTTGAATGATGAAGATTGTGGCTATGTGAACGTATATGAGTTTGACGACAAGGGTTTCGACAATCTTAATCTTCTCAGATTTCCGAATCCCCCGGGAGAAGACTGGGTAGATATTGTTCACTCAAACCGTACGGTGCTGGGGTTTACCCACGAGTATGATCTTGTCTATGGGCCGGTAGCAAACGACCTGGTATATGCAGCATTAGCTTTGTATGAACAAGGATTGCTGGATAAGCAGGAATTGATTGCGGAACTCAAGACATATAAACTTATAGATCAGATGCTTTTCCATACGAAGAAGTCATTGAAGTACTTGAAATTCGTAGAATCAATTGAGGTTCGGAAATGAGAGCTGAAATCACCCAGAATAATCTTTATCTGCTGCTTGCGGGAAAGGTGGCGGCAGTAGCGGCTTTCATTGCAGAGGAAGAGCACATTGATCCTATTGCTGCTCTTACGAAGTTCTATGCTTCCGAAACATATCGCCGTTTGGAACGAGAGGATACCAAACTATGGCACGACGGTCCTGTTGCTATCTATCAGGACTATCAGCAGGCCAAATAATCCATTATACAGGGTCTGATGCCTCCGACTGCTACGCTCGCGGCTGCAATATTGCCGGCAAGCATTCAGCCGCTCCGACTTAGCAGGCACGGCTTTGGTGGACGAGGTCTGCTCATAAAGCC
>JAEEGI010002685.1_pt1 | contig 43174 bp, 34 predicted proteins | sample 8958751 | NCBI WGS metagenome assembly JAEEGI01 (sample SAMN16246545, study PRJNA631951) | gut metagenome | biome: gut microbiome; feature: rumen; material: KS-attached | host: Bos | place: Iran: Karaj | collected 2018-10 | reverse complement strand
TATTTTTCTATATTTGGCACGCAATGATTCGTTTTAAGCACACCCCTATTGATCGTAATGAGTCGAAGTACAAGCGACTCAGCCGTATTTACTATAATCGTATGTTCCCGCGCCGCCAGGATGCCCTCAAGGTTGCGTGGTCCGTGTTTATTGGTGTTTTTATTGGCGTTTGGCCCACGATTGGTTTTGCCATTATTCTCACTGTAGCCGTTTGTGCTGTTTTCAGGCTCCCCAAGGTTCCCGGCGTTATTGCGGATTTTGTCGCTAATCCTGTCACGCAGTTCGGGTTCTTCTATCCGGGCGGATACTACATCGGTTGCAAGATTTACAATCCGGACTCCATCTCCTTTGACTTCTTGGGCGAGTTCGAGCGCATGTCCATACGCAACTGCGTCGTGATCATCAAGAACCTCTGGGTAAATGCCGCCGACCACTTGATTGCATTCATGATCGGTATTACCATCATGGCCGCAGCGACGGCGTTCGTGTTCTTTGCCATTGCGTATTTCGTGGTGAGCTATCGCAAGAAGAAATGGATTGACGGCAAGACCGGCTACATCCACAACCTCATCTCCGAGGACGAAGTTTTAATTAAGGAATCCCACAAAGGAAAGAAGCCTATGATGCACATCTATCCGTTCAAGGCCTTGCGTCCGGTCAACCCGGCCGAAGCCGAAACTATTTCTGCCCTCCCGTACGACGTGATGAATCGCGCCGAGGCCAAAGCTATGGCCGAAGGGCTCCCGCACTCCTATCTCCGTGTCACGCGTGCGGAACTTGAGTTGCCCGACTCCGTGGACGCCTACGACCCGAAGGTCTATGCGCATGCCCGCGAGAATCTGGACAAGATGATTGCCGATGGCGTGATTGCCTACGACAAGAAGCCTTGCCTCTATGTTTATCGCCAGACGATGAACGGCCGCGAACAGTACGGCCTGGTGTGCTGCGTGCCCGCCGCCGACTACTTCAACGGCATCATCAAGAAGCACGAACTCACCCGCGCCGACAAGGAAGAAGACCGTCTGCGCCATGTGCTCGCCACGAACGCTAACACCGGTCCGGTGTTCCTCACTTACCGCGACCAGGGCCAGTTCGACGTGTTCGGCGCCGTGACCAAGCGTCCGCCGGTCTACGACTTTGTGAGCAAGGGCGATGGTTTTGGCCACACGGTGTGGATTATCGACGATGACGCCGAAATCGAAGCTATCCGCAAGTCCTTCGAGGCTGTGCCGGTGAGCTACATTGCCGACGGCCACCACAGGAGCGCTGCCGGTGCCCGCGCTGCAAGCTACCGCGCCCAGCAGAACCCGAACAATACGGGTGCCGAGGAATACAACCGTTACCTCGCCATCCTCTTCCCGAGCACCCAGCTCAAGATTCTTGACTACAACCGCGTGCTCAAGGACTTGAATGGCCGTACTCCGGAACAGCTCATGGCCGAGATGAAGAAGGTGTTCGATATTGTCGAACTCGACAGCATGCAGAGCCCTGCCAAGCAAAACCAGGTGAACTTCTACATGGGCGGCAAGTGGTACGCTTGCAGCTTCAAGGCTGAATACCTCAAGAACCTTGGCCCGGTCGACAGCCTCGACGTGGCGCTCCTCCAGAAGCTTATCCTCAAGCCGCTCTTCGATATCGACGATCCGCGTACTTCCAAGCGCATCGACTTTGTCGGTGGCATTCGCGGTCTCGGCGAACTCGTGAAGCGCGTGGATAGCGGTGAATGTGCTTGCGCCTTCGCCATGTACCCGACGACGCTTGACCAGCTGATGAACATTGCCGATGCCGGCGAAATCATGCCGCCCAAGAGCACATGGTTTGAACCCAAGCTGCGCGATGGCCTGTTGGTCCACTCGCTCGACTAATTTATCTTAGTTGGAATTTGCCCCGGATGGTTCGCTGTCCGGGGTTATTTTTTTTGCCCTTTCGTGGGCTCCTTTATGGGATCGATTGCCTTGATGGCGTGCGGCCTTTTGATTTGCTGGACACGTTCGGGGCCGTTATTGGTCTTGATGTCGTGAATCGGCTGGGGTTTGCCGTTCTCGTCCACTTCCACCTTGATAACCTCTACTTCGTTTTTATCCTTTTTAGGTTCTTCCTTCGGCGTTTCTTGCGGAGCATCCTCCGCGACTTCTTTCTTTTTGATGGGGAAGAAAGTCTTCTGAAACTCTTGCGCTTTTTTGAGGACAAATTGTTTTACGATGTCGGGTTGTTTGATGTAACGCCCGAGAATCCGTTCTTTGGTGAAAAATCCGAGTTCGCGCGAGTCGACGCAATGGTTCCCTTGTTCGCAGGCGAGGTAGTAGTTGTCGCTTGCGACGATGAACGTGTCCATCGGCACGGAATCGCCTTCAATAAAGAACTGGCGCTTGATTTTAATTGGTGCGTTGCCGGGTTCTGCCTGGCGGATTTGCATTTCGATGAGTCGCCTGTCTTGCCAGGGGAGCACGTCCAGTTCCTTCAGGCTCACGAGGCGGTGCCCCAGCTTGGTCGAACCGATTCGCTCAATGGAAATTTCGCGGTTCCCTTGCCAAAGCGTCGACTTGATGGTGATGGGGAGCCCCTGCTCGTTCATCAGCCTAAGAATGTAGTCTTCTTCCACGTCGTTGAGCGTGGAGAGGAGTAACGTATCGCCTTGCCTAGGAACGTAGAACTTGCGCGTTTCGATAAAGGAATCTTCGCCACGCCACATAAAGCGCTTTTGCTTTGTCTTTATGCGCCCTTTGTCCGAAATTTCGATAGTATCGCCGGGGTAGCCGATAATCTTGCGGACAAGTGTTTCGTTGTTCGGTTGCCTGGCCCAGACAATTTCGCCAAAAGTCGCTTTGTCGATGCATTGGGGGAGCTTACAGACCCATATTAGCGAGCCCTTCTTGATGCGGGGCTGCATGGCTGTGTCTTGCAAAAGAATCGGTTCGACGGCGTAGTAGCGGATGGCGAGTGCTCCGGTAAAGGCCACGAGCATAATGAAGACAGCAAAAAAGAGGCGGGACTTGGATGTCCTCCACTGTAAGCGCCTCACGTTTCTGTCCAGGTATGCCATCGCTTTTGAAAAATAAATTAGTCGCCGTTGTTCGTGGAGTTGTCCGAAAGCGAAAGCACAGCGAGGAACGCCTTCTGCGGCACTTCGACCGAGCCGATGCTCTTCATGCGTTTCTTGCCTTCTTTCTGTTTTTCGAGGAGCTTGCGCTTACGGGTGATGTCACCGCCGTAGCACTTGGCAAGCACGTCCTTGCGAACCGCCTTCACGGTGGAGCGGCTGATAATCTTTCCGCCAATCGCGCCTTGGATGGCCACGTCGAACTGCTGGCGCGGAATGAGGTCTTTGAGTTTCACGCAGATGGCGTTTGCGTAGGTGTGCGCCTTGTCTTTGTGGATAATCACGGAGAACGCATCCACCGGGTCGCCGTTCAACAGAATGTCGAGTTTTACGAGGTTGTTCCTGCGGTATTCGCTCGGGGCGTAGTCGAGGCCAGCGTAGCCGCGGCTGACCGACTTGAGACGGTCGTAGAAGTCGAACATGATTTCGGCGAGCGGTAGGTTGTACTTGAGGATGACCTTCGCCTCGTCGATATATTCCATCGTTTCAAATTCGCCGCGCTTCTCGTCGCAGAGCGTCATGAGGGCGCCCACGTATTCCTTGGGCGTGAAGATTTGCGCCTTCACGTAGGGTTCTTCGATGTGGTCGTAGCGGCTTGCATCGGGGAGCTTGGAGGGGCTTTCGATTTTCACCATCGTGCCGTCGCTCATGTACACATGGTATTCCACGTTCGGCACTGTGGTGATGATGTCCACGTTGAATTCGCGGTCGAGGCGTTCTTGCACGATTTCCATGTGCAATAGCCCGAGGAAGCCTGTACGGAAGCCGAATCCGAGCGCTTCGGAGGTTTCCGGTTCCCAACTGATAGCGGAGTCGTTCAGGCGAAGCTTTTCCAGGGCTTCGCGCAAGTCCTTGTAGTCTTCCGGGTTGATGGGGTAGATGCCGGAATAAATCATCGGCAAGATATCCTTGTAGCCCGGGAGCGGTTCGGTGGCGGGGTTGGCTGCGTCGGTGAGTGTGTCGCCGATTTTCACGTCGCTAATCGTCTTGACGTTTGCGAGCACGTAGCCCACCATGCCTTCGGAAAGTTCGTCGCGTGGGTCGCGGCGCATGCTGAAGGTTCCGACTTCGGTGACCATGTATTCGGCGCCGGTCTTCATCATCTTGATTTTCATGCCGACCTTGAGCGTGCCTTCCACAATGCGGATGTAGTTGATAACGCCGCGATAGGAGTCGTACACGGAGTCAAAGATCAGCGCTTTGAGCGGCTTGCCACTGTCGCCTTTGGGTGCGGGGATTTCGTCGACAATCTTGTCGAGCACTTGTTCCACGTTGAGGCCCGTCTTTGCGGAAATGCGCGGGATGCTGTCGGGGTCGTAACCCAGGAGGTCGCCCACGAGCTGTGCCACATGGTCGGGTTGGGCACCCGGTAAATCGACCTTGTTGAGCACCGGGATAATTTCGAGGTCGTTTTCGAGTGCGAGGTAGAGGTTGGAAAGGGTCTGCGCTTCGATGCCCTGGCTTGCGTCCACTACGAGGATAGCTCCTTCGCATGCGGCGAGCGAGCGGCTCACTTCGTACGTGAAGTCCACGTGCCCCGGCGTGTCGATCATGTTCAGGATATATTCCTTGCCATCGCGTTCGTACACCATGCGGATGGCGTGCGCCTTGATGGTGATGCCGCGTTCGCGTTCCAAATCCATGTCGTCCAGGAGCTGGTTCGTCATCTCGTTTTTCGAGACGGTCTTGGTCAGTTCGATCATGCGGTCGGCAAGTGTCGATTTGCCGTGGTCAATGTGGGCGATAATACTGAAATTTCTGATGTTGTCGTTTTGCGGCATAGGTGCGATAAGAATATCGTTGTGAGTCTTTTTTGGGGGTAAATATAGAAAAATAGGCGATTGACGAGGGCCACCGCATGCCCGGCGCAATATTTGATTTGAAAAATTGTATATTTGGGATGCACATTCCGTGCGTTGTGCTGCACAACATTGAGAGTTCTGAACGTGGTAAAAAAATTCATTCTCTTTCTGTCCCTTTTCGGGCTATGTTCCCTGGCGTTTGCCGAGGGGAAGGTGTTTAACAAAGATTATTCCGGAATCAAGGAAATTCAGGCGACAATCACCACTGACGAAGGCGAGATTGTCCTTGACTTGAACTTCAAGGAAGCTCCGAATACGGTCGCCAATTTTGTGGACCTTGCGGAGAAAGGTTTTTACGACGGGCTGTCGTTCCATCGCGTCATTAACGGTTTCATGATACAGGGTGGTGACCCCGATGCCAATGGGACCGGCGGTCCGGGCTATACCATTGACGACGAACCGAACAAGTTGCTTCATGAATATGGCGTCATCTCCATGGCGAACCGTGGTCCGAATACGGCCGGCTCGCAGTTCTTTATCACGCAGATGGCCCAGCACCACCTGGACGGGAAGCATACCGTGTTTGGCCGTGTTACCAAGGGCCACGACGTGGTGTGCCGCATTGAACAGTTTGATAGAATTATAAACATCAAAATTCTGGAAAAGAAATAAGTATGAGCTCTAAGAAAGTGTCTTCGAAAAACTCCGCTGCAAAGAGCGCTCCGGCAAAGAAACCTGTCGCTAAGAAGGCTGCTGCCAAGCCCGCTTCAAAGGCTCCGGCAAAGAAACCGGCCGCAAAGCCCGCCGCGAAGTCTGCGTCCAAGCCTGCTGCAAAGCCTGCTCCGAAGGCGGCAAAACCCGCAGCCAAGCCGACGAAACCGTCCAAACCGGCACCGAAGGCCGCAACAAAGAAGCCTGTTGCCAAACCGGCTGCGAAGCCAGCGTCTAAGCCGGTCGCAAAGTCCAGCTCGAAGCCTGCTCCGAAGGCCCCGGCAAAAAAGCCTGCTGCAAAGCCAGTTGCCAAGCCGGCTGCGAAGGCCAAGCCTGCTGCAAAACCCGCAGCAAAACCTGTCGCAAAGCCAACTCCAAAGCCAAGTGCCAAGTCTGCCGCGAAGCCGGCGGCCAAGCCTGTTGTAAAGCCCGCTGCAAAACCTGCAGCGAAGCCTGTCGCGAAACCCGCTGCGAAGCCGGCGGTTAAGCCTGCCGCCAAACCGGCAGCAAAACCCGAGCCGGAAGTCAAGGTCGTAAAAAAAGAAGTTCCGCAGGTAGAGGCTCCCGAAAAGGATGTTCCTGTTGAAGAAGCCCCGAAGGCTGTCGCTGAAGAGGTGAAGGCCAAGAAGGGCGGCAAGGAAAAGGTTGAACTTCCTTATGCTGTCCTCCTCGAAGGTGGAAAAAAACTGAACAAGTCTATTTTCTTCTTTGAAATCGATGAGAACGAGGAACGCGCCAACAAGAAGAAGGTTTCTTCTGAAATGAAGAACCTCGACATGAAGCCGACCTCGGCTATCCGTCACAAGATTTCTCTCGCCGAAGAAACGCAGGAAGAACTGACCGAGCGCCTGCTCAAGGAACTCGAAGAACAGAACCTCGCGTTTACCCGCGAAGCGGCAACCCAGATTTGCACCCGCTGCAACAAGAATCTCGTCTCGCCCGAATTCTGGGTGGACAAGCATCTCGGTTACTGCGAAGAGTGCGCCGCAATTCTCAAACTGGGCCAGTCCAAGGAAGCCCGCAAGGTCGAATACCAGCTGGGCGCCATGGGGGGTGACTCCCTGGACGAGGCTGAGGATGATAGCGAGTTTGGCGAAGGACCGGATGCCGCCGACATCAAGGACGCCGAAGAAGAATTCGCCGATTTCGAATAGTCGAAATTTTGCACAAGTCTAAAATGAAAAGGACCCTTCAGGGTCCTTTTTATGTTGTATAAAATGTGCGGGCTGGTCGTTGTTTTGCCGGTAGGGCTTAGCTGACCCTGCGCATCACGCCGATGACGCGACCTGCAATGGAGAAATCCTTGCGGTTGTTCACGATAATCGGACGATATTTCGGGTTAGCCGGGCGCAGTTCGATGTGGTCGGAACTGGGGTGGTAGTACTTGACCGTTGCCTCGTTGTCTATCTGCGCGACGACGATTTCGCCCTGTTCGGCGTTTTTCTGCTGGCGTGCGAAAATGAGGTCCCCGTCGAAGATGCCTGCATTGATCATGGAGTCGCCCTTGACACGGAGGGCGAACACGTCGCTACGGCAGGCGAGAAAATCGCGGTCGATGGTGACTGTGCCTTCGAGGTTCTGCACGGCGAGAATCGGCGTACCGGCGGCCACGCGGCCGACGATGGGAATTTCTATTGTATTGCTCGGTGCCTGGTTTTCCGAAGCATCTGCATCGGACGAGAGAATTTCGATTCCTCGGCTGAGGCGCGGAGAGCGGTTGATGTAGCCCTTCTTGATGAGGGCGGCGAGGATGGAGCGTACACCGTTCGTGGATGAAATCTCGAAATGGTTCCCGATTTCGCGCACGGTCGGCGGCATGTGGTTCTCTTTGGAGTACTTCTTGATGTATTCCAGGATTTCTTCTTGACGGCTTGTCAGTTCCTTTTTCTTTGTGTAATCCATCTTTAGCCTCGCAGTTGGTTGTTTTTTTGCGGCATCGTATATAAATATAGTGCACTCTTGGACAAATGTCAATAGGTTCACTGCACAAAATTTCATTATTTTTGAAAATTGTCGGGATAAACTGAAAGAGTTATCAAAAATTTGACATTTGGGCTTCCGTGTTTTTAACTTTGGTCCAAAAAAAAGGATTAAATGATGCTCTTAAAAAAATTTGCGTTTATTGCCTCCTGTTCAATGATGTTTGCGTGCATGTCCCTTGTGGCTTGTGGTGATTCCGGTAGTGGAACCTCGCCTGACCAGGATTTTGCGCAGAATGAATCTAGCAGTTCTCTAGAGGGGCCTGGGTTTAGCAGCGGAACAAGTTTTGGAAACGATTCTACCAGCAATTCCCAGGTGGATTCTCTCAATAATCAAGTTGATTTGTCTAGCTCGTCGACCACAAACGGGCAAAGTTCTATTGATGATAACCCGGCTCAGTCCTCGTCAGAATCTGTATCGAGCAGTTCTTATGAGGGGATAGACCCTGCAACAGTGATTGAATCGACCATTACTGATGTACGGGATGGTAAAACTTACAAGACTGTTAAAATTGGAAACCAGACTTGGATGGCCGAAAACCTGAATTATGATTATTTGGTAAAGGATGATTCTGGGAATGTCGTTGTTGAAACTTATTGTAGCAACAGTAACGAAGCTCGTTGTTATGATCAAGGTCGCTTATATGTGTGGAGTGCAGCATTGGATTCTGCAGGGCTTTTTAGTGCTGATGCGAAGGGGTGTGGATTCCAAGCCGAATGCGAAAAAAAGGAAGCTCCCCGAGGGGTATGCTTTGAAGGGTGGCATGTTCCAACTTATGACGATTGGCTCGAACTCTTCCAAACGGTGGGTGGGGACTCCGTTGCCGCATATCATTTGAAGAATACTACTGGATGGCCGACGAAAAACGTCTATGTTATTGGTGGTGGTGGAGTTGGTTATGGGATTATATCGGACAATGGTGATAATATTTATGGATTCTCTGTTAACCCTTCGGATGCATGGTCCCTTGGCGAGTATCTCTCTAAAAATGGGTCTGTATTTGCTGCATTTTGGACTTCTACAGAGAACCCGTCTGATGAAAATTATGTCTACCATATAATTATTTCAAATGAAGATAAGGCTTACTCTGGTAATCATGCTTATCAAAAGAACGAGGCTCTTGCCGTTCGCTGTATAATGGACTGATTTGGTCTTGTGGGCTATTGCCTTAAATGATAATTCGCTATTTCTTGTAGTAGAGAATATCTACCGGAGAGACCCCTTCTTCGGTTCCCTTTTCCTTTTCAACTAGAGTGATTGCGTAAAAATCATCTGCATTTTCTTTGCTGAATGCCGGTCCAAAGATTACCCAGAAATAGCCAATAGAGAAAAAAGTTGAGTCTGTGAACTGGGTTTCTGTAAATCTGAAATCTGTCCTGAATGTAAGGGTTGAGGGAATGACATGTTCATACCAGTCATCTTCATAATTTGTGTTGCGAATGCTGTCATACATGGTGACTTTGTAGCCATTAACGCCCTTGAGTATTAGTCTTCCGTCTTGATTTTCTTTCACTTGAATTTGGGCTTGCTCTATAGGAACCTCGGTTTCTTCTTTGAGCGAGAAACCCTTGGTTTTCGAGGTGGACATATGACCATAAAATCGCTTGAGTTTAACTTTCCGCACGACAGAGCCTATGACTGCACTGGAGGATGATTTCGCATCTGCTTCACAGTATATGGGTTCACGAACGAATTCTATGGAATCTACGCTGACGAACTTATTGTTTATCTCGGGGTCGTTTGTTGCCATGAGAACAACGAACAACTTGAAATTTCCGCATTGAGTTTTTGCCGAATCGCTTATTTTTACACCCATTTGTGCGAAATCAATTGTTTGTGCTGGCAATGTTGGCTTTGTATATTGGATATTGATTAGGGGTGGTTCGTTTTGGCCTGACTCGTTCACATGGGCTAGGACTAGATTAACGTCTGTAAAAATAAAGTCTGTTTCATCGCTTGCGTCTGCGGTGCATTCGGATATGTGAAAATTTGCGCCTCCATAGAAGAGAATTTCTGATTTATCTGCATTGGGTTTGGCCGTAAGTGGCTGCATACGAATGGGGGAAACGTATGGTCCTAATGAAGAAGATATTTGCTCGGAATTGCAGTGTTCATCACTGGAAGAACTAGTTATAGAGTTGTTGGAACTGGACGATTTTGTTTTTGAATTGCCGGAACTGGAAGACTTTGATTTAGACTTGGAAGAACTTGATTTTTTAGAATTAGAGGAGTTCTTGTGATCAACAGACGAAGAATTTTCAGTTTTTTCCGTACTGGAACTGCTCAATTTTGCCTTGCTGGAACTGTATGCTTTATCTTCATCGGGTTCAGAACTGGATGAGTTCCGAATATTACTTGATGAGGTTTCTATTGAATGTGAATTATCGATGTCGATGATGTCTGTTGCACTATTTGAGCTATCGCTGTCACCGCAGGAATACAATAGAAGCGCGGCTAGCCAAAGAAGACAAAGTTTTCTCATAATAAAATCCCTCTTACAACAAGGTAATATAAAACACTTTTTATGCAAAAAACGTTTTTTACAATGCAGCTATTTCTTGTAGTAGATAATTTCTACTGTTTTGCTTAGATAGTCATTGTTCTTGATTGTGATTGCGTAAAAATCATCACCCGTTTCCTTGTTGTAATTCGGTCCAATGACTATTGCGAATAAGAATCCATGGATACGAGTCGATTCTATAAGCTTGGTTTCTGTAAATTTGAAATCGGTTGTGAATGTTGGCGATGGAGGTAAATCTCTACTTGTCCAGTCGTCATTATATTTTTTATCCTTATCGTTATCATATATGACAACTTTATAACCATCGAGGCCGTGGAGTGTGAGAATTCCAGTTAATTCATCCATGCTGATTTGAATTTGAGCTTGCTCTTTGGGAACTTCGCCATCTTCTTTGAACGAGTATCCTCGGGTTTCTGATGTGGACATGTTGCCGGTAAACTTCCTTAGTTCGACTTTGGGCTCGATAATCTCGGCGGAAGAAGATGATTTCGACTCTACCGGACAATATATGGGTTCACGAACGAATTCTATGGAATCTACGCTGACGAACCTATCATGCATTTTGGGGTCGTCCGTTGCCATGAGAACAACAAACAACTTGAAATTTCCGCATTGGGTTTTTGCCGAATCGCTTATTTTTACACCCATTTGTGCGAAATCAATTGTTTGCGCTTGCAATGTTGGCGGCGTGTATTGGATATTGATTCGGGCTTGTTCGTTTTGGCCTAACTCGTTCACATGGACAAGTTGTAGATTAACGTCTGTAAAAATAAAGTCTGTTTCATCGCTTGCGTCTGCGGTGCATTCGAATATGTGAAAATCTGCGCCTCCATAGAAGAAGAATTCTGATTTATCTGCATTGGGTTTGGCCGTAAGTGGCAAAAAATGAATGGGGGAAACTTCTCTTATGCATATTGATGAAGAAGATGTTTGCACGGGATTGCCGTGCTCAACACTGGAAGAACTTGACTTTGTTTTTTTAGAACTAGAAGAGTTCTTGTGATCAACAGACGAAGAATTTTCAGTTTTTTTCGTACTGGAACTGCTCAATTTTGCCTTGCTGGAACTGTATGTTTTATCTTCATCGGGTTCAGAACTGGATGAGCACCGAATATTACTTGATGAGGTTTCTATTGAATGTGAATTGTCGGTGCCGATGATGTCTGTTGCACTATTTGAGCTATCGCTGTCACCGCAGGAATACAATAGAAGCGCGGCTAGCCAAAGAAGACAAAGTTTTCTCATAATAAAATCCCTCTTACAACAAGGTAATATAATTTATTTTTGATTAAGAGAGTGATTTTTGCGATTCGGGCGGCATCCTTGCGGATGCCGCGCAAAATACGCTTTTATTCACTTCATTCATACGCGTATTTTGTCGAACTGACTTCGTCAGTTCTCACTGTCTATTATCGATAAACAAAGGACCCCGTAAGGGGGTCCTTTGTTTATCGGGGTAGCCAGATTCGAACTGACGACATTCTGCTCCCAAAGCAGACGCTCTACCAGGCTGAGCTACACCCCGAGGTGGTTCAAATATAGCAAATTAACGCCCGGAATGGAACTTTTTCTTGGAAATTCTAGTTTCGCTAGGAAGTTTTTATAATTTGGGTAGCCAGATTGCAAAATGTCGCTTCGCTCCATTTTGCCCTTCGGGCGTCATCCTTACGGATGCCGCGCAAAATACGCTAATGTTCATTTCATTCACCGCGTATTTTGTCGAACTGACGACATTCTGCTCCCAAAGCAGACGCTCTACCAGGCTGAGATATATCCCGAGGGGGCTCAAATATTGATAATAAACGTTTGGAATGGGGCTTTTTTGGGGAAAATCTAGCGCGTCTTGGCTGATTTTTATATATTCATTGATAACTAAGAAGGAAAAAATTGAAGAATTATCGCTTAATTTCTGCATTTTCTGTTGCCATTTTGGCGACGTTCTTTTGTGCATGTTCCGATGTCAAGGAAATGCCTAGGCCTATATTATCCTCCTCGTCAGAACTGATTATTGAAACGTCTTCTTCGGAGGTGATTGAGTCTTCTTCTTCTTCCGAAGTCATAGAATCGTCCAGCGTGGAGCTACCCCCGAGTTCGTCTTCTGTGGCCCCGAAGCGTCCCAAGCCGGTACCGCCATCTTCGTCATCAGCGGAACCGGACCGTTGTGCCGGTGCGCCCAGTGCAGCCCTTTGCGACAAGCGCGATGGCCGTATTTACCGCACTGTCCGTTTGGGTGGGCAGGTCTGGATGGCGGAAAACTTGAAGTTCCAAGCTCCGGGTAGCTGGTGCTACGAGGACAAACAGGAGAATTGTTCTACCTATGGTAGGCTTTACAAGTGGACCACGGCCGTTGGGCTCGATGATTCGTTCTTGAACAAGTCTGCCAAAGATTTGCTTACCACGGAAATTCGCGGAATTTGCCCCGAAGGTTGGCATGTGCCGACGAGCGCAGAGATGAAGACTCTCTACTCCAGTTTGCGCAAGAAACTGAAAGACCTCAAGGACTCCGTTGTAGAGGGCGTCGGGACCAGCCTCAAGAAAAAAGATGGTTGGGAAGAGAGCGACGAAGCTCCGCCGGGAACGGACCGGTTCGGATTCGGCGCTGTGCCGGGCGGCTACCGCAATTCCAACGGCGTGTTCAATTACTTGGGCCAGGACTGCAACTTCTGGGTCGCCACAGAGGCTTCCGAGGCGGGCCGAGCGCCTTACTGGAACCTGTATTTTGCGAACGAGGATTTCTTGGGCGTGTACAACAATCTGAAATCTACGGGATATTCGCTGCGCTGCCTCAAGAACGCTGAATAGAGATCTCGCGCTTTGATGCAAGCAAAAGAAAAAGGCCCTTCGAGGGGCCTTTTCTCGTAGAATAGTTTGTCCTGTGCGAACTACTTCTTCGGTTCGATGCGTTCCATGCCGCCCATGTACGGACGAAGCACTTCGGGGATCAACAGCGAGCCATCTTTCTGCTGGTAGTTGTCGCAGATGCCCACCATCACGCGCGGGGTGGCGAGGCCGGAACCGTTCAGCGTATGCACGAACGTGTTCTTGCCGTTAATCTTCGTCTTGATGTTCGCGCGGCGAGCCTGGTAGTCTTCGAAGTTAGAGCAGGAGCTGACTTCGAGCCACTTCTTTTCGACCGGGGCGTAGACTTCGAGGTCGTAGCACTTGGCGGCACCGAAACCGAGGTCGCCCTTGCAGAGTGCGAGGCGGTGGTAGGGGAGGCCGAGCTTTTCGAGGAGCATTTCGCCGAAGCGGGTGAGCTCTTCGTGGTCTTCGTAGCTACGTTCCGGGTGGGCGAAGTAGACCATCTCGACCTTGTTGAACTGGTGCAGACGGAGAAGACCGCGGGTGTCCTTGCCGTAGGAACCAGCTTCGCGGCGGAAGCAGGCGGAGTAGGCGCAGATGCGCTTCGGAAGTTCGGATTCCGGAATCACTTCGCCGGCGTAAAGGTTGGTCAGAGGCACTTCTGCGGTCGGGATGAGGAACAGGTCGTCGTCCTTGTCGCAGCGGTACATGTCTTCTTCGAACTTCGGGAGCTGGCCCGTGCCGCGCATGGTGTTGCGGGTCACCAGATATGGCGGCGTGAATTCTTCGAAGCCGTTCTTCATGTGTTCGTCGAGGAAGAACTGGATGAGGGCGCGTTCCAGGCGGGAACCCCAGCCGCGGTAGACCGGGAAGCCGGAGCCGGAAATCTTGGCGCCGCGTTCAAAGTCAAAGATGCCGAGGCGTTCGCCGAGGGTCTTGTGGTCCACGCGGGCGAAGTCATCGTTCTTGGTGTAGTAGTCAAACGGAATCGGGCCGTCTTTCTCGACCACGTTGTCCGAGCTGTCCTTGCCTTCCGGGGAACGCGGGGCGATGTTCGGCACGTGCATGAGCATTTCGGTCTGCTTGTAGTCCAAATCCTTGAGCTTCTTGTCGAGTTCGTCGATCTTGTCGCCCAGGGCGCGCATGGCGGCAACGGCTTCGTCGGCGTTTTCGCCCTTCTTCTTCAAGTCGCCAATCTTCTTGGATTCGGCGTTGCGTTCGCTCTTGAGGCGTTCCACTTCGGTGAGGAGCGGGCGGCGCTCGTTATCGATTTCAAGAACGTCCTTCAGACTGACGGTCGTATACTTCTTTTCGGTTTCAGCAATGTAGTATTCCGGATTTTCACGGATTTTCTTTATGTCAAGCATGTTATGCCTCGGTTAGAAAATTTTACGCGGGTAAAGATAGCAAAAGTGGTTAGTGGTTAGTGGCTAGTGGTTAGGAAAATGCGGTTGGATTTTGCTCCGATTCTAACGATATAGGTTCCTGCCCTTTTCAAATGGATTTCCGTATGGCCACTTGAGTATGTGTCGCGGACCAGGTTGCCGTTTAAGTCAAATATGGTAACGAGGCCGGCATATTGTTCAACAAAGATGGTTGTGCCGTGTGTCGTGATTTTTGCATTTGCCACGGAATGCTTGCTGGGAATGCTTGTTTTTCCGTTGGAACTGGAACTTTTTTCCTTGGAGCTGGAACTTTTTTCCTTGGAACTGGACGATGTCGCTTTCGAACTGGAAGAAGATGCGATTTTGACGGTGTCGATTTTCCCGGAGTGGACGGGGTAGAGGTCCTTACCGATGGTTTGACCCCATATGGAACCGTCGATGCCGTTTTCATTGTAGTCGTGCAAGGCTTTGGCGATACTTCCGTTAGCGAACTGGGCCGAGTCAGCCTTGAGTACAGAAACTTTTGTTGTATCTACGTACAAGGAATCAGATATGTAAAAGTTTGTTGGATTTATTTTTCCATTTGTTATTTCTACTCCATTGACCGCTTTGGGAATAGCGCGTCCTCTGTAGGGAGAATAAAAGAAAGAATTGGTTATGGAAAGTTCACTACTTTCTGAAACTTGTATAAAAGGGGATGGTCCAAAGCTTTGTTGCTCCTCTTGAGTGGAAACAAAGTAGGAATTTGTTATAGACAACTTGGCTCTTATATTTGAAGCGATGAAACTACAACCTTCAGCATAATCTCTAGGGAGTATGCGTCCTATTAGATAGATGCTTTCGAAATATGCATAGCCGATGATGTTGCCGGCGATTCCTCCTGTTTTAGCGTTGGCTTCATTATAAAAGTTTTCAAGTCCGATGTTTTTTATAGTTACAGGAGATTCTTCTGAGTCTCCCATGATTGATAAGATAAAAGCGTAACGGGTATAAGAAGAAGAATGGTTGCTGTTTATATAGATGCCGGATATTTTATGGCCTTGTCCATCCAAAGTTCCTTTGAAGAGATTCATAGGAATCCATGGTTTTGCATCTTTGTTAATTTTTTCATTCCAAATGATGTCTGCCGTAAGCTTTCCGCAAGCATACATATCTTGGTCCATATTGAACATACCATTCACAATGGCGACGAAAACGCGAAGATCATTTTCGTCAGCTAATTCATAGCAGCCGTCTTTATAGGTTGGTTTTACTAGCCAGTGAGCATAGAAATCTAAATCGCCCTTATCTGTAGAAGAAATAGCTGTTACGGCATTACCTGTAAATTGGGGATTAGTGTACCAGCCTTCCAAAATGTGGTCTTTGCGGGAACTGGATGGCAATGTAGTTGAGACGCCTTCTACATACTCACTACGATAAACTGCTGTGTCGCCATCGTAAGTGTGAAAATTTACTTTGGATATTTTGGTAGAATTGGAATTGCCTGTGATGGAACCTGAGTGTGTGGGGTAAGGATCTACGCCGATTTTTTGTCCCCAAACTTTTCCGTCATTTCCATAATGCAAAGCTAATGCCACTGTTCCGTCATTGAATTCGGCCTCTGTTTTTGCAGATTCGGATGACTTGTTTGATTGATAAAAAGAGTTTGTAATGTAAACTTCGTTTTTGGGACCAGCTTCCTCAGCTATGGTTTCAGAGCCAATGCAGAAAGAATTTTCGATATGGACAATTGTATGCTCGGCGTGATCTCCTCCGATGAGCCCGAATAATCCACCAGACCAGGGTGCACGATCAACGGATCCAATGTGATATGAGTTAATGATGAATGCTTCGCCTGAATGGTAAAGGCTAATTAATCCTGCCGTATATGATGCTGCAGAAGAAAGTCCATATATTCTGCCGGAATGGAAAGAATCTTTGATGGTTAATTTTCCTGTCACTAGCCCTGCAAAACCGCCTGCTGCAGATCCTTCAATGATTGCTAGAACGGAGCAATTTTCTATATGGAGGTTGTTGTAACCTTTTGCAGTAATAGCACCAACATATTGACCGCCGAAATAGGAATCAACAATGGTGAGGTTCTTAACGACTACAGAATCTTCGTCTGTTCTGGTCGTTAGGATTTTAAATAACCCTGCATCATAACCATTAATTCTATCAGGCTTGTATAAGCCCGAAATTGTGTGCCCTTGACCATCAAATATACCATAGAAAACATTGATGGGAATCCAAAGAGTAAGAGAATCACTTTTATTTAATTTGTCGCCGGTAAGTACATTCTCGTTCACGACAATGTCTGCTGTCAGCCGGACGCAGGATTCGGCGGCTGTTTCGTCACCGTCGTTTACCATCTCGGCAAATCCGTAAAGTTCTTCGGCGGAGCCGATCTGGTAGCATCCGTCAACTTTTGACGGTGTTTTGGGTGTGCCGGAATAAGCGGCGAAAGAAAAGCTCGCAAGGAGGAGCACCGTGCCAATCAATCTGAAATTCATAAAACCCCCTTTGTAAAAAATAAGAAAAAAAATTCTTTTTCCTTTATTTTTGTTGAAAAATCCGAAAATTTGTCTGTTGTATGTGTTTACACCGCTATTTTGGTGTGGTTTGGCGCATTGGGCTTTTTTGAATATATAATATAGACTGGAGTTGTTATGGTTTGGGCCATAACATAAAAAAACATAAATGAGGAGTACAAAATGAGAACAGCTATACTGTTTTTCTTTGCTGCAACAATATCCTTCGCACAATGGGGCGGCGGTGCGGGTGGGGGAAAATCCCTCAACGAATATAAAAAAGTTTCAGTTTCGGGGAGAGACATTCATGTCTATGCCCCGTCAGGTCTCAAGGCCAAAAGCCCGTTGCTCATTTCGTGCCATGGCATGAATCAGGACCCCAATTATCAGCAAGAAAATACCCATTGGGAAGCCGTTGCTGATACGGCTGGCTTTGTTGTCGTCTATCCGAGGGGCGGCACGGAGATGAGCACTTGGGATATCAGTGGCAACAAGGATACCAAATGGATGACTGAAATTATCGCGCAGATGGTCAAGGACTACGACATCGACGAAAAGCGCGTTTACCTTTCGGGCTTCTCCATGGGAGGTATGTTTACTTATAATGCCATGAGCAAGATTGCCGACAAGATTGCCGCCTATGCGCCCACTTCCGGTACAAACGTGATGGGAGCTTCGAAGGCTCAGCGTCCTGTTCCTATTATCCATCCGCATGGAACGACCGACGATGTTCTTCCGTATAACCAAGTTGAAGGATTCCTCAAGAATTACCGTGACCAGTTCAATTGTCCTTCTCAGGCGGAAGTGCAGGATAACTACCCGCATCAGGGAGAAAAGGCTACGATGTACACTTGGGGCCCCTGTGATGGGGGTGTCTATATCAAGCACATGAAGCTTGAAGGCCGTGGTCATATGCCCTCTAAGAACGAAGTTTCGGATATTTGGAATTTTGTGAAGCAGTGGTCTGTGGATGGAAAAATTGGTGAGACCAAGCCGGAATCTTCTTCCGCCGCTCCCGCCTCCTCGGCTGACGTGGCTAAGTCTTCCAGCAGTGGTGTCACGGGACCGAAGTCTTCCGGCGTCGCGACGGGATCTTCTTCTTCTGGTCGCGGTTTCTGGGGTGGAAATAGGTCTTCTTCTAGCGGTTCCCACCACCATCACGGCTTTGGTTCTTCTTCCAGCATTACCAGTTTGGCTGTTGGTTCTTCCTCTAGCATTGGCGGCTTGGCTGTTGGATCTTCTTCTAGCGGAATCGGTGGTCAGTTTGCTGCAATCGCCCAGCCCAAGGATCCGAGCCTGCTCCTGGTCTCTGTTTACAAGTCTTCTGACAACTACATCGTGGTCTCTAATGCCCAGGGCAAGACGATCACCGTGTTCAACAGCCTTGGCAATGTCGTCCAAACGACTCGCGGTCTCGGAAACCAGCAGAAGGTTTACACCGGTGCTAAGGGTGTGTACATCGTGAAGGTCGGTAGCAGGACGTTCAAGACTGCTCTCTAAAATCAATCGATTAGTAACATAAAAAAGCACTCCTCGCAAGGGAGTGTTTTTTTAATTCGTGATTCTAAATTCTTCTTTTTTTTTAAATTTGTAATATGCTTTTTTGGAATGAGTCTCGGTTGTTTTTTGTAGTACTTGCCATGTTTGCATGCCTATTGTCCGGCTGCTACAGTTTTACGGCGTCTACGTTGCCGAGCCATATCAAGACAGTCCAGATACACGAGGTTGAGGACAAAACGCTTGATCCGGTGCTTGCGAACAATATTCACACGGCTGTCGTGGACATGTTCAAGAAGAATGCGGGTGGTGTGCGCCTTGTGAACGAGGAGGCCAACGCCGATTTCCAGATAACGCTCCTCAGCTATACGAACAAGCCTGAGAACTATAACAGCAACAGTGACGTGGAAACTTATCGTGTGACGCTCCGCGTGAGCGTGAAGTTCTACGATAATGTTAAAGAACGCATCATTTATGAAAGTACATCACTTTCGGCCGACGGAACTTACGATATCCAGAAGAACGAGTCCGAAGACCGTCATGGTCAGGCCCGCGCTATCGAAAAATTGCAAGATTTGATTATCGCCAATGCCTTGGCTAAATGGTAATGCGTAACTATTAATTGTTTGTATCTATAAAATTATGCGCAAATTCAGAGTTGTCCTTGTTGAACCGGAACACCCGCACAATGTGGGCTTTGTTGCCCGCGCCATGCACTGCTACGCCCTCGATGAACTGTATATTGTTTATCCGAGGCGCGAGAAGGTAATCGAGAATTCCTACCATACGGCTCCTAACAGTCACGAGGTTTTGGACAAGGCGACTATTGTGCACAAGTTCGAGGATGCCATTGGTGATTGTGCCTGTGCCATCGCGTTCAGCCGCCGTATTTACGGGTCAGCCATCAAGCATACGATGATGCCCGGGCTTTCGGAACTCTTGCCCGAAAACGGGACCATTGCGCTTGTGTTTGGCCGAGAATCTTGTGGCCTCGAAACCGAAGAAGTGAACGCCTGCACGTATCAGTGCGAAATTCCGGTGCCGGGCCTCATGAGCCTCAATTTGGCTCAGGCGGTGACTGTGGGACTTTACGAACTTTGCCGTAGCGGAGCGCTTGCGAACGGCGAAGGACGCGCGAAGCGCGGGAGCAAAGGGGCCTGCGAAACAGCTCCGGCGACTATCGACCAGATTGACAGTTTCAAGAAATTCCTGGATCGTTATCTGACCGGGCAGTATCACGACCAGTCGTGGCGCGATAATTTTTTGAATACGCTTTTGCAACGTCTGCATCCCACACGCAACGAACTTTCCGCTTTGTTCGGGCTTATCCGTAACCTCGCGAAAAAGCCTGCCCGCTTGGAACAGGCTGCCGACAAGGCTGCCAAAGCCGCTGCTGAAACTAAATAAGTTATGGAAGTCGAATTCAACATTGCAGGACGAATCCTTTCGGCGGGTGGCACGCGAATCATCACGCTTGCCGAAATCCTTGCTTCGCCTTTGGCATTAGGGATTTCGTGTGCCGCTGACCTCACTGAAGATGTTCTCGTTGCTCATTGCAAGGCTGAATCCGAAAAATTCCAGTGCAAAGTTTATTTGTGGAAAGACCGCGAAGAGTATGGCAATGCGAACGTGTTCAATGGTGGCTCCGATTACGAAGTCGTGAACGAAATCTGCTTTTTGTGCATCTACGACTGCGGAAACGAAGTGGCCCGTGAAACCACGGACCACTGGAACGAAAAGATTGACGCTGTTATTTGACGCGGTTACCCAGCCCAGTGCTTTAATTGCGAAAGGTGCGAGTCGAAGAACTTGCGCCTTTCTGCATCCGGAGTGTTTTCGGGGTTAGGCATGTGCGAAAGCATGAAGTCCAGTAGAGTGTCCTTGCTTGTGTAGGTGAACTTGCCGTCTACATAGCACCACTTGCAGTAATCCTCGTTGAAGTTTCCGTCGACTTCGCGGCTGATGATCGCATCGTCACCGAGGGGCATGCCGCAGCACTGGCAGAAGAGCTGGCGCGGGGCACCGAGCAGCGTGTTTATGGAAACGTTGAATTCCTTTGACAAAACTTTGAGCATTTCGGTGTTCGGCTGCGTCTCGCCAGTTTCCCAGCGGCTTACGGCCTGTCGGGTTACGCCGATGCGTTCGGCCATCTGGTCTTGGGTGAGGTTGTGCTTTTCGCGGATGCTCTTGAGGATTTCGTAGGTCTGCATTTAAACTCCTTTTTTGTTTACGGTTCAAATATACCTATGGTATCGTGCAAAAACAAGAAACAGAGTGTTGCGTTGTGTAAAAAGAATGAGGCGCGAGGCTCGGGGCACGAGGTTCTAGTTCGGGCTATGTTTTTTTATTTTTTAATATAGATTTTATAGATATGAAACGGAGTATATACTTTTCTATGTGCAAAGCAAAGTTTTCTTATACGGCTTTTATCGCAATAGCTGTTTTATGCGGTGCGGCGATGTTTACGGGGTGCGGTGACGACAGTAGCAGTTCCGCTCCGGCCGATGAACCGGGGAACACGAGCAGCAGTTCGGTCATTTCGGATGATTCGCAAACCTCGTCGTCCTCTGGCGTTCAGGGGGCCGAGCCTGCTGGAGAGTCTTCGAGCAGTGTTGAATCGTCTAGCGTTCAGGCCGCTGAATCAACCGAAGAATCTTCGAGTAGCGCTGAATCCTCCAGTGAGCAGGAGGCAGAATCTGCCGAACAGTGTTATAGCAGCGGTATGGCGACGATTACGCTCAAGAACATGGAACATGTCAATTACAGTTGCCCGAACGGCAATACAATGTACGATCAAGACACTTGGATATATTACACATGCGAAGGCAACCGTGTTGTCAAAATCCAAATGCCTCCTTGTAGCAATAGTGACGTTTCCGGTGGCAGCATGATTATTAATTTGTAGTAATTTTATTTTTGTTATATTAGCAAAAAAAGGTGCATTTATGGTTGTTTATTCTGAACCGTTTGACAAGAAAATATTGTTAGAATTGCAGACTCATTACTTTGGCGATATGGTCAAAGGCGTTGTTGATGTTGCTGAAAAGAAGATTGCCCTTGATGCCGAAATGCATGCAGATTTGGAAACATTACTTTTGGAATCCGGTTCTCGGCAAGAAAATCTTTGGGGGTTCAACCTTTATCCAGAAATGGATGGTGAGGATTTTTTAGAATTTGATTCCCTTATCAATATCCGTCCAAATCAAGGCAATCGGAGCCGTGGCGTCGAAGATCCTGGTATTAGAAATACTATTGCGGAGATTATTTATTCGTTATGCAAGTAGAGAATGTTCAGCATAAAAGCATGGCTGCAGGCCGATGGGCTGAGATGCCGCTTTCTCTCCAGATGTTGAATATTGGAAGCGAAATTTCGCGTGCAAACCGCTGGAAAGGGAAGTGTAATAGGGAACAGACGGAACGTGCCGTTTTTCGTGCATTGGAATTGATTGATTTGACTATTGAAGCTCAGCGTGGAAAGCATTCTCTCAAGGAATTTCTTCGTATGAGGGAGATTATTTGTGATTACTATTTGGGCGATAATTTTTATCAATCGAATGGTGAAAGAATCCAGCGCGACTTTGATATGTTCATGCCGGGAACTCGGTAGGGCTCTATGACCACAAAGACGATTAAAATTCAATATCTCGACGATTCCATCCCGAAACTCACTTACATTGGCGGCAAGTCCGACTGGATTGACCTTGCCGCGGCGGAGACCATGACGCTCAAGGCGGGCGAGTTCAAACTCATTCACTTGGGTGTGGCGATGAAGTTGCCCGAGGGCTACGAGGCGCACATTGCTCCGCGCAGTTCCACGTTCAAGAACTTTGGCATTTTACAGGCAAATTCCGTGGGCGTGGTTGATTCGAGCTACTGCGGCGCGAATGACTGGTGGAAAATGCCCGTTTACGCCACCCGCGACGTGACCATCGAGAAGGGAAGCCGCATCGCGCAGTTCCGCATCATGGAAATCCAGCCGACGCTCACCTTCGAAGAAGGCTCGCTTGACGGCGCCGACCGCGGCGGATTTGGAAGTACGGGAATTTAAGGGGTTTATTTCGCAAGTTTCTCGTACATCTTAAATAGTTCGGCTACGATTTCGTCTTCGGTCATCTTGGTTTTGAAACCATATGCTTCCATGACCGCTCGGTCGTTTTCAGCATGAGCCTTACGAAGGTCGGCTGGCATTGTTAATTCATCGTAGAGGTCTGCCAAAGATGAGTCGGGATATTTTGCGCGAATATCCAAAATGGCCTGTGCTGTTGCTTCAATCTTTGTTTTTTGAGTGTCGCTTGGATTGTTCCATGGGAAGTTGTTATAGACTATGGTGTTTGAATAGCTATAATCGCTTTTCAATCTTCCGGAAACTGTTCGCATCCATGCCATGTGGACTTTGGAGGTTAGCACACCAAAATGATATAGTGATGCTCTTTGCATAACAAAAAGTTTGTCGCCTGGAATAATCTCATGCGAAAGATAATCAATAGGAATGTACTGTCTTTTTTCTGAGGAAACTTTAGGAATGGCGATATAGTTACTTTCGCATTCAAAAGGCGCTCCAAATAGATACGGCATTTCAGCGGCTCGTAACGTACTTGATCGGTCACTGGCGAGACGGAATTCTCTAACCTTTTCGATTCGCTTCATTATTTCGCGGCTTTTGCGAAATTCAGCAGGGTTTGCTCCTTGTAGCCAAAGACAGTAACGAGGTTTCCTGTCTATAAAGTCCTTTCCCATCATGTAATGACGAATGAATTTTGCTATCTGCGGATCTTTTTTGATGATTTCATCTTTTTCTTCTGACGTTAAAATCAGGTTTCCATCATCAATTGGTTGTCCTCCTAAGCAAATTTGTGGAACGTCGCAAATGGGTTTGGAGCGTTTTTCAATGAAAGTATTCGGAGCGTCAAGCAAATAGCCGTTGATGTTTTTTGCAACTATTGCTGCCCCATCGGAGCTGTAAATGTGTTTAGGAACTGAGGATTCTCTGACAGAACATCCGATAATGACACAATGAACATGTGCCATAGAACTTGATTCGGATGCCCAACGGAAAGTGCTGTACGCGAAGTCTATGTGTACATGGTCTTTTTCAAAGAGAGGCTTCCACAAGTTGCTTACAGAACCTCCTTGAACAATTGAATTTGTTGAAACGAATGCTGCTATTGTATGTCCATTTTGCAATAGTGGAGTCGCTTTTTTGTACCAAGCGCATACAAAATCTAGATCTCCAACACCTTGCCATTTTTTCCCAAATACGGAAATTAAGTCGTCCTTTTGAGCTTTGCTCATGTACCTTGCGCCCACGAACGGTGGGTTGCCCATGATGTAGTCGTATTGGATTTTTTCAATCTTTTGTGGCTTTAATTTACCTTGTTCCACCTGTTTTGTTGCAACGTGCAGTTCGTTTGAAACCTCGTATTTCGCGGATTTTTCGTGTAGAGAACTATTGTCAAAATCTTCTGGGACGATGTAGTATTTTAATTTATCGGTGTAAAGCAAATCAAGGTGAGGTTCTTCGCTCAAGTATTCCCAGTCCATGTGGAGCGCGTTACCTTCCACTATGGTTGCATGGCTTTTTAGTGGCAAAAAATTAAGGTTACGATTCAGAATTTTGGAAGTTTCTTCCATCATCTGGCATTCGGCAATCCATAGCGCAGTCTTTGCCACCGTCACGGCAAAGTCATTTATTTCGATTCCATAAAATTGTTCAATGTTTACTTGTGGTTTGAATTCTTCGCCAAAAACGTCTAATGCTGATTCTTTGCCGAGTCGCAACTTGATGCACTCGTTTTCGATTTTACGCAGACTAGCATAAGTTTCTGTAAGAAAGTTGCCTGAACCACAGGCTGGATCAAGAAACTTGAGCGAACCAATCTTCTTTTGGAATGTTTCTAGTTTGTCGTTCCTAATCCTAGCGGTTTTTGTTTCACAAATTTCGGAGAATTCAGACTTGATGTCATCCAAGAACAAAGGGTCAATGACCTTGTGTATGTTCTCGATGCTGGTGTAGTGCATGCCGCCTTTACGACGTGTCTCGGGGTTCAAAGTGCTTTCAAATACGGCTCCGAAAATGGTAGGACTGATTTCACTCCAGTCGAAAGGAGCGCAATGGTTCACGATAACATCAACGATTTCCTGAGAAAAATTCGGGATTTCGATGTCTTCGTATGCGAAAAGGCCTCCGTTCACGTAGGGGAAAGGATTTAATTTTGTTTCATATTTGTCGCGATTCTCGATTTTTGTATCGAGAGCCTTGAACAAGTCTATAAGACCGCGGCGTACGTTCTCAATCTTGAAACTCTGTATATAGTCTTCAAAGGCCGTCTTTGTGTCGAAAAGCCCTGCGTCTTCGGCATAGAGACAGAATACGATGCGCACGCAGAGAATGTTTAGGCTACGCAGGCTTTTTTCGTCTGGATCAATGTATTCTTTATATAGTGCGTCGTAAAGTTTTCCAACGAGTTCACCTGCTTTCAGGGAGATTTCTTCTTCGCGGCGAATGTGCTTGCTTTTGGTATCGACCAGAAACTGTAGCCTGTAAAGTTCCTTTGCTAAATCTTTCAGAAATATTTGCTGCGGTTCGCCATCGGGGCGTTCCATGTCGTAAATCAAAAACTCGTCAAAATTGCAGGCGACAATCCAGCGGGGACGCTTGGAATAGGGCAAGTTTGCAGAATAGTTCTTTGCCTGCTGGAACGGTGTCATAAACGAACCATTTGACTGTTTAATAGGTTCGCGCAAGTCCTTGCCGCTCGACTTTTGCTCAATCATTACATGAGTCGAGGGAATGCAGGCGTCAATAAAGTTTGTAATGGTCTTGGATTGTGTAAAATCCTTGACCTGTTCCTCGAAAAAGATGAAGTCCGCAAAATCTTGCTCGCCAAACACATTGCACAGCAAATCCAGCCAAAATTTCTGACATTCGCCTTTCTCGTAGCCTTTGCCGGACCACTCATTGACAAATTTTTTTGCTGCTGCCTGCTGCTCGGTTGCCTTCATCGACTTCTCCAAATTTACGTTTCTGTCAAATATATAATTTTAAAATGGCCCAAAGTGTTAAAAGCTTTTCTTAATCAAATCTTTAGCATAATCAGCGACAATATCTATAGGCGAATTGAGAAAAAGTTGAGGCTCCTTGCGAATCCGTTCGCAATATGCAGGAGCTATTTTGCGTACAATATTGCTGCAGGTGATTTTTACGTTGGGTTCGTTTTTGTACAATTTTTTTAAGAATTTTTCATATGCGTTTAGAAAAGAGATAACTTGGTCTTTTAGTATTTTACATTGGCTCTCAAAAGAGACTTCTGCTTCGTCGGATATGCATAAAGAAATTTTTAGCGGTTTCTTTGTTTTCCACCCCTTATCAGAAAAAATATATGACTTATAAAAGTGTTGTACGCCACATTGTGTTGTTAAAAAATTCTTTGCTGAATGAAGCGACTCAAGAACGTTTTTTAGAGGACCTTCTCGAAGCCAAAAAGAAAACTTAACGGACATTGATGTTTCTTTGTAAGATAGCTCCCAACCTTCTAATAAATTAAATGAAATTACGTCTTTAGGGCCATATTTCTCCCATAACGGTTTAAATTCCTTTCCATAACCAGCAATGATTGCTAAAGGAACGATGGATAGATAGGACCAAGATCTTTTATAGCGCGAATCACGATATAGCCGTTCTATTTGATATTCAATTAAATTTTCTTTATAGTTGATTGTTGGGCGATAAAGTGCATAATTAATTTCTCCTCGATATGTAGCTTCATATTGGCTTTCTGTTTGCAATAGATTACCATAGGTGGCCAAAGTGCACAGAAATTTCCAGCGTATTCTGTCCAGTTTTGGGCTTCTTTGGCTTTTTCGGGACCAAAATGTCACAATCTTATTAAAGTCTTCAATTTTTGGGATAAGAATTGGACTCTTAATTTGTATGTTTGCCGTAAAACTATAAACGATACGGTAGTAACCATTAGAAAAAACTTTAAAAACGCAAAGCGATTTTGTGTTAATCTTAAAGGTTGTTGATAAGCCCATGATGCTTTCTGGTGCTTTTTGCCAATTTAGCCAATCTTCAATAGCGTTCTGAATTTGTTCTACATCTAGCTGTATTGCGTTGTCAAAAGAAAATGACCCTTTGAAATGTAAACCGATTGATTCTCCGTTCATGAAGTTGTAGGCTTTGCCTAAAAGTTTTATACCCTCCCCGTTTGCGGTTCTTTGCAAAACGTCTGTTAGGCCATCATAGTCGTGAAAAGTGTCAAAAGTCTGCGGAAATGATGCTGAATTTTTTAAAAGGGTTCTTAACGCGTCAGATGAGTGGATTTCTTCGTTCGTCTTTATATGATAATTAGACCATGGTGGGACCATGTTCAGGAAGTTATAGCTTTTATTGGGATTGTATTTTTGCATACTTTGAATATAATTTTTTTTGATTGTCATATATTGTCATTTCAAATGACTAGCCAAGCCCTTCCTTGAAGCGGTTCTCGGCATTAAGATTCACGAAATCAAGGAACCCGAACCGGAAAAGACTGTCGATGTAAGCCCCGTACACAAGGGCGTCCGCTTCGACGTCTTCGTGAAGGAAACTGGCCCAACGATACCAAGGAAATACCCAAACGCACTCGCTACTACCAGGCCATGCGCGACAGTGAGGCGTTGAGCAGGGGTGAAAAGTACCGCAACCTAAAGGATCTTTACATCATCTTTCTTTGTCCCGAGGACATTTTTGGGCATGGGCGTGCAGTGTACAGGTTCATGAATATCGAAGTCGACAATCCGAAAATTGTATTAGGGGACCACTGTTTCAAGAACTTTTATATATTTAACAAGTACCGTGATGTCGCCGAGAAATCGATTCGGGAATACTTGGAGTATTTTGCCACCAAGAAGCCAATCTCTCCGGAAACCGAAAACATCGATCGGTTGGTGAAGTGGTACCAGACGGACAACGAAACGAGGAAGCGCTATATGACTTGGCAAGAAGAAATTGACGATATCGTTGACCAGGAACGCCAGCGTGCTGACGAAGCAGAAAAGCGTGCTGACGCAGAAAAAGTCCGTGCTGACGCAGAAAAAGCTCGTGCTGACAAGTACGAGAAGATGCTTCGCGATCTCGGAAAACTGTAGCAAGCTAATATCCATGAAACTGGGGTTTTAGGGGCTGGGCCCCTAGGTGAGGGGGTAGCGGAAGATACGGCTAGATGGCGGGTCGCGGCCCGCCATGACGACGTAGCTGAAGCGAGGGGGAGGCGTCCCCCTTTTACATCCTATAATTTTGACATGAATTTCACTGTCTACTTCCTACTTCCTACTTCCTACTTTCCTATATTTTCATCCGCAAAAATTTTAAACAAGGACATTGTTATGGCAAAGATTGCTATTCTCGGTTACGGTAACCTGGGTCGCGGTGTGGAATGCGCCGTGAAGCAGGCTCCGGATATGGAACTCGTCGCCGTTTTCACGCGTCGTGATCCCTCTACGGTCAAGATCCAGACGGCTGGCGTTCCGGTGCTGAACGTTTCTGAAATGGAAGCCTGGAAGGACAAGGTGGACCTGCTCATCATCTGTGGCGGTTCCGCTACGGACCTGCCGGTGCTCACCCCGAAGTACGCCGCCATGTTCAACGTGATCGACTCCTTTGACACGCACGCCAAGATTCCGCAGCACTTCGCTGCCGTCGACGCTGCTGCCAAGGCTGCCGGCAAGATCGCGATGATCTCCGTTGGTTGGGACCCGGGCATGTTCAGCCTGAACCGCGTGTACGCCCAGTCCATTCTCCCGGAAGGCAAGGACTACACGTTCTGGGGCAAGGGTGTTTCCCAGGGCCACAGCGACGCAGTCCGCCGCATCAAGGGTGTGAAGAATGCTAAGCAGTACACCTGCCCGGTGGAAGCCGCTCTCGAAGCCGTGCGTAGCGGTTCCATGCCGGAACTCACGACTCGCCAGAAGCACACGCGCCTGGTGTACGTGGTTGCCGAAGAAGGTGCCGACAAGGCCTACATCGAAAACGCCATCAAGACGATGCCGAACTACTTCGATGAATACGACACCACGGTCAACTTCATCAGCGAAGAAGAATTCAACAAGAACCACAGCGGGCTGGCTCACGGTGGTTTCGTGATCCGTACCGGCAAGACCGGCATGAACAAGGAACACACGCACGTGATCGAATACAGCCTCAAGCTCGATTCCAACCCGGAATTCACGACGAGCGTTCTCGTGGCCTACGCCCGTGCCGCTCTGCGCATGAAGGCTAACGACGGCAAGACCGGTTGCTTCACCGTCCTCGATGTGCCGCCTGCATACCTCAGCACTCTGAGCGACGACGACCTCCGCGCTCACTGCTTGTAATATAGTAGGAAGTAGACGGTAGACAGTAGGAAGTAATTTATTCTGTCTGGCGTCAAAGCAAAAGAAAATTGCCTCGGGTTAATCCCGAGGCTTTCTTTAATGATGGATTATTTTAGCCGGTCCTTCAATGCGGAGATTTCCTCTTGGGTCATCCCGAGTTTTTCCAGGTATTTTTCTGTGGCTGTGGCCCAGTCGATTGTGCCTGTGTCAGGAATTTCTATTCCCTCGGCGTGGTAGACGGCCTTCAGATTTCTTATGACGACAGCCCTGAAAAAATCTACTTGCTGTTCGTTCAAGGCGACATGCATTCTGTCGACGACATTGAAGTAGTTGCTAAATGTTTTTGCGTAGTCTGCCTGGATATCTTCGGTGGTTGCTCCCATCAGCGCTTCCAGTACGGCAATCGTAAAACCGGTGCGGTCCATGCCGAAGGTGCAGTGCACCAGGTATGGCCCGTCGTGTTCAATCATGTAGCGGAACCCGCTTGCAATTCCATCCTTGAAATGTTGCGAATAGAAATATACGGGTAAATTCAAAAAGATGACGTTCTGCGTCGAGTAATAGGAGCTGTCGAAGCTCTGGCAGGATCTGGCGTACTCCTCTGAATCTGACAGGTTGATGAATGTGGTGACTCCCGCATTTTTCGCGAGCGAGTCGGCGTAGAGATTGCGGCCGAGACCGGGGTCAATGGGGTTGGAAGAACGATAGAGCCTGTTTTGTCCCATGCCTGTGGTGCGGACTTCCCTGAAGTTTGCAAATTCTTCGATTGAAAGATCCGGATAAATTTCTGCATAGTAGTCCATGTTCTGGACATTGCGCATTTCAAGGCCGAAGAGAAAGCCGCCTTTTTCCTTCATGGATATGGATACTTCTATGGGAACTACAACATCGGTTATCTTAAGAATGTTTGACAAGTGGCCGTAATGGACAGACAAGATGAGATAATCATAACCCTTCAGGGCGACTAGAGCGAAACCTGCGATGGGCACGTCGTAGGCGGATTCGACGATCGGCATGTCGAGGGTGTCGTATCCGTTTATGGCCACGGTCACGATATCGCCCATTTGAAATTCGTTCAGGAAGGAATCTGCCGGGCAATCCAAATACAGGTCGCTGGATGTGAGTTGGCCTGCACTGTCTCCCATGACGATGGTGTGAATTCCGGTACTGTCTACCGTGTATATGTGGGGTCGTACCGTTTCGGACGACGAGGTCGGCTGTTCGACTGTCTCGGACGATGCGGGCTGCGGTTCCTCTGTTTCTGCTGATGAGAACAGCTCAGACGATGAGGACTGCTGCTCGACAATCTCGGACGACGTGGGCTGCGGTTGTACTATTTGGTCGGAGGAAGACGAATCGCTACAGGCAAGAAAAACCTGAGCGCAGAGAATGAATGCCGCAAGAATGGACCCGGTCTTTTTCATTTGGAAGATTGGCTCCTTCTTGTGGGGGATGGCTATTTAGTCGTGAATCGAGTTCTTGAGGCTCTCGATGAGGCGGGCGAAACTCGGGTCGGTCTCCATTTCCTTCTTGACGCTCTTTATGGCGTGTACGACGGTGGAGTGGTCTTTGCCGCCGAAGCGCGAACCGATGCTCTGCAGGCTGATGGAGGAGCATTCACGCATGAGGAACATGGCGACCTGCCTTGCCTTGGAAATTTCCTTGGTGCCGCGGCCGGGTTCGGTGAGCTTGGATTCGGGAACTTCGTAATGTTGCGACACGGCATGGAGAACTGCGTCCAAACTTACGCGACGGCGCAGAGTGGGTGCAATTTCGGCGACGACCTTCTGGGCGATGCTCATGTCGATGTCGTGGTTCATGAGGCTTGCTTGCAAGGTAAGCTTGATGATGGCGCTTTCGAGGCAGCGGACGTTACTTGCAATGTGCTCGGCGAGGAAGTGGATGACCTCGTCGCTGATTTCGAGGTGGCGTTCTTCGGCCTTCTTCTGGAGGATGGCTTCGCGCGTCTCGACGTCGGGCGGCTGGATGTCCACGGTGAGGCCCCAGGCGAAACGGCTCACGAGGCGGTCGGAAAGGTTCTTGACTTCGACAGCCGGGGCATCGGAGGTAAGCACGATCTGCTTGCCGGCCTGGTGCAGCGCGTTGAAGATAAGGAAGAATTCGTTCTGCGTTTCGTACTTGCCGGTCCAGTTCTGGATGTCGTCGATGAGCAGGATGTCTACCTCGTTACGGTAGAAGTCGCTCATCTCGGTCACGCGGTTTTCCTTGAGGCACTTCATGTACTGCTGCGAGAAGTCTTCGCTGGTGAGGTAGCAAACGCGCTTGTTCGGGTCGTCTTCGAGGATGTAGTTGCCAATGGCTTGCAGCAGGTGTGTTTTGCCGAGGCCGGACGAGCCGTAGATGAACAGCGGATTGTACTGCGTGCCGTCGGGGTTGCGGGCTACAGCGAGGGCTGCGTTGAACGCGAGCTGGGCCTTGTCGCCAGGGACGAAGTTCTCAAAACGGAAACTGCTGGAAAGCGGAACGCTGGGCTTTGCGAAGTCCTTGAATACGTTTTCGCCTGCGTTGACCACGGATTGCGGTATGGCTTCTTGCGAAAGGAAATCAAATTCGATGGGGGAGTCGTCGTGGGTGGTTTCGCGCCAGCCGAGACGGATCAGGTCTTTGTAGGCCGAGTAAACTTTGGTATCCAGTCCGAACGGGATGGATATTGTGGCATGCCCTGTCGTTTGGTTGACAAGCTTGGTCTGTGCGAAATATGTTTTGTACACGGAATCCGAAAGCATCCCGCGAAGATAATTAAGGCATCTTTCCCATTCGACTTGCATAAACAAATATTCCTTGTCCGGAAAACTAGGATGCGAATCTATCAACACCCAGAGTAATAAATGTAGTATTTTGAAGTATTTTTAGGGAGTAATTGTTGATAAAATTTATGAGATATCTGAAAATTAGTATTTTTGGGGCATGGATTTGATACGTTTCTTGAATTATGTCACTTGGGTCCCCCTGGTGCTATGGATTGCTTTGTTCTATTGGTTTCGCATGGTTGCTTATCCGCTTTATCTGAACAATCAGATGCGGAAAGGGCGTAAATGGGCTTTTTTGCCGGAATTTGCCTCGAAAAACCGCTCCTACATTGGTTTCTTGCGGTTCCGCTGCATATTGTGGACTTTTTCCGTCATTGTCTTATCGACGCTTTCCGTTGTCTGGGTCGTGTGGAAGTTTACCGCTTACCCGCCAGTTATCGGCGCTGTATCGGCTGTGCTCTTTTTGATTGTCGCTTCAGTCCTGTACCGCAAGGCTGTTCGCAAGATCGGGCGCCTTTTGCAGGCTGCCTATTTCTTGGAATACCGCCGCACCTGCTACGAAAGTGACAGTAGGGGAAACTTGAGGATCGAGGCCGACATCTTGAACCGGACGGCGTGGAACTTCAACAGGAAGTTGCGCTATGCCGAAAAGCATCGTCGCCTCCGCAAGTACGTGCATGCGATGGCTGCGAGCAAGAAAATTCCCCCCGACCTTTATGCGGAGACAATGAATGAATTCTAGGGAGGCATGGAGATACGCCGAAGACAGGCTGTTGTTGGTTTCCAGGACATTCGCCCTGAACATCAACATCCTCGCGGGCAAGTTGCACAAGAGCATCTTGCTTGCGTACCTGTACCTGCGTATTGCCGATACGGTCGAAGACGACCCCGTGATGGGGGCGTCGGAGAAGGGCCGTATTCTCTCCCTGTTTGCTGGAATTTTTGAATCGGCCGAATTGCCCGAAGAAAAAATCCGGCAGTTTGTCGATGCGCTCCCTACAAGCTGGAAAAATTCCGACGATCCGAACATGGACTTGTGCTTGCAGGCATCCGTCGTTGTCCCGCTCCTCCATGAACTTCCCGAGAAGTACGCTGCGCCGGTGCGCAATGTTGTTGTCGAGATGTGCGGGGGCATGGCCAAGTTCGCGCTCAGGCAGGAACAGGCTCTTTCGAACGGGTGGTTCACGTTGGAATCCGTGAGCGACCTGGACGAGTACTGCTATTATGTCGCGGGCATTGTCGGGAAACTTTTGACAAAGCTCTTTGCTGCCGATTCCAGCCTGATTGGCGCCGAACGTGAAAAACTGCTTGCCCAGCTAGACGTGAGTTTCGGGCTCGCCTTGCAGGTCACGAATATTGTGAAGGACTGCATCGAGGATTCCGGGCGCCGGGTGTGTTTTGTGCCCGAAGAAATTTGCCGCCGTCATGGCTTTGAACATTCTTTTGATATGTTTGCCGAAGGTGCCGACAAGAAATCTTGTGCCGCGGCTCTTGGCGAACTTGTTCAAAAGGCTTGGAAACATCTTGACGATGCCATAGCCTACACAAAACTGATTCCGAGAGTCAACATGCGTACAAGGCTTTTCTGCCTGTGGCCGCTGTTGATGGCTGCCGAGAACCTGAGCCTCATCGGCGACGGGCTTTCGGTGTTTGTCTCGGACAAGAAGGTGAAAATAACAAGGGACGATGTGAAGAACATTGTCAAGAACACGATGCGTCATTTCTATTCTAACAAGTGGATTGACGAAACCTACAACAAGCTGAAAGCTTCTCACTAGCGAGTTTACGATGCAATACGATGAGGATGTGAAATTTTATAATAAATGGCCGTTCCATTTGGGACTGGTGATTTTTAGTATTGTTGCCGACCAGCTGACAAAGCTGTGGTGCATACACCGTTTTACGAACGAATTCGGTGCGCCGAACCATGAAAGTATTTCTGTGCTTGGCAATCTGGTCCGTTTCCAGTTGGTGTTCAACAAGGGTGCCGCCTTCAGCAGTCGCCCGCAGGACTTGCTGCCGTTTCTCCCGTCTTGGGTGTTCTTCTTGATTATATCGATTATCGCTGCTGGTGTGCTGTTCTGGTTCTATCGCAGCATCGACAAGAGGGATTTCCTTTCGCGCTTGGGCGTCGTGATGATTATCGGTGGCGCCATTGGCAACTTTATCGACCGTATGCGCATGCAGATGGTGGTGGACTTTATCGACTGCGATTTCCCGGATTTCATCATGACGCGATTCCCCACGTTCAACGTGGCCGATTCCTTCGTGACCGTCGGCGTTGCGGTGGTGATACTCTCGCCGGTTATCCTAAGAAAGTTGCATAAAGAAATTAAAGAATCGAAAAAGAGTAATAAATAGTCGGAAGTAGACAGTAGACGGTAGACAGTAAATACCGTCAAACAACGTTTCACTTCCCACTTCCTACTTCCTACTTCTCACTTCCTACTAAATATGAACTATCTCGTTAACGAACAACATTCCGGTGAGCGTATTGACAAGTTCCTTGTCGGTGTTATGGAAAATGTATCCCGTACCGACGTGCAGAAACTGATTGCCGCTGGCGAAGTGAAGGTGGGTGGGGCTGCCGTATCCAAGAATTTCCGTGTGGAATCGGGCATGGTCGTGGTGGTGGAACGCCTTCCCGAAAAAGAAGCGAGTTCGCTTGAGCCCGAGAACATCCCGCTCGACATCGTGTACGAGGATGACGATATTGTCGTTTTGAACAAACCTCGCAATCTCGTGGTGCATCCGGGCAACGGCGTGCAGAACGGAACTCTTGCTGCGGGCCTTTTGTACCATTTCAAGGAAAACCTTTCGGCGGTCAACGGTCCGCTTCGTCCGGGTATTGTTCATCGCTTGGATAAAGATACGCCGGGCCTCATGGTGGTGGCCAAAAACGATGCCGCCCACAGGCACCTTGCGCACCAATTGGAAACGCGCACTCTGCACCGCACTTACAATGCGCTCGTGTGGGGCTGCCCACGAGATTTGGAAGGTTGTATCGATGCCCCGATTGCCCGTAACCCGAAAAACCGCCTGAAGATGGCCGTGGTGAAGGGCGGCAAGGAAAGCCGTACACATTACGTGGCGAAGAAATTCTTTGCAATCGCGACTTTGCTTGAACTACAACTTGAATCGGGACGCACGCACCAGATTCGTGTGCATAGCCGCTATACGGGCCACCCGGTAGTCGGCGACCCGCTGTATGATGGCCGTGAAGAAAGTCTGAACCGCGTGCCCCCTCTGATGAAGGAAATTGCCGCGAAGGTTCTCGAAATGGCTCCTGCGCAACTGTTGCAGGCCGTGAAGATTGAGCTCATCCACCCGACGACGGGCAAGAAGATGAAGTTCAAGGTCCCGATGGAAGAACCCTTCGCGAAGGTGCTCAAGTTCCTGAAGAAGGAATGCCCGGCGGATGCACCAGTGTTCGACGAGGAAGAAGGCTTCCATGACTTTGATGCGGATATCCGCTTTGACGAAGGCTATGATGCGGATGAACCCGATAACGAAATGCTAGACCAGTTCGACGAATGTGTTTTCCCGGAACTAAAGGAAAGGAAAACCCGCGCCCAGCGCCATGCCGAGAAGGCGGCGACTGCTGCCCAGCGCAGGGAAAAGGCTGCCGAACGCAAGCGCATCAAGCAGATGAAGGCTGCCCGCAAGCGTGGTATTGCCGCCGAAGACTTTGTTGAGCCCGGTTACGAACCCACTATCGACCCCGATTTGCTTTAATCACGATGTCCAAGATTCTTCTCCAGTCCGTTTTCCTGAATGATTCCCGGACCGATGTCCTCATTGACGGGAACCGTTTTGCAAAGATTGCGAAGGATATCCCCGCGCAGGAATTAGCCGGCGCCGAAGTGGTGGACTGCAAGGACTTGGCGATTCTCCCGCCGTTCTACAATGCGCACACGCATGCGGCGATGGTGCTTTTGCGTGGCTATGCAGACGACCTTCCGTTGCGCCCGTGGCTCGAAGACCATATCTGGCCATTCGAGGCCGTGATGGGGCCCGACGAAATTGAAATCGGCAGCCGCTTGGCCATTCTGGAAATGATCAAGTCGGGGACGGTGTTCTTTGCCGACATGTACTGGCACCGTGAACGCACGATGAAGGTGGCGACGGAAATGGGGTTGCGTGCGGCTATTGGTGTGACCATGGCCGAAAACCTGATGACTCCGGACAAAATCGAGGCGAATTTCGCGTTTGCCCGGAATCATGTTGGCGAAAATGACCGTGTAAAGTTGGTCATGATGCCGCATTCCATCTATTTGGTGGGGGAAACCCTGCTGAAACGATGCACCGAGGTGGCCCGCGACGAGGGAATGCTTCTGCATACGCATCTCTCTGAAACTCTTGGCGAGGTGGAAACGTGCGTAAAGGAGCATGGATGTTCTCCCGTGGAATGGCTCAAACGCTGTGGTTTGCTGAACGAATCGCTCGTGGCGGCGCATTGCGTCCACTTGTCCGAAGTCGATATGGCGCTCATGGCGGAATCGGGGGCAACGGCTGTGCTCAACCCGTGTTCCAACCTCAAGCTGAATAGCGGAATTCCTGACATTCCCGCGATGCTTGCCGCAAAAATGAAAGTCGCACTCGGGACGGATGGTGCGTCGTCCAACAACAACCTGGACATGCGTGAAGAAATGAAGTTTGCCGCGCTGCTCGCCAAGGTTAAGGGAATGGCGGATACGCTCCCTGCTGGAGATGCGCTGCACATGGCGACCCGTGCGGGTGCGCTCGCCTATGGAATTGATGCAGGTGTCATTGCCGAGGGGACTCTCGCAGATGCTTTGCTTGTCCGTTTGGACGATGTTTGCATGTCGCCTCTGTTCAACCTCACGTCGAACTGGGTGTATGCTGCCAATTCCGGCCTGATCGATTCGGTTATTTGTGACGGAAAATTCCTGATGCGGAACCGCCATGTCGACGGCGAACGCGAAATTATAGCCGAAGCGGAAAAATGCGCGAAGACGCTTGCTTCGAAAGTTGAATCTTTAAAGTCTAAAGCTTAGAGGCGCTGGATTTCGTCTTGACGGAATCCACTTTGCTTGCAACACTTTCTGTGGCTTTATCCTTGGCAAGTACGGCCTGTGTCGCATTTTCGGAAATTTTGTCGATGGCTTTGCCTGCGGCGTCAACAGCAGCTTCTTTTGCCTTGTCCGCAATTTGCTCGGCACCGTCTTTTGCCTTGTCGGTGATTTTTTCGGCGATACCACTCGTGATGGCTTCGGCTTTCTTTTCGGCCTTCTTGATGATTTCCTTGCGTCCGGTGGGGTAGCCCATGAACTCAAGTGAACTCTTGTATGTATCGTAGGCGACGGCTTCGTTGCGCATGTCGTTAAATTTGCCGTCTTTGAACGGTAAGAAATGGATAATCGTGAGCAGGATGAAGCAGACGATGGCGCCCTTCAGTGCTCCGAAGCATGCTCCGAAAAGGCGGTTGGGCTTGCTGATGATGGTGTGGGATACCGCGGTGTGCAAAAAATGCCCGGCAAGCTGTGCAAGCGTGAACGGCACGACAAAACCGATGATGAGGCAAATCGGCTTGACCGCCAAGGAAGACACGTCAAAATTCTCGATGACGAAATCGGAGAGGAACAGGTGCGAGAAATAGGCTCCGGCAATTCCGACAAGCCAGGCCACTACACGGAAGACGCTGCGGAGAAAACCGCGGTATAGCCCGACTAGAGCAAATGAAAGAATGATGACGAGGCTTGCTATGTCTATCCAGTTCATTTAAATCCTAAGTCCCATACTATAAAATGAGGTACGCGAGGGTAACCAGGACCAAAGCTAGAATAAATCCGGACACGGCGCCAGTCGCAAAGATGCGTTTTGACCTGTTCGGGGTGACGGGGACAGTGAGTTCGGAGACGGTATCCTGGCTTATGCTGTAAACCCAGTCGGCCAGGTAGGGCGTGAGATCCCTGGGATAGGGAAGTAACATTTTTGCAAGTTGATCGGCTGCGTCGCAGGCAGACACAGGGCGGTTCTTGGGCTTCTTTTCGAGGAGCTTCATGACGAACTTGCGGAGCGGCTTCGGAACGTCGTCGGGGAAAGCCTTCATGGAAAGTTTGAGTTTCTGGATGCGCTTGGAGGTCTGCTCCAGGTTTTCTCCACGGAACAGGTTTTCGCCGATAAGCATTTCGCTCATGACGATGCCGATGCTGAAAAGGTCGGAGGCGGGGGTAATCTCGAATCCGAGAATCTGTTCGGGGCTCATGTAGGCGGCGGTCCCGATGACGGCTCCGGCCATGGTGAGGGCGGTGTCTTCGGTCTCGGCGTGGGCGACTCCGAAGTCGAGCAGGCGTACGCGACCGTCCTTGTCTATCATGATGTTCGCAGGCTTCAAATCGCGGTGGATGACTCCTTCGCGGTGGGCGTGCCCCACGGCCGAGAGAATCTCGTACATGATGTACATGACCGCCCAGACGGGAGGCCGGCTGTCCTTGTTCAAGAGTTCACGCAGGCTTTTCCCTTGCACGAACTCCATCGAGAGCGAAAGCTTGCCGTCTTTCTCCTTCCATAGGGCATGCGGCTGGACGATGACGGGGTGGTTCAGGTGCGCAAGAATCACGGCCTCGCGCTGGAATCGCTGCATGAGGTCGTCCTGGTTCATAAGCGAGGCGTGCATCTGCTTCACGACAACCATGCGGTCCATGGAGGGGTCGTGGCAGAGCCAGATGTCACCCATGGCTCCGTGACCGATTTGCTGGGTCGGCGTGTAACCGCCTATTTTCGAGGGCTTCGTGTTCTTGCGGGGTGTCGTCGGCTCGCTCATTTTACTTCTTGTCGCTCAGGTAGATGCTCTGGTGCTTTGTCTTCGGGTCAAGGTTCGGGTAGTCGAGGATGTAGTGCAATCCGCGGGATTCCTTGCGCCTGAGTGCGGCGAGCAGGATCATCTTGGACACCTGGAGGGCGTTCAGGAATTCGAGGTAGTGGAAGTTCTCGGTTTCGCCGTTCTTGATGGCCGCAGCGATATCGCCTTCAAGATTTTCGATGACCTTGAGGCCCTGGTTGAGGCCTGCGACCGTACGGACGATGCCGCAGTTGGCCCACATCATATCCTGGAGTATTTTCTTGCGCTTGCGCCAGTAGGCCGCCTTGGTGAAGGAGACCTTTTCTTTTTTAGTGGCTCTTGGTGCGGTGAATTTGTCCTTGGTTAATCCGCTTCCGCAAATGTTGTCTACAGCGCGGATGGCGAACACCACGCTCTCCAAGAGCGAGTTGGAGGCGAGACGGTTAGCTCCGTGTACACCGGTGTCGGCCACTTCGCCGCAGGCGTACAGGCCCTTGATTTCGGTGCGGGACCACGTGTCCACGAGCACGCCACCGCACATGTAGTGGGCTGCGGGCACGACGGGAATCCATTCCTTGGTAATGTCGATGCCGGCGTCAAGGCACTTCGCGTAGATGTGGGGGAAGTGGCTCTTGATGTCCTTGGGGGTGCGGCCGGAAAGGTCGATGAACATGTTCGGCTTGCCGAGGCGCATCATCTCGCTGTGAATGGCACGGGCCACGATGTCGCGGGGAGCGAGGGAGTGCAACGGGTGGACCTGGTTCATGAATTCTTCGCCCTTGTAGTTCTTGAGGATGCCGCCGAACCCGCGGACCGCTTCCGAGATGAGGAAGGGCTTCTTGAGCTGCGGGGCATACAAGCTTGTCGGGTGGAACTGCATGAATTCGATGTCCTGGAGGGCAGCGCCTGCGCGGGCGGCAATCGCCATGCCGTCGCCACAACTGTCGTGCGGGCACACGGTGTACTGCCAGATACGTCCGGCTCCGCCCGTCGAAAGGATGGTTGCCTTCGCGTAGAGGTTCTCGACAATGCCGGTCTTCTGGTGGATAATTTTCGCTCCGATGCAGCGCTTGGCCTTGCCGGTTCCGGTGCAGATGAGGTCCTTGATGTAGCAGTTCTCGAGGTAGTCGATGTTCTTTTGCTTGTGGAGCTCGCAGAGGAGCGCCCTCATGATTTCTTTACCGGTGAGGTCTGCGGCGTGCAGAATGCGGTGGTGGCTGTGGCCGCCCTCAAGGTGGAGGTCAAACTGCGTGTGGTCGGTTGGGGACGGCGTAAACTGGACGCCCCATTTGACGAGCTGTTTGATGGTGGCGGGACCGCTCTTGGTGAGGATGTTCACGGGTTCCTTCTTGCAGAGGCCAGCGCCTGCTTCCAGCGTATCGGCGATGTGGAATACGAACTTGTCCGTCTTTTCGGTGACGGTTGCAATACCGCCCTGGGCGTAGTTCGATGAACCGTCCGGCTTGGCCCCTTTTGTTAAAATCAAAACGTGAAGCCCTTTTTCTGCGGCGTGGAGTGCTGCGGACAGGCCGGAAATTCCGGCGCCTAGGACCAAAATATCGTACATGGGAAGAACTCCGTTGGTGTCCTTTTTGTTTTTGTTGACCAATAAATAGAAAAAAAGGGCCCTATACGGCTATATCTATATTCGATTTATAATTTTTTTATTAGATTTGAGCCCGTCATTTTTTATGGAGTTTTCTCTATGTTAACGTGGATAAATGAAAAAGCCAAGTGGGTTATTGTTATTTTCGCCGCAGGTATCGCGGTGGGCCTCCTGGCCATGGACCGTGTGCCCAACCAGGCTCACAGCTACCCGGTCGGGGAAGTTAACGATCACAAGATTACGTATGCCGAATTTGATTCCCGCGTCAAGATGATCGTCGAAAACCAGTTCCGCGACGCTCACCCCAACGATGAACAGTACACGCAGATCCGTAACGAGGTCTTCCGTGGTCTCGTCCGCCAGATTCTCCTGCAGAAGGAATACGGCAAGGCCGATCTCAGGGCTTCTGTCGCGGAACTCCGTTCCGAATTCAAGCGTAACCCGGATGCCGTTCGCGCCCGTCTGGTGCAAGAAGCCCAGCAGCGCCTCTACTCCATCCAGCGTCAGGCGACTTCCCAGGAAGATGCCAACCAGCGCGCCCAGGCCTACATCGCCACTCTTCCTAAGTTCCTCACGGATTCGACCTTCAACAAGGCTGAATACGATGCTTGGCTCGATACTCGCGAAGCCTTCCAGTGGGGCGTGATGCTCCAGTTCGAAGAAGACCTCAAGAATACGACCATCCCGATGCGCCAGTTGCAGATGTTGGTCGGTGCCGGTATCCACCAGACTTCTCTCGAATCCGAATGGATTGCGAACCGCCGTGAAACGCAGGTCGAACTGCAGGTGGCAGTCGTTCCTAATTCCGCTTTCGAAGTCTCTGCGGACAGCATCAGCGAAGCCGATGCCAAGGCCTATTTCGAAGCCAACAAGGATAGCTTCTATGTTGCCGATGACGCCGCCAGGTTCTTGGTTGCAAGCATTCCTGTTGCCGCCACTGCCGGTGACGAGGAACGCATCAAGGACTACGCGATGACCATTTACAACCAGCTCACGGATTCCTCTGTCTCGACCACGTTCGAAGACTTGGCCCGTGTCTCTTCCGAAGACCTCGTCTCTGCCGAAAAGGGCGGCCTCCTGAGCGAAGACTACATGCCCAAGGGAACCTATGTGAAGGAATTCGAAGACGCTGCCTATGCTCTTGATTCCGGTGCAATTTCCCTCCCGATCCGTACCCGCTTCGGTTTCCATATCATCAAGTCTTACGGCAAGACCCAGGATTCTACCGGTGCCGAAAAAATCAAGGCCGCTCATATCCTCCTCGTTGTGAACGCCTCTTCCGAGACGGTCGACAGCCTCGAAAGGATTCTCTCCGGTATCAAGGCTGATGTCGATGCCGGCAAGGATTTTGCCGCTGCTGCCAAGGAACGTAACGTCAATGTCTTTACTTCTAACTGGGTCGATCGCGGAAACTCCATTGATCAGCTCGGCTACCTCAAGGGCCTTACCGCTTATGCTTGGCCGAACGAGAACCTCCCGGACGAAGCAAGCCTCGTTTCTCCGGTGCTCAAGAACGACAACTTTGTTGCCATCTTCTACAAGACCGATGCTGTGAAGCCGGGCGAACGTAGCTTTGCTTACGCCGAACCCAACATCAAGAATGCTCTCGCCCGCAAGAAGGCTGGTGAAGCTTGCGCCAACTATCTCAATTCTGTTGCCGAAAAGGTGAAGGCCTACAAGCCGGCCGCCGATTCTACTCAGAGCGAAATCTCCGTCGACAAGGTTAACTTCCAGACGCTCACGACTTCTCTCGAAGGCTACGTCCAGGGCTTCGGTTATTCTAACCCGAAGTTCGCCGGTGCTGTTCTTGCTCAGAAGGAAGGCGAATGGGGCCCGGTCATTCAGGCCAACGATGGTGCCGTGATGATGAAGGTAGTCTCGAAGAAGGCTGCTGACGAAGCTGCTGTCAAGAGCGCCGTCAAGGACGACAAGGAAAACAGCGCACGCTTCGCTTCTTCCTCTATCTTCAATCAGTATGTCAACAACATCGAAAATGGCACTGCTGTAAAAAGCAATTTAGACCTTTACTATAAGGACTAATTTTACTATATTCGTGCCGCCGTTGAAAACAGCGGCATTTGGCCCCCATCGTCTAGTGGCCTAGGACTCGGGATTCTCATTCCCGCAACAGCGGTTCGAGTCCGCTTGGGGGTACTAAAAAGAACCTGCTTACCGCAGGCTCTTTTTTTTTGTATTAATCTAATTTTTTTTTTGAATAAAGTAACTAGCCTTTTGCCTGTTTCCAGATGACTTGCGGAGATTGCTTCAGGGCTTCGCCCTTCGCAATGACAATTTTTCATCTAAACCGGAGTTTTGCTTTTCTCGCCTGCGATTTCCCTCACCAATTTTGGTACAAGGTAACCGGGGAGCCTGGTCCGGATTTCGGCGATGAGTTCCCGTGCGCGGTCGTCGTCCACCTCGAAGTGCGCGACTCCGTTCGCGTGGTCCAACTGGTGCAGGTAGTAGGGGAGGACTCCTTGTGTAAACAGCTTGTGGCTCAGCTTTTCGAGTGTTGCCGCATTGTCGTTCACGCCCTTCAGCAGCACGCTCTGGTTGAGCAGCGTCCAGCCGCTGAAACGCAAGTGTCCGAATACCATCTGTGATTCCTCGTCGAGTTCGTCGGGATGGTCCACATGCGAAACAAGCACGCATTCAAAACGGGCGGGCAGTTCGCGGAGGAGTTCGAAGTGCTGCATGGCGATGTCGGGGCGGATTACGGGAAGCCGCGTATGGATACGCAACGTTGTCACGGAGCCGTGTACGGCGATAGTTTCTACGAGGTCGCGGAATTCGCCCGGGCCGAGCGTGAGCGGGTCGCCTCCCGAGAGGATGACTTCCCAGATGTCCGTGTGCGTGTCGAGCCAGTTGCCCACATGCCCCGCGATGTCGGGAATGTTCTGGAACGGATAGTTCTTGCGGAAGCAGAAACGGCAGCGCATACCGCAGGTGGCGGTCGATACAACGAGGGCGCGCTTGTCGTATTTCTGGATGACGCAGTCGGACTTGCCTGCGGGGAGGTCGCCTACGGGGTCGTCTACGAATCCGGGAACTTTCTCGCGTTCTGCCATGAGCGGGAGAACCTCGCGCATCAGCGCTTCGGGCTCGGCGGATTTCTTGATGAGGTCGGCGTAGTGCCTGGAGCAGATAAACGGGAATTTCGGGTCGGAATCTAGCGTGGCGGGGGCGAGGGCCTCGGTGATGCTGGCCGCTTGGTCGGCGCCCAAATAGTCAAAAAAATCGGAAATTTGAGTAAAAACTTTAGCAGATGTTTCCATTATATTGCTAAATTTAGAATCAAAATCAACAAGAGGATAATATGGGTACTGTAAGC
>JAEEGI010002684.1_pt1 | contig 43186 bp, 30 predicted proteins | sample 8958751 | NCBI WGS metagenome assembly JAEEGI01 (sample SAMN16246545, study PRJNA631951) | gut metagenome | biome: gut microbiome; feature: rumen; material: KS-attached | host: Bos | place: Iran: Karaj | collected 2018-10 | reverse complement strand
AAGTCTGGGAAGCGTTGTTGGAGATGGCCTTGACGTACGGAGCCGGATCGAACGGATCGCGGTAGGTGTTGTCCAGGGTGAATGTCCTCACCAGGGAGCCCTGGGAAAGGCCGTTGGCGTTGTAGGCCTTCACTTCCACGGTGTATTCACCCGCGTCGCGGAAACGGAGGGACACGTTGTTGTCGGTGTAGGAGTACTTCTTGGAAGCCTTTCCGTCAATCTTCTGGTCGCCGAAAATCCACACGGGAACCACTCCCTTGTTGTTCATCACGAACGTGACGTAGTTGGTTGCCTGGTCCACCGAGATGGTGACGTCCAGGTCCGAAGCCTGCGGCAGTCCGGCCTGGTTCGGGGTCGGGTATTCAGGCGTACAGGCGGCAGCGGAAACAGCCAGCGCAGCGATAGCGATATATTGCCAGATTGTTTTCATGATTGCCTGATATTAATTGTTGTAATTGTTCTGCTGGAGATTGGGGTCCTTGTCGATCTCGCTCTGCGGGATGGGCCAGTACTTCTTGTTCTCGGTCCAGTCGTTCTGACGCCATTCGTGGTTGGAAGCCTTGAGGACGGACGCCGCCAAGCCGGTACGGACCAAATCCCAGTAGCGCTTGCCCTCGCCCACGAATTCCTTGTGCCGCTCCTGGATGATGTCCTCGCGGGATACGCCGGTGTCGTGGCAATGGGCACGGTCGCGGACCTCCTTGAGGTAGCTGCTGCCATCCTGTCCCAGGAGGACGGAAAGCTCGGCGGCATTCAGCAGGGTCTCGGCGTAACGGTAGATACGCTCGTTGTTGCAGTAGTTGACATTGTCGGAAGCCTTGTAACCGTGGTTGCCGCCTTCACGGGCAATGTACTTGCGGTTCCAGAAGCCGGTATCCTGCCAACGCGGGGTATACTCCGCACCGGGGTGTTCCTCCGCGTATTTCGCGAAGTTCAGGATGCCGCCATCCCTGCGGATGTCGTCGTCGTCGTACATGTCATAGGCGCTCTTGGCGATGGTGCCGAAGCCCCAGCCCTCGTGGTAGTCAGGCACGTTCTTCGGGGCGGGGATGCCGGTGAGGATGGAATTCACCTGGCCGCCCGTGGCGATGGAGTTGTCCCAGTCGCGGATACCGCCTTCGGAGATGTAGTTGATTTCCCAGATGGACTCGGCGCACCACTCGCCGCTCTCTTCCCAGATACCGGCGAAGTCGGAAACCAGGGAGTACTGGCCGCTGCTGATGATCTCCTTCATGTAACCCAGGGCCGTCTGATAACGGGTCTGGTCGTTCTGGTAAAGGACCGCCTCGGTGTAGAGCATATAGGCCATGGCCTTGGTCACGCGGCCTTCGTCACCCACCGACGCCTTCATGGGAAGGACGTTGAGGGCGATGGCATCTTCGATCAGCTTGATGAAGTTGGCATACACCTCGTCGTGGTTCAGCTGCGGAGCGAAATACGGGGCCTCCAGGAGTTCCTCCCAGTAAGGGACGTTGCCCCAGAGCTTCCAGAGCATGTTGTAATAGTAAGCCATGAGGACCTTGGCCTCGGCTACGTAGAGTTTCTTCGTGGTATCGTCCACACCTTCGGCGCCGCCGATGTACTTGATCAGCGTCGCGGCACGGTTGATACCGGAATAGCAGACCGTCCACATCTGGTTGGGGACGTCGGTGGAAGTGGCCGTGTAGTAGTGCGTCTTCACGATGATGGGCTGGTCGCCTTCGTTGGAACCGCCGGCGTACACGTCGTCACCCATCACGTCGAAGATGAGGTGGAGGTTGTCATACTGGCCGAAGGCGTAATCGTACCACTCGAGGGGGTCGTAGGCGGCCACCAGGCACTGGAAGAGACGCTCCGGCGTATTGAAGTACTCGTCAAGCGGTTCGGAGCTGTTGTGCCGGGGATTGATGAAATCCTTGGAGCAGGCAGTCAGGAGAACGGCGAGGGCGCCGAGTGCGAAAACTATCTTTTTCATATCCGTTGTCTGTTAGAAAGTTACATTGACACCAAAGGTGACGGTCCTGCTCTGAGGATAGACACCACGGTCGACGCCGACTTCCTTGAAGCCGCCGGAGACCTCCGGATCGCAACCGGTGTACTTGGTGAGTGTGAAGGCGTTCTCGACCTGACCGTAGAGTCTCAGGCGGGAAATGAAGATCTTCTGGGTCAGGCTGGCGGGCAGCGTGTAACCCAGCTGGATGTTACGGGCGCGCAGGAACGAAGCGTCTTCCATCCAGTAATCGGAAACGCGGTAGTTCTCATTGGCCGAATCAAAGGCGAAGCGCGGATACTTGTTGGTGGAGCCTTCGCCGGTCCAGCGGTTGAGGATGGACTTCGGGAGGTTGATGTAGTAGAGGTCAGTACGGCGGGTGACGTTGAGTGTCTGGGCGCCGAGCTGGCCCTGGAGGAGCATGCTGAAGTCAAAGCCCTTCCAGTCCATGGTGAGCGTAAAGCCGAAGGTCCAGTCAGGAATACCCTTGCCCAGTTTGGTGCGGTCGTCGTCATTGATGACGCCGTCCGGGTTGATATCCTTCCAGCGGAAGTCGCCGGGCTGTGCATTGGGCTGGATGAGTTTGCCTTCCGCGTTCACATAGGCATTGATCTCATCCCAGTTCTGGAACACACCGTCGGTTTTCCAGCCCCAGAAGAACGGGAACACTTCACCCACGACACCGCGGGTCAGGGTACCGATCTTGTGACTGGAGGTGGTGAGATAGGAGGCATCGTCGGCCAGCTTGGTGAGCGTGTTGCGGTTATAGGAAGCGTTGGCCTTGACTCCATAGTTGAAGCTGCCGATGGCACCGCGGTAGCCGAGGTCGAACTCGACGCCCTGGTTGCGCATCGTACCCACGTTTCCGGTCGGGGCGGAGTCGCCCGCATAGGTAGGCACCTGCATTTCCATCAGCATGCCGGAGGCATCCTTGATGTAGTAGTCGACCGTGGCGGTGAACTGGTTGCCCCAGAGGCCCAGGTCCACACCGAAGTCGGTCTGGATGGACTGTTCCCATTTGGCGTTGGGGTTCGCCAGGCCGGAGGCCTTCACGCCGACGTTGATGCTCTCGGTAGCGTTGGCGCCGGATCCGAAGACATAGTTGTTGTTGGACTGGGCATACACGGCGTACAGGAAGTCGGCGAGGTTGTCCTTACCGTTGACACCCCAGGAAGCACGGAGCTTGGCCATGGAGATGACCGTGTTGTACTTCAGGAACTCCTCGTTCTTGATATTCCATCCTAGGGAAGCGGAAGGGAAGGTTCCCCACTTGTTGTTGGGACCGAAGTGGGAGGAAGCATCCCGGCGGACGGTAGCCTGGGCCAGGAAGCGCTCGTCATAGTTGTAGGAGACGCGGCCGAAGTAGGAAAGGATGCTGTAAGGAATGGAATTCCAACGGCCCCAACCATTGCGGTCGCCATCGCTCTGCTGGCCGAGGGTGTTGTCCACGCTGATCTTCCAAGGATCGTCGGGATAGATCAGACCCATGGAGGAAGCGCCCAGATAGGAAGAAGAAGACATGTAGGCGGACTGGCCCAGCACCACGTTCAGGGTGTGCTTGCCAAACACCTTGTCGTACGTCAGGGTGTTTTCCACCTGATAGCTGTAGTAGCGGTTCATGCTCTGGGAAGCGGAGGAACCGTAGTTGATCTTGGAAACGATGGACTCCTTGCCGTCCTTGTCATACACCTTGGTATCTGTAACGGTATCCAGGCTGTAGCTCTTGGAGGTCAGGAAATACTGCTTGGTATAGCTGTGACCGTAGACATAGGAGAGGTCCAGGGAGACAGAGTTGCGGAACTTCAGGCCGTCGATAAGCTGGAGTTCGAAATTCAGGCCGCCGACGATCTTGTCGGTGCTGCTGTAGCCATGCGGACGGTCCAGCATGGCGATCGGGTTGGCTTGCTCGTTATAGGTACCGCCGTCGGCGATGAAATAGGCCACACCTTCGCTGTTGCGGATGATATAAGGATAACCGGCCGGATAGAGCGACTGATAACGGGCTTCCTCGGCGGCGTCGGCGTAGATGGGATCCAGCGGGGACATGCCCAGGGCGGAACCCAGCGGGGAACCGTATTCGGAGTTGGCCGAAATGCCGGCCGCCTTGATGTGGGCGAAGGAAACCTGGTTGTTGAAGGTGAGCTTGTTGAGCCAGTTGCGGGAGGAGGAAGCGTCGAACAGGACGATACCGATGTTCTCACGCATCGTCATTCTGTCATAATAGGACTGGTCGAATCTTCCGCCGATGGTACCCTTCGTGGAGGTATATCCACCGGAAACGCTGTAGTTGACCCGGCCGTTGCCGCCGGAGACATTGATGTCATGCTTGACGACAGGGGCGTTCTTGTCGAAAATGGCTTCCACCCAGTCGGTTCCCTTTCCCAGGGAATAAGGATCGTCGTAGATGGGGGCGCTGCCGGCATTGAGCATGCCCTCATTCATCATGATGGCGTATTCCGTCGCGTTCAGCACGGAGGGCTTGCGCCAGGGATTCTGCATGCCGTAGGAGAAGTTGTAGTTGACGACGGTCTTCCCTTCCGAACCGGACTTGGTGGTCACCAGGACCACACCGTCGGAGGCGCGGGCACCGTAGACGGCCGCGGAGGCGGCATCCTTCAGGACGTCGATACGCTCGATGTCGTTCGGGTTGATGTAGTCGATGCTGCCGGCCGGCATACCATCAACAATATAAAGCGGAGACGCGTGGTTGATGGAGCTGATACCGCGGACGATCACCGTGGAACCGGCACCCGGGGCACCGGAGCTCTGGGTGACCTGCACGCCGGAAGTCATGCCCTGGAGCATGTTGTCCAGACGGGTCTGGGACTGGACCTTCAGGTCATCGGCGGTAACCGAGGAGATGGAGGCCGTCACCACGGATTTTTTCTGGACACCGTAGCCGATCACCACGGTCTCCTCGAGCATCTCGGCGTCATCCTCAAGGACGACCACCACATTCTGTGCTCCATTGTTGACGATTACCTGGGACACGTAGCCGATGCAGGAGATTTCCACATTGGCGCCCGTCCGGGTGGTGAGGGCGAAATCGCCGTCCACGCCCGTCACTGTACCATTGGATGTACCCTGCTCGACGACGAAAGCCCCGACAATCGGCTGGCTGGCGTTGTCCACCACGACACCCTTCAAGGTGACGTTCTGGGCCATCGCTGCCAGGCTCAATCCTAATGCAAGGATCAGGGAAGCTAATTTTTTCATACGCGATTGGTTTGGTTGTGCGTTGGTTATTGTTAAATGAGTTGTGTTCTGACTCAAGGTCCAGCGCAAAATTACACGCCATAACCACGCATCGCGCGAATCATGAAATAAAAGTATTGCAAAGTAGTAGCTATCTTGTTATAAGACAGCTTATTAAAAGATTTTAATAGGCAAAAAAAGTAGTGGAACGAGAACCGTTTGTCCACTACTTTCCGATCAATTTTACCCTTTCCTCGAACTTGTCACGGTCCCCGAGGGCCGCATTCTTGACCGAAACCTTATAGTTATATATGGTACTTACGGAGTAATCCAGCATCGTGGCGATCTTCTTGGAATCGTCCACGCCGAGGCGGATCAGGGCGAAAATCCGGAGCTCCGTCGTAAGCCTTCCCTGGGGCGGATCCATGCGCGCCTCTTCCTGCAGCAAAGCGTTGAACTGCTCCACGAAGTCCGGATACAGGGCCAGGAAAGTTTCGTCAAACTTGCGGTAAAACTCCTCCCTCGCCTTCTCGGATCGTTCGGAAATGGCCAGTTCCCGGAAAAGCTGGTCCGATTTGCCCTGTTTCAGGAGATTCCGGAACCGGTTGTCCTGGGAACGCAGCAGGGCCACCTGTTCCGAAAGGCCTTGCAGGAAGTCGATGATATACGCTTCCTTCACCTTGTCGGCCTTGGAAATCCGGCGGTTCAGTACACTGAGTTCCTCGTTGGCGGCGGCCAACTGGACATTGCTGGTTTCCAGGGCCTTCTGCATTCGGGAAAGCTTCCGGGAACGGACAATCAGGAAATAGGTGATCAGGGAGAGACCCAGCACCAGGATGGCCAGCAGGATGGCGGAGACCACGGATGCCCTGTTCTGCCGGTCCTGCCGGACGGCATAGGCGTCCTCCACTTCCATCAGGAAGCGGGAAATCTGCCAGGGGCGCAACTTGGCATTGTACAGCACGGCATCCTCCTGGGCCACACGGAGATACCGGAAAGAACGGTCCACGTCAACGGAAAGGATATTCTGGGCCACCATCGTCAGGGAGGCGTAGTCCCGCACCGCATTCACGATATCGCACTCCGCGGATCGGACAAGCCAGGCCATCCGTTCTGCCTGGTTCCCCTTCAGATTCTCGATCTCGGACTGGAAGAACGCGAAGATGGCGTATTCCCGGTCCTCCGGCTTCACCGTGGACAGCAGCAGGCGGCTGACGCTGTCGGCGGAGGCAAGCCGCCCCTTCTCCATGAACTCGTCCCGCAGGACGGAACGCCAGCGGTTGGAATCCCTGGGCAGCAGTTCATACAAACGGGCACGGAACGAGGAGTCCGGCGGGATGGACAGTTGCTCCACCATCCCGGAATTGCCTCCCAGGTCCTTGCTGAAATCATAAAGGCACCAGATATACTCCGCCATCAGAGCTTCGGAGAAAGCGGTCGTATCCAAACCGCCATAAAGGAGTTGGGATGCTTCCAGATAACTGCCGGCTTTCGCATACAGGTGTCCCAACTGGACGGAGGCCTCGTTGTAGAGGTCCGGATCCTTCAACACGTCCTGCGCCAGCTCCTGGCAATGCTTGAGGTACTGCTGGGTGGAATCGAAGCTGAAAGCGAAGAATTCGCTGGCGATGTTCATTTCCAGTTCATACCGGCGGAGCGGGTCCGACGTGGATCGGGCAAGTTTGCCCAAGGCATCCATCTGGTCCCTCTTCCGGGCCATATGGACATCACGGGCGCCCAGATAGCCGTCCAGCTCCGTCAGGAGACGTCCCGTCTCCCGGTCAAGCCGGGAAGCAGAGTTGCAGGCGGCCACCCCGAGGGCTACCGCCAGCAAAATCCCTATGCGCCAAACAGTTCGCACGCCTAAAGATACAAACAATCTCCGAATTACAAGCCGCGGATGGCCCTCTCCACTTCCTCCTCGCGTCCCTCGGGGATGACCGGCGAGAGAAAAGACAGCATTTGGAGCACGCGGGCTTCCTTCTCCGGAACACCGCGGGTACGCATGTAGAACAGGGCGTCCTCGTCCAGGCGGCCGATGGTGGCCCCGTGGGAGCACTTCACATCGTCCGCATAGATCTCCAGTTGCGGAGTCGTCTCCACATGGGCCTGCCCCGAAAGGAGGATATTGTGATTCTCCTGGTAGGCTTCGGTCTGCTGCGCATCCGGCGCCACGATGATGCGGCCGTCGAAGGTCACCCGGGACGATCCGCCCGCGATACCGTTGAACAGCTGGTGCGAAACGCATCCGCCTGCCCGGTGATGCATCAGGATGCGGAATTTCACCCGCTCTTCGCCACCGCACAGGTACAGTCCCTTCAGGGTCACCTCCGCCCCTTCGCCCACCAGGTCGATGGCCACATCGATATCCTTCGACTCCCCGGGCAGCACGACAAAAGTCAGCTCCAGCTTCTCGCCCGCTCCGACGACATAATCCGGCCGAAGGGTGCCGAAAGGATCTCTGTAATTACCGTAACCCATACCCTAGAACTGGTCGAATCCCGCCTTCTCGATGGCCTCAATAACCTCGCGTCCGCCCGTATGGACGATACGGCCGGCCTTGAGGACGTGCACCACGTCGGGCTGCACATACTCAAGAAGCTTCTGGTAATGCGTGATGATGATGGCCGATTTCTCCGGAGAGCGGAGGGCGTTGACCCCGTCCGCCACAATCTTGAGGGCATCCACGTCCAGGCCGGAATCGGTCTCGTCCAGGATGGACAGGGTGGGATCCAGCATGGCCATCTGGAAGATCTCGTTGCGCTTTTTCTCACCACCGGAAAAGCCCACGTTGACTTCCCGCTTGGCGAATTCGGGCTTCATCTGCACGAAAGCCATCTTTTCCTTGAGGAGTTTCAGGAATTCGGGCGTCTTCATTTCCGGCAGGCCCTGCGCCTTCCGACGGGCCTGGACGGCAGCCTTCATGAAGGCGGTGATGGTCACCCCCGGAATCTCCACCGGGTATTGGAAACTCAGGAAGATACCGGCCCAGCTGCGCTCCTCGGGCGCCATCGCCAGCAGGTCCTTTCCATCATACAGGACGGTACCTTCCGTCACTTCATAATCGGCCCGGCCGGTAAGCACCGCGTTCAGGGTGGACTTTCCGGCGCCGTTGGGGCCCATCACGGCGTGGATCTCGCCCCGCCTCAAGGTCAGGTCGATGCCCTTCAGGATCTCCTTGTCACCGATCCGGGCGTGCAGGTTGCGTATTTCGAGTAAATTATCCATTCTTTCTGTAAAGTTTCATCCAGGAGGCCAGCGACCAGAGACCGTTGACCAGATACAGGGCGCAGACGATGGGCATGAACACGTGCCCCACACTGATGTGCAGGATGATCTGCGTGACATTCACGATGAGCCAGGCAATCCAGCAGTCCCACTTCTTGAGGGCCGACAGGAACTGCGCCGTGAGGATGAGCACCGTCACGCAGCAGTCCAGATAGGGGGCCGGATTGGAAGGGAAGAGCGATTTCATCACCCAGCCCCAAACCAGGGCGATAACGAGGACCGCGGCCACGGCAAAGCCCCGCTGCAGCCAGGAAAGCATGCTGACCTTCAGCTTGTTCGCGTCCTCCGTCGACCGTTCCTCCTCCTTGGGATGCGTCCAGCGCCAGTGCCCGTACACATTGATAGCGAGCGAGATGGGCTGCAGCAGCAGGTTCGCGTACAGGTTCCGCGACCAGAACAGGAAGAACAGGGCGGCCGTGTACAGGTAGCCCACCCAGAAGTTGTACTTCGAATTCCGGCCAGCGAGGAACACGCAGGTCAGCCCCAGCAGCGAGCTGAGGAAATCCAACAGGAGCACCGGCTTTCCACCGAGCGTAAACAAAACGATGTCAGTCCATTCCATCATCCTACCGATCCTTCAAGCGATACTTGTAACAGTTTCTGCGCCTCCACCGCAAACTCCATCGGGAGGCGGGAGAGGACTTCCCGGGCATACCCGTTGACAATCAGGCCCACGGCCTCTTCCGGGCCGATGCCCCGCTGGTTGCAGTAAAAGAGCTGGTCCTCACTGATTTTCGAGGTCGTGGCTTCGTGTTCGACGACGGCCGTCGGATTGTCGGAGCGGATGACCGGGAAGGTATGGGCCCCGCACTTGGAACCGATCAGGAGGCTGTCGCACTGCGAATAGTTGCGGGCGTTCTGCGCCCCGGCGTTCATCCGCACAAGGCCGCGGTAGCTGTTCTGGCTGCGTCCCGCGGAGATGCCCTTCGAAACGATCCGGCTCTTGGTGTTCCGGCCGATATGGACCATCTTCGTTCCCGTATCGGCCTGCTGGAAATTGTTCGTAACCGCAACAGAGTAGAACTCGGAGGCGGAATTGTCTCCCTTCAGAATGGTGGACGGGTACTTCCAGGTGATGGCGGAACCTGTCTCCACCTGCGTCCAGCTCAGATGCGCCCCGCTCCCTTTGCAGATCCCGCGCTTGGTAACGAGGTTCAGGATGCCGCCCTTGCCGTCGGCATCGCCGGGATACCAGTTCTGGACGGTGGAATACTTGACGTCGGCATCCTTCTCCACGATGATTTCCACGACGGCGGCGTGAAGCTGCTGCTCGTCGCGCATCGGCGCAGTACAGCCTTCCATATAGCTAACGTACGATCCTTCGTCAGCGACGATGAGCGTCCGCTCGAACTGGCCGGTACCGCGTGCATTGATCCGGAAATAGCTCGAAAGGTCCATCGGGCAGCGCACGCCCTTGGGAATATAACAGAAGGAGCCGTCGGAGAACACGGCGCTGTTCAGGGCCGCGAAATAGTTGTCACCGGAAGGAACCACGGTGGCCAGGTATTTCCGGACCAGGTCCGGATGCTCCCGCACCGCCTCGGAGAACGAGCAGAAAATGATGCCCTTCTCGGCCAAGGTCTTCCGGAAAGTGGTAGTGACTGACACTGAATCAAATACAGCATCGACGGCCACCACTCCCGCAAGCACGTCGCGCTCTTTCAGGGGAATGCCCAGTTTCTCGAAAGTCTCCGCCAGTTTCGGATCGATTTCCTTGGGGCGGTCCTTGTCCTTCTTGGGCGCCGCATAGTAGATGATGTCCTGGAAATCGATCTCCGGAAGGTCCAGGTGGGGCCACGTGGGCATCTCCATCCCCTGCCACTTCCGGAAAGCGTCCAGCCGGAACTCCAGCAGCCAGTCCGGTTCCTCCTTGAGGCGGGAAATCGTACGGATGATGTCCTCGTTCAGCCCTTTGGGGACGAACTCCTGCTCCACGTCCGTCACGAACCCCTCCTTGTATTCCCCGGAGGTGAATTCCTGTATGATGGTATTTTCGTCGTTTCGGTCCATAGGTTGCAAAGATACGCTATCTTTTTCGGGATTTCAACCAAAAACCGTATCTTTACCGACGGAATACCTAAGCTTATGTCCCATTGTCACCGTCATAGCATCCTGCTCGTTCTCTTCCTGCTCCTGTGTGTTCCTTCCTGCAAGGATACGTCCAGGGAACTGGAGGAAATCCGCCAGCAGCTGGAAGCCCACGAGCGGGAAATCCTGGCGCTGAAGACGGCGGTGGAACGGATCAACCAGGACATCTCGTCCATCCAGACTGTCTTACAGGAGGTTCTCTCCGGTGGCTATGTTTCCTCCGTGACTGAAAGCACAGACGGATATCTCCTCTCGTTCAGCGACGGTCGCGGCGTCCAGCTCCGCACCGCGAAAACAGATGCACCCGCTCCTGCCGTGAGCATCCGGCAGGACGCCGACGGGCTGTACTACTGGACCCTCAACGGAGAATGGCTCCGAAACACCTCCGGTGCGAAGATTCCGGTTTCCGGCGAGGCGGGTTCCCCGCTCCTGAAAGCGGAAGAGGGCCGCTGGTCCGTTTCCGTCGATGGCGGAACCGACTGGTCGGACGTACAAGCATCCGCCGCTGGGGGATTGTCTTTCCGCAGTGTCGACACTTCCCACTCCGACTATGTCATCATCACCCTCTCGGACGGAACGGTGCTCCAACTTCCGACCTGGTCGGCCTTCGTCTCTCTCCGGAACCGGGTCAACCAGCTCAACACGAACCTTTCCTCCCTGCAGGTCATCGTCTCCGCCCTCCAGGACAACGATTTCCTCCTGTCCGTCAGCCCTTTCATGGAAAACGGCGAACAGGTGGGCTGGCTCCTCAACTTTTCCAAAAGCGGTGTGGTCATCATCTATTCCGGAGCGGACGGGCAGGATGGGACTACGCCCCGGTTCAAGATCGAGGAGGGATACTGGTGGATATCCTACGATGACGGCGAGACCTGGACCCGGATGGACAAGGCCGTCGGCGAGGACGGGGATTCCTTCATCGACAGCATCGACCTGACCGACGAAACCTTTGTCTCCCTGGTTCTTTCGGACGGGACGACGCTGACCATCCCCCGGTTCCGGCCCTCGGACCTGACGCTGGACCTCCCGGATGAGGACACGCCCATCCAGGCCGGTGAGACCCTGGACATCCGGTTTTCCATCTCCGGGTCCGCACCCGGGAAAGCCGTCGTCACGGCCGCGTCGGACGGGTATTACCTGACCCGGGTGGAAAGGGACTCTGACACTGGAGGGGTCCTTTATGTCACGGCCCCCACCCCGCATGTCGACGGATACGTCATCGTGATGCTGGACGACGGCAACGGCTACTCCACGATGCGGGTCGTCAAGTTCTGCCAACGCAGTCTCACACTGACAGAGGGCGCCGTATTCCAAATCGATGAGAACGGCGGTACCATCACCATCCCCTGGACCGGCAACTACACTTTCTCCGCCAGCACCGGCGCCGACTGGATCCATCCCATCCGCACCCGCGCGGAATACAGCGGCGAGATCGTCCTGTCCGTCGATCCGAACCCGACGAAAAAGGCCAGGACCGGCATTGTGTTCCTGCACCCCGACGACAATCCTGATCATATCGCCCTGGAACTGGCCGTCCGGGAAGCCACCGCCACGATTCAACCGGCTGAAAGCCAGGCGATGACCCTGACCGTCCGACCGTCATTTGCCAATGACTTTACCGTCGTCCTTCCTTTCCGGGGAGAGGCCCGCTGTTCCGTCGATTGGGGAGACGGCCATGTCGACCACTTCGATGATGATCTCGGGGAGGCCTGGATCCAGCATACCTATTCCATTTCCGAGCCGGCGGACTATGTGGTTTCCGTCTCGGGAACGGCGGAACGGATGGATGCGCGGGAAATCCCGCAGAAAGCCGGTATCGTTTCCGTGGAGCACTGGGGGAACCTCGGCATCCAATCCGTCGACCATGCCTTCGCGCAGTTCACCAGCCTCCGGTCGGTGTGCGCCGATACGGACGGTTTCTTTTCGCAGATTACCGACTGCGCCAGCCTGTTTGAAGGATGTGTCTCGCTGGACAACCTGCCCGGCGGCCTCTTCCGGAGCGGAACGGACATCCGGTCCTTCGAGAATGCCTTCTCCGGCTGCAGCGGACTTACATCCGTATCGGCCGACCTGCTGGAAGGATGCGGAAACGCCACCGAATTCTCCAACATGTTCCTCCGGTGCAGCAACTTGGAGACGCTGCCGGAAGGCCTTTTCCGTTCCTGCCCCAAGGCCCGGCGCTTCTTCCAGACATTCCATCTGAGCGGCCTGACGGACATTCCGGAGAACCTCTTCGCCCCGTGCCCGGACATCGAAGATCTTGAATCCGCCTTCCGGGAATGCTTCAACCTGACGGTCCTGCCTGCCGGCCTGTTCGACCACAACCGACGCATCCAGAACTTCGCCCTCACCTTTTGGGGCAGCTGGAACCTGAGAGGCGAATCGCCTTATACGATCATTGACGGGAAGAAGGTCCACCTCTACGAGCGCTCCGCTTATCCCGACCATTTCGTCGCACCCTCCCGGCATGAGGAGTGCTTCAACACACCCATGGACGATATCGACGCTCTCGTGGACGCCGGCTGGGGATTTCTGTAGGCGGGCGCCGGCTCTGCCACGGGGAGCCGTCCGTCCCCTCCACGCACCCATTCGCGTCGAATGTAAACGCTTATTCTTCAATTGTTTATCGAAAAATACCCGGTTAAAATCAACCGGGTATTTTCATGTTTTCAACTGATATTCAGACGCTTCCATTCGACGCCCCTATTACCAAATCAGCCAACCGAAGCGTCCCCGGCTATCCCCCGTGTAAAATGAACCCAAATGAACCACAAAGAGACGGAAAGCGCATCGTATCTTTATGTGCTTAAGATTCTATTGGTCCAAAATGAATATCATGAATAAAAAAATGTACGAACAGCCCTTTGCCGAGCTGATTAAAATCCAGATGGAAAACAACATCCTGTCCGGCGGTACCGGTGGTATAGTTGATCCGATTGAAGGAGACGAAGAATAATAACCAATCGTATACAAAAATGAAACAAGCCTATGTCCTGATGGCTGCAAGTTTGGGTTTACTTGCCGCCTGTTCGGGTATTAATGAGATCAATCTTGATGAAAAAAACCTTAATCAAGACGGAACTCCTGTAGAAAGAGTAATCTTTGAAGCTCCCGTCATTCGTTCTCTTGGAGAAGATGACGGCACCAGGGCAAGTCTGAGCCAGGAGGGAGATAAGGCCATCAATTTCGGCTGGGAAGCAACCGATACCGTCGGTATCTATCCCGACAGCGGTGCACAGGTTTACTTTTCCATGTCCAATGGGGTGGGAACCAATATCGCCAGTTTCGAAGGCGGCGGTTGGGCCCTCCGCCAAGAGTCGACCTATTCCTGCTACTATCCCTTTGTCGGAAACATGTATTTGAAACGTGACGCCATTCCTGTTTCTTTTGTCCATCAGGTTCAAAAAGGAGTCTCCAACTATGAAGGTGTCCATTTCATCCTTGCATCCGAAGGGACTTCTTCCTCGGCCGGGACGCTCCGTTTTAACTTCAACATGCTCAATACGGTCATCCGTATCAAGGCTCTCGGTCTACCGGCAGGGACATATACGAAGCTCACCCTGACGGTGGGTGATCCGCTGTTTGTCCAAGAAGGCACATTTGGGCTGGAAGACATGACCCTCATAGGAAAGACCTATTCGAATACACTGGAGATTTCCTTGGAAGACTTCGTTCTAACAGAGACTTCCACAGAAACCAATCCTGTCCTGATTTATCTGGCTTCCGCACCGGTCGATCTTTCCGGAAAAACTGTCACCATTCGGGTATTTTCCGATAACGGAAGAATATACAAGTGTCAAAAAACGCCCAGCAAAGCCTACGAGGCCAGTGCCTGGGGCGGATTGAAGTGCGAAATGAAAAAGCAAACTGAAATCATCCAATTTGCCGATCCGGAAGTCAAACGAATCTGCGTGGAGAACTGGGACGACGATGGCGACGGAGAATTAGATAGGGATGAAGCCGCCTCCGTTACCAGTCTGGGGACTGTATTCCGCAATACAGGAATCGTGTCCTTTGACGAATTAGCTTACTTTATGAATTTGGAAAGTATTCCTGAAGAGGCTTTCCGGAATTGTTCCGGATTGACATCCATTACTCTTCCGGAATCCATCGTCCGTATTGAAGATTACGCTTTCTTTGACTGCCCTCTTGAATCTGTCGTCATTCCGACATCCGTAACAAACATCGGTGGATGGGCTTTCCACAATGCGCAGATTTCCTCCCTGATTATTCCCGATTCTGTACAAAGCATCGGTCCCAGCGCTTTTGCCCTTTGCCATTTTATCTCATCCATCCACCTTGGAAACGCTGTTACAAACTTGGGAGAGAATGCATTTGGTGATATTTACGCACTGGAAGCCATTACTGTCGGAAACGAAAACCCCAAATACGATTCCCGCAACAACTGTAATGCGATTATCGAAACAGATAGCAACACTCTGGTTTTAGGGTCCAATAACACCATTATTCCTGACTCTGTTACCAGGATTGGCAATTCCGCCTTTCATGGTCACAACATTACTTCCATTATCATTCCCGACTCTGTCACCAGCATTGGCGTCGGGGCATTCTACGACGCCTCTTTATCTTCCGTCGTTATTCCGGAATCGGTGACGCGCATTGAGGATTATGCCTTCATGGGATGTGCCAGTTTAACATCCATTACGGTATTGGCTATTACGCCTCCTGTTTTGGGCTCGATAGCCTTTGACGATCATTTCGACTTGTATTCGTACTTAATCTATGTCCCTTCCGAAAGTGTCAGCACCTATAAAAACACCGAAGGATGGATTGGCTATGCTGACCGGATTCAAGGAATGCAAGGCGGCATAGTCGACCCGATTGGAGGAGAAGAAGAATAATAACCGATAGAAAAACCACATATGAGACACACCCTTGCCTTATTAGCAGCTAGCGTCGGATTACTTGCTGCCTGTTCGGAAATCAATGAGATTGATCTCAATAATGATGCCCCTCTTCAAGAAGGAGATCTGGTAGAACGGGTCATCTTTGAAGCGCCTGTCATTCAATCCCTTGGAGAAGATGATGATACCAGAGCCAGTTTGAGCCAAGAAGGGGATGACGCCATCCAGTTCGGCTGGGAAGCCACGGATACTGTGGGAATTTATCCTGACCTCGGAGCACAAGCTTTTTTTTCCATGGCGGATGGCGTCGGAACCAATATCGCCAGTTTTGATGGCGGCGGTTGGGCTCTCCGTCAGCAGTCGACCTATTCCTGCTACTATCCCTTTGTCGGAAACATGTACTTGAAACGCGATGCCATTCCAGTCTCTTTTGCACACCAAGTCCAAAATGGCGTTTCCAATTATGAGGGTGTCAATTTTTATCTTGCCTCGGAAGGAACTACCTCCTCGGCAGGAACACTCCGATTCAATTTTCAAATGCTGAATACGGTCATCCGCATCAAAGCGATAGGTCTCCCGGCAGGGATTTATGCGAAACTAACTCTGACGGTAGACGAGCCATTGTTTATCCAGGAGGGCACTTATGGACTGGAAGATAGGTCCATTACCGGAAAAACTTATTCAAACACACTGGAGGTTGCATTAAATGACTTTGTTTTGGAAGAAACGTCTACAGAAGATAATCCCGTACTGATCTATCTCACCGCTGCACCGGTCGATCTTTCCGGGAAAAAAGTCACTATCCGGGCATATCCCAGATTCGGCAATAGCTATAAATGCGAAAAAACACCCAGCAAGGCCTACGAAGCCGGGGCCTGGGGTGGATTGAAGTGTGTCATGCAGGAAGATGAAACTGTGAACGCTATTCCAGAAGCAGTTGATTTAGGCCTTTCCGTTAAATGGGCATCCTTCAACCTGGGCGCTATTGCTCCTGAAGATTATGGACTTGATTACTTCTGGGGAATGACAACTTCGGCTCAGGAAGGCCAAAGCTATGACTGGGGGACCGAAGACGGAAATCTATATTACAACGAGACGGATAACCGTCACGTACTTACCCTTGAAGATGATGCGGCAAACGCAAATCTCGGAGACCTCTGGAGAATGCCGACAATAACTGAAATGAGGGAGTTGATGAACACCGAAAACTGTTCGTGGAATTGGACGACCCTGAATGGCGTAAAAGGTTTTGATGTCGTTAGCAAAATCACAGGAAACAGTATTTTCCTTCCTGTTGACAGAGGCGGGGAATATGCCTGCCTATGGTCCTCCTGTTGTCCTTACCCCTACTCCTATACAGACCAGGCAGGAGTTATGAGTTATGGTCAAGAAGGGGTTTCTATCGTTCTTGGTATGCGCCTTGATCATGGAATCCGCCCCGTTTATGGCGAATGGATACATGTTTCCAATATCTGCCTAGAACAAAGCGAATTGAATATGGAGGCCGGAGAAACGACTTATTTAGGGGTTTCCTTTACACCTGAAAACGCCCTGGAAAAGAGCCTGTTCTGGTCCTCCAGCAATGATAATGTCGCCAGGGTATCCGAAGAGGGTCTTATCACTGCGTTATCCTCTGGAAATGCCATCATCACGGCAACCAGCGTAGACGGAGAAAAGACCACAGCCTGCACGGTGAATGTCACAGGGCATGTCGACTTGTATTTTGATGAATACGGAGTCAACCGGGGAGAAGGTATTACCATTAACGGCATTACTTGGGCACCGGTAAATTGTGGGTATAAACCGGCGACAGCCGAAAGCCTTGGGTATGTTTATGGAAAGCTTTACCAATGGGGGAGAAAAGATGGCCAAGGTTACAGCGCTCCTTATTATGATCCAAATGACAATTATATGGACGAGGGATCCGTTACCATCGCCCCTCAATGGGATGGTAAAAATGAAGATGCCGAAAAGGATACCTTCTATTACGGAGATTACCCTCTCTACAATTGGATAAGTCCTGTGGATCCAACATTCTGGAACACCGGAACAGAGGATGCCCCTGTAAAGAATGTCCAGTATGACCCGTGCCCCGCAGGGTGGAGGGTTCCGACCCAACGCGAATTGTCCACCCTTCTTGCCTGCTCCGTGGCGGATGGAGAGAAAGATGGTGCTGTCGGACGCTGGTTCATTGATCCTCAAGATACGGCAAAACGCGTTTTCTTCCCTTATGCCGGCGCCCGTTTCTCTGATTATTGGTCGCATAGTGCCGGTGCCACTCAAAGAGGTCTTCTCGGTCAATACTGGGATTCCTCCTATGGTATTATCAATGTCCACTACAACCCCGTGAACACGGATGGCAGCAGCGATCAAGAAGAATATCTTGCATTCGGACATAGCGTAAGATGCGTGGCCGACCATCAATAGGAGATAAACCAATAAGACATCCTTCCTATGGAACGAATCTATATCCCTCAGAGCCGGGATCAAAAGACCGGCAACTACAAGAAGCCGTCCATCCGGGTTGTTGTCCTCTCCCTTGACGACAACTTCCTCTCCAGCAATACCGAAACCATCATCGACGATGGGGAAGAACACGGCTGGGATTAATCAACCATTGACGATAAACACGAAACGATGAAAATAAATCTGCTTCGCGCAGGCCTGCTTGCCGGTTTGGCAACGATGGCCATTTCCTGTTCTATGGAGGAATTTGATCTCCTGGATGTTTTCCAGTCAGGCGACCGGTTCTATGCCCGGATTGAATCTGTCCATGATCAGGAAACGAAAGTATATGCCGACTACAATCTCCGGGTCCTTTGGGATGCGGACGACCATGTCTCTATCTTCAACAAATACACTTATAACCAGGAATACCGTTTTACAGGTAAAACCGGCGACAATTCGGGATCCTTCAAAATCGTTCCCAATGATGATTTCATCACAGGAAATGAACTGAATCTGGTCTATGCCGTGTATCCCTACCAAGAGTCGACCAGCATCGACAATGACGGGGTACTGACCGTCACCTTACCCGCCGTCCAGACCTACCGGGAAGCATCCTTCGGTCGCGGAGCCAATACGATGGTGTCCTGCACCACCAATAACCAGCTGCTGTTCAAGAATCTCGGCGGATATCTGTGCCTCAAGCTCTATGGCGACGGTGTGTCCGTTTCTTCCATCTCCATCAAGGGCAACAAAAACGAGTCCCTGGCCGGAGAGGCGCGGGTCGTCGCCACCCCGGACGACAATCCGACACTGGATTTTCTGGGAACGGCAACCGATGCAATCACCTTGGAAATGGAGGAACCGGTCACTCTGGGAGCGAGCGCCTCGGAAGCCATTTCATTCTGGATGGTCATTCCTCCTGTCACCTTCGAAGAAGGCTTTACCATCACGGTTACAGACCAAAATGGCGGCGTTTTCACAAAGTCGACTACCAAGTCTTTCAGTATTTCAAGAAATACCCTTTCCCGGATGTCCGCCCTCCAGGTGACAATCAATTCCGTTGTCGACCCGACTGAAATGCCCCTCGCGGTAATCGCCGGCTGCGAAGACGGAACCGTGGTCAAGACAACGGCCGTGCAGGTGATGGCAATGACCACTCTTGGCGTCATCGTCGCCGACGAATCCCAGACGATGCTCCTTTTCTCCAGGACTCCTTTGGACGTCTCCGTCGGAGACAGAATCCAGGTCATCGCATCCAAGACGACCTATCGTAATCTTCCCGAACTTCAAGAAATCCAGTCTCTGGACATCCTTTCCACAGGAGAAACCGTTATCTATCCCACTCCGGTTGACATCTCTGCCCTGAGCGACTTTGAAGATCCTTTCTTCGGAAACTTCCAATATGTCCTTCTTAGAGGGACCTTCCAATCCTACAAAAGAAATGCATACGGCGTCAGTTATTATGTGCTGCGCAATGACGATCCCTCACTTCTTCCGTTCTATTTCTTCTATCCTTCCGATTATCAGATTCCGCATGACTATTTACTCGGAGACGAAGTCTGGGCAACCGGCTATTTCGCTGGTTTCAATACGGACAGCATGTGCATCATTCTCACTTCCATGACCGTTGCACCGGCTGGATCTTATCTGGACGAATACGGAGTCAACCAGGGGGAAGGCATTACCATTAACGGCATTACTTGGGCACCGGTAAACTGCGGTTACAAACCTGCGACCGCGGAAAGTAAGGGCTATCCCTACGGCAAACTATATCAATACGGCCGGAAAGACGGACAAGGGTACGGCTCTCCTTACTATAGTACATCTACCTACGAGGATGAATCAACGCCTGAACTCCGGCCCCAATGGACCGGAAGCAATGAGGATGCCGATCCCCAGACATTCTACTACGGTTCTAGCGAACCCTATAACTGGATTTCGACAAGCGCCCAGTTTTGGAATGACGGAACCGACGATTCTCCTCTGAAAAACAAGTTATATGATCCTTGTCCGAAGGGATGGCGTGTTCCGACTGCCGGTGAACTATCTATGCTCCTATCCACCTCCAGATCCGAATTGACCGAATACGATGACGTAAGAGGAGTGTGGCTTGCAGATCAACTCTTCCTCCCAGCCGGAGGCGGACGATTTGCCGATATGTGGGCACACAGATGTGGTGCAAATGGAAGAGGAGAGGGTGTGAATTATTGGTCATCCTCTCTTAGGGAAAGGTATGCAGTAACATTGGATCTCTTCAGCGATCGTTTATCTCAAACCTACAAAGCCTTTGGCTTTACAGTCCGTTGCGTCAAAGACATAGCCTCAGACATTATCCCCGTTTCCGACGTCATACTGGAGAAAAGTGAGATAGACATTCCGGTAGGTAGCCAAGAGCAGTTGATTGCAACAGTTTCTCCGATGGATGCCACATACAATACGCTGATCTGGTCCAGTAGCAACGACTTGGTTGCCACGGTGTCCGGAAACGGAATCATCTCGGCCAATCGGGAAGGGTCAGCCATCATTACGGTAACCGCAACGAACGGAAACTATGCAAAACAATGCCAAGTCACCGTCGTCAAAACAATTCCCAGAAACCAGATTTGGTACACTTCCTGCGACGGAGAAGTCATCAATCCTGTTTCAGGAACAAGTTTCTTCAACGCGGAAGGGGAAGAACTCAGTTATACCAATACCAAGGTCAATGACAAATGGGTGATGGAATTCTCTGATAAAGTTGCCTATTGGACAGGTAATTGGTTCCACGATTATCCCGGAAATACTACGAACCGTTTAAAGACGCTGGGGCTTCCTTCTTCCATACAGGGGGGAAAATTTGCCGGAGCTGATCAAGAGATCTGTTTTTATGAGGCTGGATTGGAGCCCTCCATTGAACTCTTTTATGGTGACTATGAAGGGATTGCCGATGATGGGCATCTGCTTCTGATTGGTGAAGAGTATTCCATTGTCCTTGGTTGTGCCAATGCCTATAACGGAACCATCACTGTCCCCGAGGGGGTGACTCTAATTCACCATTACGGATTCCACGATTCGCAGATGAGTCAATTGATTCTTCCTTCAACCATAGCAAAACTGGACCTTTTCTGTCTGGAAGCCTGTCAGCACTTAACGGATATTTTCTGTTATGCCCCGGTTTGTCCCGAGACGTCCTCGAGTATATGGACCTATGTCTATACCACCGGGACACTGCATTATCCGGTGGACAGCGACTATTCCGATTTCCACCTGCCTTCCGGATGGACCAGGGTTGGAGATCTTTGAAAATCTTCCTACCTTTGAGTCTATGAACCACTGGCACCTTTCCCCTCTCCTAATCGTTAGCCTCCTCGTCACCGCCTGCACCCACGACCCCTCCCCGGAGCCGTTCCTGGCGCCGGTGTTCGAGCAGGTGTCGATGGATGAGAGCGTGGCGGGAGAGGTGACGTTCACGTGCCGGATGAGTTCGATGTCGCAGTTGACAGAATACGGCCTGTATGTGACGACGGAATGGGAGGAGAGTGACAGTGCCTGGACGAAGGTCCAGGGGACGAAAACGGCCAGTGATGCCTTCATCGTGCGCATGAAAGAGGTGGAGCCGGGACGGACCTATGCCTACCGGCTCTACATCGGCAACGGACGGGAAGAGGTGCAGTCGGCCACCAATTATTACACCGTACCTGAATAATCAAATGGAGAACAATGTCATCCCCGAACTCCAGCTGTTGCTGGACGAAGTGGAGAAAAAATATGGCCGGCCAATCGCGACCAGCAAGGACTTCAATACCCTGTCCGTAGTCCTGGATTATGAATGCCACGAGGTCCTTTCCTCCTCCACGCTCAAGCGGCTGTGGGGGTATGTCTCACTCCGGACAACTCCCCGGAAAGCCACGCTGGACATCCTGTCCAAATACGTGGGATACAAGGACTTCAGCGATTTCCGAACCACCCTTCTCGGTAAGTTGGACGAAACCTCCGGCTATCTGGAGACCTCCTACCTGTCCGCCGACGAGATTCCGGACGGCGGCATTCTTCGCATCGGCTGGGAACCGAACCGCCTCCTGCGTCTCCGGAAAACCGGGACGCAGCAGTTCGACGTCATCGAAAGCCACCACTCCAAGCTCCAGGAAGGAGACCGGTTTGAAACTTCCTGTTTCTTCAAAGGCTTGCCCCTGATTCTACCGGGCATCCTCCGAAATGGGAAATCCCTCCCGTCTTTTATCGCCGGAAAGGAAAAAGGGCTGAACCTGCTGCAGGTTGAGCCTTAGAGCGTCTTCTCGAACAGGTCGGTCGCCTGCTGGAAAATCCGTTCCAAATCCTCTTCTTCCCGCTTGGGGGGAGAGGATTTTTCGATGTGTTCCGGCGGCGTTTTCACCGGAGGGGTCTGGATGAAAACGGTGTCCCTGACAGGAGCCGGACCTGGAACGAAGACGGGCGCCGGTGCCGAAGGGGCCGGATGGAAAAACAGAAACAACGCGATGGCCAGAACAACGAGCAGGGACGCTAGAATCCACCAGACGCCCATTCTGCGTCGGAGGGCTTCCTTCACTTCCCGGGCGGACAGATACCTTTCGGAAGGGTCCTTCCGGAGGCACTTCGCGATGACATGCCGATGCCGTCCCGTCATTTCCCCGAGCACGCAGCCCAGGGAAAAGAGGTCACTCCGAACATCTCCTGGATGCCCCTCCAATACCTCGGGAGCCACGAAGCGGCGCGTCCCGGCAGGGACCTTGAGGACCACGGAATCCACGCTGTCCGCCAACCCGAAATCAATCAGTTTAAGGTGCATTCCGTCATGGGTTACCATGATGTTGGAGGGTTTCAGGTCCCGATGGACAATCTGGTGGCTATGAATATATTCCAGGGCCTCACAAAGCTCTCCCGCCCATTGCTGGAAAGTCCGTTCATCCGGACGGCCTTTCTTCAGATACTCCTCCAGGGTAATCCCGTCAATCCACTCCATTTCGATGCACGGTCCCAGATCCGGGAAAACCGTATAGGCATACGTCTCACAGACATTGGCATGCCGGAGGGAATACCCGGTTTCGAATTCCTTCCTGAGCATCGTCTCATGGAGCAGGCTGTCCCGCCACTGCGGCCGCAAGCACTTGTAGACCCGGAAACGCCCGGCCCGTTCACCCCGGTACAACTCGAAAAAGCCATCCTCGGAAGCGCTGAGGAGGGTGAATGTTCCGATATCGGGTTGACCATAGCCGGAGACCGGCCCGAAGAAGCCGGAGTTATTGTCGTCCATCTTTCAAAGATAACGTCTTTTTCGTAACTTTGCAATGCTATGAAACGGCTCCTGCGGATGGTCCTTACCGGGATTCTGGTCTTGTCGGCACAGGTATTTTCCCGTGCCGGAACCGTCGGCCCCGAGGGCGGGACACCTTGGGAAGACCTTCTGGACCGCTACGAATTCATCTGCCGCCAATGTCTGGACCTTCAGAAGCGGAAAGACGCCGGGGAGGATATCCCCTCCCGGAAACTCCTTGTCCTGCTGGATGAACTGGAACAGCTCCGGGAACAGATCAAAGACGTAACGGACAAGATGCCGCCCGTCGCCCGGCGGCGATTCGAAGCCATCCGTCGGATGTACGCCTCCGGAAACTATTATAATACACGGCCGCTGGAGGCCTCTTCCCTCCCAATACCGGTAACATGCTCCACGCCATCAACCCTGCCGGATATCCTTCATCAGAGGCCCGGGACACCGGCTCAGGAAAACCGGTACCCGTCTTTCCTGGCCATATCGGTATCGGTTCTCGCACCGGAACCGGCCTATGGCGCCATGGTGTCCCACTGGAGCCAGAAATGGGGATGGTATGCTGCCTTCCGCAGCAATTACTCTTTTCACAGAACCGCCTATGATGCTCTCTCGGACGGTACGGTCGGAAAGACACGGATCTGGGCCAGCGGCCGTTCCGCCACGGACCGGACGTTCATTACCGCCGGACCGGCTTTGCGGCTGAAGGAACACTGGGGTGTGTTCGGCGGATTGGGATATGGATTCCGACGGATCTGCTGGGAAGACTCGGAAAGGAACTGGATGCGGATTGCCGATGCTTCCTCCTCCGGTCTAAGCGTCGAAGCCGGGATTTCCTGGATCCACCCTCGCTTCACCCTTTCCGCCGGCTGGATATCCTTGCCGCTATCCTACCACGCGCTTGCGCTTTCCGTCGGATATGCGTTCTGAACCGGACGCCTGACTTGCTCAAAGACCTCCCGGGCCATGTCGACAGGGTCGGGAAGGTGTTTTGCGGGATAGGATACGTTTCAGCAGCGCCTAGAGAGTCAGAATCTTTTCCCCGGCGATGCTGGAAAACGCCTAGATTTTCAGGAATAGTTTGTGCTTGTACAGGAAATAGAGCAGCAGCCAGCAGACAGTCATGTACCCGGCGGCCAGCAGCACGGGGCCCCAGCCGCCCGGAAGCAGCGCGGCCACTCCGCCCAGGAAGTAGTCCGACACCGCCTGGAAAGGAACGATCTGCTGAAGCAGGTAGATGGTGATGGAATTCAGGCCGATCACCCGGAAAGGGAAGGTCCATTTCTCATGGCCCCTCACTTCGACGATGAAATAGACTAACGCATACAGGGCGATGGAAATGGCGCCGACCACCAGCACGAACGAGCTGGTCCAGAGATTCTTGTTCAAGGGAAGGACAAGACCCCAAAGGAGTCCGGCGGCAAGGAGTCCGGCGGCCGCGCCGAGCATCCACAGGGTCTTTTTATTTCCATTGATCTTCTCCTCCGGCACACGGATGAACTCCCCGGTAAACATCCCGAGCATGGCAGTCACGGTGGCGGGAATCACGCCCAGCAAACCCTCCGGATCGAAGTTCCCGTTATAGAGCCGCCCGGGAAGAAGGAGGCGGTCGATCCATCCGTGCAGGCAGCCGTCCTGCGTCAGCGGACCCGCCCCTGCCGGAGCGTCAGGGGCTCCGACCAGCGTGATAAGAACGCCGTAACCCACCAGGAGAAAAGCAGCGATGATAATGCGCGGAATGGTCTTGCAATGGATATATAGCAGGGCGGCGAACATCCACGCCAGACCGATACGGCCCAGTACGCTCGCATACCGCTGCGGAAACTGCAGGGCGAAGAACCCATTATACACAATTCCCAGCAGGATGAGCAGCAGGCAACGGATGAAGATTTTCCGGTGGATCTGCCAGGATGTCCGGCCCTTTTCACACTGCTTCGCATAGGAAAACGGAAAGGACAGGCCGGCGATGAACAGGAACAGCGGGAAGACCATATCCATGATGGTGAGTCCGTTCCAGTCGGCGTGATGCATCTGCAGGGCGAGCCAGAAACGGTCCCCGCCGGCGAACAGTTCACAGGTCCGGGCAATCAGCGGGGCCAGTCCCATGATGAGCATCATGTCGAGCCCCCGCAGGGTGTCGATGGAGAGCAGGCGCTTGTGGTTTTCCATCAGCCTAAGACAATCAGGTCCGCAAGGACGATGGCGGCCATGGCCTCCACGATGACGGGAGTGCGCAGGGCGAAGCAGGTGTCGTGACGGCCAGGAACCTGCAATTCAGTCATTTCTCCCTTGCCGAAATCAAAGGTATGTTGCCCCTTGGCAATGCTTGAAGTGGGCTTGAAAGCCACGCGGAACACCAGTGGATTGCCGTTGGTAATGCCGCCGTTGATGCCGCCGGCGTGGTTCGTCAGAGGCGTGACAAGGCCTTCGTGGCCGTCGATGCCCTCGGGTGAGAAGCAATCATTGTGCTCGGAACCTTTCATCCGGGCAGCGGCGAAACCGTCACCGAACTCCACGCCACGGACGCCGGGAATGGAGAACATCGCGTGCGCAAGGCGCGATTCGACACTGTCCCAGAACGGCTCGCCAAGACCGGCCGGAATGCCGTCCACGACACATTTCACGACACCGCCCAGGGAGTCACCTTCCAGTCCGGCCTGTTCCAAAGCGGCCTCCCACTGCCCTGCATCCGCGATTCCGCCGATCTCGGTGAGCGCGGCATCGCAACGGAACTGCACGTGTCCGTCCGTCTCCTCTTCAATGGTTTCCGCAAGGATCTTCTTCGCGACGACACCGGCGGCGACGACCGGAAGCGTCAGGCGGCCGGAGAAATGTCCGCCGCCGCGCGGGTCCTGGAAACCGCCGTACTTGACATTGGCCGTGAAGTCCGCATGGCCGGGACGCGGAACATCCTTCAAGCGGGCGTAATCTTGGCTTCGCGTGTTGGTGTTCCGGAAGATGATGGCGAGCGGAGCCCCGGTCGTATGGCCCTCGAACACGCCGCTGAGGATGTGCGGCTCGTCGGCCTCGACGCGCGGCGTCGTACCTTTCGCACCGCTCCGGCGCCGGGCGATGTCCTTCTCGAAGTCCTTTTCGCTCAGCGCGATTCCCGGCTCCACGCCGTCGATCACCACGCCGATCTCTTCTCCGTGCGATTCGCCGAAGATGCTCACTCTGAATATGGTTCCGAATGTGTTCATAGCTTTTCAAATAGATCCAGGAATCCCGGGAAGGATTTCGCTACGCAAGCGGTGTCGTCAATCTCCACGGGGCTGTCGGCACCGAGGGACGCAACCTTCAGGGCCATCACCATGCGGTGATCGCCGTGGGAGGTAAACTTGCCACCCTTGAGGAGGTTGCCGGAAAGGAGGCGCTGCGGGAGTCCCATCCCTTCAACGGTCATTTCGTCTTCATCGACCTGGACGGGAACACCCATCTGCGTAAGCATCTCCGCGATGGCTTCGGCGCGGTCCGTCTCCTTGTGACGGAGACGCTCCACGCCGCGGATGCGGCTTACTCCCGGGCAGAAGGCGGCCAGAACGGCCACGATCGGGAAGAGGTCCGGGCAGTTGTTGAGATCGGTTTCAAAGGCGTTCAGCGGGGCGCGGGTCACGTGGACATGGCCGGTCGTGGGCGTTTCGCCCTCCAGCTGGGACATGCTCGCTCCGGCGTCCATCAGGATGTCCATGATGGAAATGTCGGCCTGGAGGGATTGGGTATCAAGCCCTTCCACTTCCACGTCGCCGAAGATGGCACCGGCTGCGAGGAAGTTCGCCGCGCCGGACCAGTCGCCCTCGATGCGGAAATCCGCCGCATGGTAATGCTGGTGGCCGCGCATCTTGAAAGTCACCCCGGTGCAGAGCGTCCAGTCCTGCGTCTGCAGGAACTCCTCGTCCCCCTCCATCTCGGAGCCGATTTCGATGCCGAACTTGCGCAGTACGTCCACCGTGATAAACATGTACGGGATGCTGCGGGGGTCGTGGACATAGACGGTCGACCGGTTCCCGGCCAGCGGCAGCGCCGCCAGCAGGCCGGAGATGAGCTGCGAACCGCCCTTGCCGGACACGTCGGCCCGGCCCGGGACAAGCGGCCCCTTTACGGTCAGGGGGATGAAGCAGTCGCCTTTGCGGCTATCGGAAGGAACGGTTTCCGGGATCAGCCGCACGCCGAACGAGGCCATGATGTCATGGGCTCCCGCGAGCGGCCGGTTGAGAAGGGTCTTCTCACCGGTCACAAGCACCGGGCCGTCGGCGATGACCGACAGCACCGGAATGAGCATCCGGGTCAGGAAGCCGGACTCACCCACCTGTATCTCCTGAATGGAAAGGCATTTCTCGAACGCGCCGATACCCGTGATCTCCAGACTGGAGCCCTGGACGGTCACCTTGGCACCCAGTTTCCGGGCCGCGGCCAGGGCCGACTCGTTGTCCCCGCAGGGCGAATAGCCGGAGAGATGCGAGGTCCCGTGGGCCAGGGCAGCCGCGATGATCGCCCGCTGGGCGAAACTCTTGGAGGCAGGCATCTCGATGACAAAACCGTCGGTATTTGTCGTCGAACCGATGAAGCGGAAGCCGCCGTACACAGCTTTACGCATTTCGGCGGTGGTCCACTGGCCGGGCGCCGTGGCTTCCTCCGGGGTAAGGCAGGCATAGGTGAAAGGAGCGCCTCGGCGGAGGGCCTCCAGGCGCGATTCCCGGCCTTCGAAGCCCATGCAAAAGGCTACGAGCGTACCCGGCTCCGCTTCCCGGTAGAGGTCCATCACGCGGTCCACATCGGCTTTGCCGGTGGCCGTGGTCACGATCTTGACCACTTCACCGCCGAAGCGGCGGCCTTTCTCCAGCAGGGACAGCAGGATGGGTTCCGCAGGGGTTCCTTCGAAATCGTGGAACGAACGGATGAGCATCGATCCGTGCTGCTGGCAGGCCTGGCGGATCCTGCGGCCCATCATCGGCGGGGCCTCCACCTCCAGGTCCACATATTTGGCACCGGCCTCGATGGCCTTGAGCAGCTGGTTTTCAGCCAGTTCCTCGGCAGGGTTGCGGCTCTTGCGCGGTTCGGAGAGATAGAGACCGTCCTCGGACAGGACCTTGCCGGCATCGGCCAGCAGGTTCTCTTCTCCCTCCACGCGGCGGACCATCCCGGCGATCCGGCACGTCGCGATGAGCGGCACGTCGGAGCCGGAGAACAGTGTCTCGATTTCCTCCTCATCCAGGTCGCAGAGGTCCAGCCGGATCTCCGCCATCTCCACCCCGCCGCTCTCCAAGATCGCGAGAATCTCCTCCAGGGTCTTGCCTTGTATGGATGTACAAATCATATTTTCAAGTAGTTGACAACATCGCGGACAGCCAGGTCGCGGATGATGACCGAGCCGATGCGCTCCGGCAGGACGAAGTGTACAAGACCGCCTTCGGCCTTCTTGTCCTTGTCCATCGCTTCGGCGAGCGTTTCCACCGGATAGGGGCATTGCGTGGGCAGGCCTGCCGTCGTAAAATCTTGCGTTAAAGAAGCTTCCAGGCCGGTCGAAACGCCCAGCGCGTCGGAAAGCCGCGCAGCGAGGATCATGCCCATCGCCACGGCCTCGCCATGGGTGATGTCATTCCCCCGCAACCGGGCCTCGTGCTCGATGGCATGCGCAAAAGTATGACCGAGATTCAACTTCCGCCGTTCCCCGGCTTCGTACGGATCGCGCGACACGACGCCCGCCTTAACCGCGGCCGCGGCAAGGATAAGGTCCTGTCCGTCCAAACCGCCGGAAGACAGCCACTCCACCGCCCGGGCATAGTGACCGTCCTCATTTTCAATGACAAAGGTCTTGAGCATTTCCGCCGCCCCGGACAGGAAATCACGGCGCGGCAGCGTCCGCAGCACCTCGGCGCAGACGAAGGTGAACACCGGCTGGACAATCACGCCCAGCATGTTCTTGTAATCATCGAAATTGACCCCGGTCTTGCCGCCGATGGCCGCGTCGACCTGGGCCAGCAGGGTGGTCGGGACATTGGCATACCGGACGCCCCGCTTGTAGATGGACGCGGCAAAGCCCGCCAGGTCGGTAGTAATCCCCCCGCCGATGGCCAGCACGAACGCCTTTCGGGACGCCCCCGCCTCCAGCAGCGACCGGGCGATGAGGAGCACCGTCTCCATCGACTTTCCTTCCTCCGTCGCCTCGATGGCAATGCTGCCCCGCACGCCGGGAACGGCAGCCATCACTTCCCCGGCCACCCAGGAAACATGCTCGTCGTACACGACGAACACTTCCGGTTCCCCGGCCAGCAGAGGTGCGATTTCGGCAATCCGGCTTCCCCCGACCACACGGCCGGCGGCGATTCCGTTGATGGTGATGGCAATCTCCTTGGACATAGGTTACAAAGATACGGGATTTATTTTGCAAATCTCAGAAAATGCGGTAAATTTGCAATCCGTCTCTCACCGAGACCGTCCCTTGCCCGAATGGCGGAATTGGTAGACGCGCTGGACTCAAAATCCAGTGTCCCTTAAAGACGTGCCGGTTCGAGCCCGGCTTTGGGCACGCAAAAAAGACCGCCGCAAGCGGTCTTTTTTGGTATCTTTGATGCAATTCTATTTCCGCTTGGGAACCCGCTTGGACAGGCCGATGGAGTCGGTGGGACAGATGAGGTAGCACAGGTGACAGCCGACGCACTTGGTTCCTACGATATGGGGCTGACGGTCCTCGCCGAAGGTGATGGCCTGATGTCCGCCGTCCCGGCAGGAGATGTAGCAGCGGCCGCAGCCGATGCAGGTGTTCCGGTCGATGACCGGGTAAACGACCGTCGTGCGGTCCAGGTCCGAGGCGCGGACGAAGAGCGGAAGCTCCTCACCAACCATGTCTTTCACGCTGGAAACGCCCCGGGAGGCCATGTAGTTCTGCATGCCGTCAATGAGGTCGTCAATGATCCGGTAACCGTACTGCATGACGGCCGTGCACACCTGGACGTTCTGGCAGCCTAGCTGGATGAAGTCCATCGCATCCCGCCAGGTAGTGATGCCACCGATGCCCGACAGCTGGAGGTCCGGCATGACGGGGTTGCTCGCCATCTCCAGGATGAAACGGAGGGCGATGGGCTTGACGGCCGAACCGGAGTACCCGGAGATGATCCGCTTTCCGTTCACATTGGCCCCCATTGTCACGGACTTGATGGTATTGATGGCAGAGATGCCGTCGGCCCCGGCGAAATGGGCGGCCAGGGCGAATTGTGTCATCGAGGCGACATTCGGCGTCATCTTGGGGATGACGGGAATCCGGACGGACCGCTTGACATAAGCGGTGTAGAACGTGACGAGTTCGGGGTTCTGGCCCACGTCGCTGCCCATGCCGGCGAGGCGCATCTGCGGGCAGGAGAAGTTCAGTTCCACAGCGTCGACCCCGGCCTTCTCGGCCATCTTGGCCAGTTCGATCCACTGCTCTTCCGTCTGTCCCATGATGGAGGCGACGATGATCTTGGAGGGATAGTTCTGCTTGAGCCTCCGGAGGATGTCGAAGTCCATCTCCACCGGATTCTCCGAAAGCTGCTCCATGTTGCGGAAACCGGCAAAACTGCTGTCGGCCCGTTTCACGGCGTCGAAGCGGGGAGAAACCTCCTGGATTTCCTGCAGGCAGATGGTCTTGTAGAACACGCCCGCCCAGCCCGCTTCCAGGGCTGCGGCCACCATCTCGTAATTCGTGCAGATGGCGGAAGAGGCCAGGAAGAAGGGATTCTCGCAGTGCAGGCCGCAGAAGTCGATTTCCAAAGAAGGAAGCCCTTCCGCAGGAACGGGTTCGGGCAACGATTGGGCGATTTCCCGCAGGCGGACGGGACGGTCGTAATGGATACAGGCCTTCTCGGCCGCCTCCAGGTCTTTTTCGCTGCAGGAAGCGAACAGACGGGCGCCCAGCGCTACATTGTCAAATCGGACGGCCCGGACAGCACGGGCAGGGTCCCCCTGACTGCTGGCGGCGGTACAAGGGGCATTTTCGCAAAGCAGACACCGGACGGCTTCCTGCTTGAGGTGGAGCTGGTTCATGGAATGAAAGTTTCTTGTTTTCACAAAAATAGGATATTTCTGCAAAATAAATTTGGTTTATAATGTAAACTTGTTTATATTTGCACCGAGATCCAGGCGGACTGCGCAGCCGCGCTGCACCTCACAAACCAGTTAAATCATTGATACAATGGAACAAAACAAAGAAATGACCGCTCAGCAGAGCCTTCAGATCATCACTGAGACTTTCAACAAGAGCCGGAAAGGCATCCTTCGCAACAGCGCAAAATACTTCATGCTTTGGGGTGCGCTGCTCACCGTCACTTCCCTGGTCATCTACTTGTTATGGCATTTCACCGGAAGGCCGCAATGGAACTTCCTGTGGTTCGCCATGCCGGTCATCGGCTACCCCGTCGCCGCCCTAATGGGCAAATATGACGTCAATGTTCCCCAGAACGAAGTGAGCAAGATGCTCAGCGGCGTGTGGCGCGTCTTCGGCACGTTCGCCATCACGCTCAGCGCCATCGCCATCTGCCTGGTTCCCATGAACGTATCGCTCATCATCGTCATCATCATGGGCCTGGCCGAATGCATGTCCGGCGTCCTGCTGAAGAACTGGCCCGTCATCATCTGCGGCTTCCTGCTGGGGGTCTGCGGCGCCGTCGTCGCCATGCTGGTCAAGAGCGAAGCACAGCTGCTCATCTTCACGCTGGGAGGCGTCCTGCTGCTCATCACCGGATTCATCATGCAACTCCAGAACAAGTAGGCCATGTTTCCCAAGTTAGATCCGCTCCTTCATTCGGAACTCCGGCTGGCCGTGATGTCCATCCTGGCCGGGGTGGATGAAGCCGACTTCACCTACCTCAAGAAGCAGACCGGGGCCACATCCGGGAACCTCAGCGTGCAGATAGACAAACTCACGGCCGCCGGTTACATCACGGTTGAAAAAGGCTTCAAGGGAAAGATGCCCCGCACCGTCTGCCGGATCACCCCGGCCGGACAGGAGGCCTTCGGGGGCTATGTGGAAGCACTTCAAGAATACCTTTCAGCAAGCAAATGAACATGAAAAAGACAGTCAAAATACTCTTATGGAGCCTGCTCGCCGTGGTGCTCCTGTTCCTGGCCGGCACGTGGGTGAAGTTCGGACCGCTGGTCAAGGGCGCGATGTCCGTCGAAAAACTGGACGACGGCCTGTACTATATGGAATACAAAGGCGACGACGGCTTTGACGAGCTGGTCACCAGTGGCGGAGGCCGCAGCTCCGGGGAATTGGTCGGATTCGTGATGAATTTCCTGTCCAAAGGCTATTACAACCCTCCGGTTACGCCCGCCCCGGCCCAGTACGGTTGCTCCTCCCTGACGGTCCGCACGCCGGAAAACGAGGTCCTGATGGGCAGGAACTTCGATTTCTCCTCCGCAACCGGGATGGTCCTCCACACCATGCCCAAGCACGGTTATGAGACGATTACCACCTTCAACGTGGAGTTCTTCGGCTTTGGCAACGACTGGCTGCCGGAAGGCTTCGTCAACCAATACATGGCCCTGAGCGGACTTTTCTTCGCGCTGGACGGCATCAATGAGAAAGGCCTCGCCATCGCGGACCTGATGGCCGGAGACGATGCGGAGACGCACCAGAACTCCGGAAAACCCGCCCTGACGACGACCTCCGCCATCTGTTACCTGTTGAAGAATGCCGCCAACGTGGATGAGGCGCTGGAGCTGCTGCGGGGAATCGACATGCACTCGGACATCGGCGCCGCCCACCATTACGCCATTTCCGACGCCTCCGGCAAGAGCGTGGTGGTGGAGTACGTCGACAATGAGATCGTGGTCGTGGACTCCCCGGCCTGCACCAATCACTACCTGTGCGAGGAAAAACTGAATGTCGGACTGTATGAGGGGGACCGCCGGTATGATTTCCTGTGTCAGCAGTTCGACGAGGCAGGCGGAACCATGGACCTGCGCCAGTTGACCACGTCCATTGCCTCCGTGTCCCAGCCTCCTGCACAAGGAGACCGGCTGGGAACGGCCTGGACGATGGTGATGAACCTGACCAACCGGTCCGTCACCTACTACTCCCGCCGCCACTTCGACAAGCCTTTCCACTTCGCATTATCCAAGTAACTTAACACCCTGATTCCCCGCATGAATCCCGTCACCCAACGCCTGCTGAGCCAGCAGCTCGCCGCCCCGCAGTTCAAGGACCCCGCGGAAGTCGTTTCCTGGTTCGGCGCCATGCAGGCCCAGGACTACAAGTCCATGCGCTGGGCGGTGTCCATGCGAACCCGCAAGCCCTCCGCCAAGGCCTTCGAAAAAGCCTATAACGACGGTCGGATCATCCGCACCCACCTGCTGCGGACCACCTGGCAGCTGCTCGCCGGAGAAGACCTGGGCTGGATGCTGAAGCTCTGCCGCCGCAAGGCCCTGGCCGGACTCCGCGGCTGGATGCACGCAAACAGCGTGGACATCCCGCTGGACGAAGAAAAGCACATTTCCGGCATCTTTGGAGAGGCGCTTGCGGGAAGGGGCAGTGTCCAAAAGGAGTTTCTCGCGGAAGCGCTCCGTGAGCGGGACATCCGGATGACCGAGCAACGGTTTTCTTATCATCTCCGCTTGGCGGAGCTCTCCGGCCTGCTGTGTTCGGGGAACCTCCACCCGACCAAACGGACGCTCGCCCTGGTATCGGAAAAAGTCCGCAATCCGTTGATTCTCACGCACGAAGAGTCGCTCGCCCTTCTCACCCGCAAATACTTCCGCAGCCACGGTCCCGCCACGCTCGAGGACTTCGTCTGGTGGTCCGGGCTCAATGTCAACGACTGCCGGCAGGGCATCGCCTCGCTCGGCGGCGAACTCCGCACAGAGCGCTGGAAAGGCCGCGACTTCTTCGTTCATGAGGATGCCCGCACCCGCGGCTTCCGCCGTGGCAGCGTCCTCCTCCTCCCCGCTTTCGACGAGTACCTGATCGGCTACAAGAGCCGCGACATCGTCCTTCACCCCACCCACACGCACCACGCCCACAACAACTCCGGCATCTTCTACCCCATCGTCGCCCTGGACGGCTACATTGTGGGCAACTGGTCCCCCTCCTCCCCTTCGGGCGGTCTCACCCTCTTTGACGAAAGCTCCGCGCTCCCTTCCGACTCCATCCAAGAGCAGCTCGACATCTACCGCTCCACTCTCGGGTCCCGACGATAAGGGGTATCGCTTCCGAGAGCGCCCTTTGTTATTTCCTTCCCTTTCATTATCTTTGTTTCCATAATAACCACAACCTTATGGAAATCAATTCAGAAAGCCCGCGCCTGGAGTATCTGTCTCCGGCTTTGCGCGTCATTCCCGTCCGTATCGAAAACGCCATCTGCGAGAGCCCTGTTCCGGGTGGGAACGAGGACATCGGTTATGAAGACTGGGACTAAACGGATGGAGGACGGAATCATGAAGAAGAGCCTGTTATTTGCCGCCGCCCTGCTTGCCCTGGCGGCCTGCACGAGGGAAATCGCGGTCCATGCTCCCGAGGGTGACATGACCCTTGTCGCCAAAATGGAACGTCCGGCCGGAACCAGGACTGTCCTGGAGGGCGGAACCTTCGTCTTCTGGGAGCCGGGAGACGAAATCGCTGTATTCGCCGGCGGAAAAAGCGGAAAATTCGTCAGCAACCTGACGGCCAACGAGGCCTCCGCCACTTTCAAGGGGACGCTGGGCGAGGATGCCTGGGCCGAAGGCATGGACCTTTGGGCCGTGTATCCTTATTCCGGTGAGGCGGTCTTTGACGGAGAGACGGTCACGGCCGTTCTTCCTTCTGAGCAAACCGCCCGCCCCGGGTCTTTCGGGAAGGACATGAACCTTTCTGTCGCCCATTCGACCACGTCGACCCTCCAGTTCTATAATGTGGGCGGCGGCGTCCGGTTCACCCTGTCCCAGGACGGGATCACGGAAGTGGTTTTCGAAGGACTGAACGGGGAAATCCTCGCCGGAAAGGTCAAGATCGGCTTCCAGGACGGCGTACCGGCCATCCTGGACGTCACGGAAGGGAAGACTTCGATCACGCTGACCCCGCCCGACGGGGAAGCCTTCAAGAAAGATGCGTGGTACTACATCGCGGCCATCCCCGGGACGCTGGAGAATGGTTTCGCCTTCCATTTCCGCAAGGCGGATGAACCGGATCTCGTGATGCCGTCGACAGCCTATCCCAAGAAGGTCACGGTCAAGAGAGGATCCTTTGGCGTCCTGACCTATGTGGACAAAGGAATGGGCCAGACGGTTCCGGGCGATATCATCACCTTCAAGGATCCGCTGGTCAAGTCCATCGTAGTCAAGTACTTCGACACCAGCGAGGACGGGGAACTCTCCTACCACGAGGCGGCCGTCGTCCTCTCTTTCCTGGTGGACGAGGCATTGACCCGCGGAACGGACGGACTGGTGAGCGTCTTCGCCGGTACCGGCATCACCACTTTCGACGAACTGGTCTACTTCACCGGCCTGACCCGGATCGATGACGGCGCCTTCGCCGGATGCACGGAGCTTACTTCCATCACCATTCCGGAGAATATCGAGTCCATCGGAGACAACGCCTTCAGGGGCTGCACCAACCTGCAGTCCATCACGGTGACATCCGAGACACCGGCCAAAATCGGTACGGATGCCTTCGCCGACACAGGCGACTGCCCGATCCTGGTCCCGGAGGGGGCCGTGGAAGCGTATGTCGCCCAATGGGGGGAATACGAGGACCGGATCCGTCCCAATGAGTATCCCGAGCCGGAGATTGTGGACCTGGGACTTCCATCCGGGGTCAAGTGGGCCTCGTTCAATCTGGGAGCCGCCAGCCCGGAAGAGGTCGGCGATTATTTCGCCTGGGGAGAGACGGAGCCGCAATACAGCAGCCTGGATCCGCTGACCTGGAAGGACGGAAAGGAAGCGGGATATGACTGGCCTTCCTATAAGTGGTGTAACGGGACATCGCAGTTATTCACCAAATATACCTACAGCGGAGAATACAGGGATTACAAGTTCGTCCTCGAGCCCGAAGACGATGCCGCCGCCGTCCATCTCGGCGACAAATGGAGGATGCCCTCGGCGGCCGAATGCAAGGAATTGCTGGCAAAGTGCCAGGTGGAAGTGACCTCTCTGGCCGGCACGCCCGGATGGAAGATAACCGGCCCTAACGGAAACAGTGTTTTCCTCCCGGCGGCAACCGGGTACTGGATGGAGCAGGCCTTGTATTCTCCCGATGGTGGGTATTATTGGTCCTCCGACCTCTTGTCCAATTCACACGCCTATTCAATCTATCTGTACCCGTCGAGTGCTGGTTGGACCTTTTATGGCCATTTCCGGAGTGCGGGACTGGCCATCCGGCCCGTCTATGGCGATCCCGGCATCCCCATCGAGAGCATCACCCTGGACAAGACCGAACTGGAACTGGAGGTCGGCGAATCCGCCACCCTGACGACGACGATCCTCCCCGAGAATGCAACAATCCAGGATGTCACCTGGAGAAGCGGCAACGAAGGGATTGCCACAGTCTCGTCCACCGGTGTCGTTACGGCAGTGAGTTCCGGCACAACGTGGATAATGGCCGAGTCTTTCGACCCCAACAAGCAGGTAGAATGTAACGTAACCGTCACCTATTCCGTCCCGGAGGCCGTCGACCTGGGCCTTTCGGTCAAATGGGCTTCGTTCAATCTCGGAGCTGCGGTCCCGGAAGGCGCAGGCAGCTTCTATGGATGGGGAGAGGTGGAACCGAAATGGAACTACACCTGGAATCTATATCCGTGGGCCCGCGGATACAGTAGTGCATTGACAAAGTATTGTACAAACGCCAATTACGGCTATGAAGGCTTTACGGACGGGAAAACCGTCCTGGACCCGGAAGATGATGCGGCAACCGTCAATCTGGGCGGGGAATGGCGGATGCCGACCGAAACGGAAATGAACGAGTTGTTGAATGAATGCACCTGGAACTGGACAACCCGAAACGGCTGGAACGGCTATCTGGTGACTGGCCCGAACGGAAACAGTATCTTCCTTTCTGCAGCCGGTTATCGGAACCGGGCCACCAACTATTCAGTCGGCGAGGAAGGTGCTTATTGGACAGCGTCTCTCTCCCCAAGCGCACCGTCCCAGGCAGGCATCCTGTATTTCGGCGAGACTTTCGCGCATTACACCATGTCCGACCGGGCAGTATTCGGTTTCTCCATCCGACCCGTCTATGGCGACCGGCCGGTCACGACCGGAGGAGACATTGAGGGTACCGAAGAAGAACCGTGGAATTAATTGAGAGGAGGAAAGACCATGAAAACGAAATGGATATTGATTCCGGTCGTTGCACTCGCGCTGGGTTGCACCCGGGAACTGGATACGCAAATCATCGCCGTCGAAGGAGACATCACCCTGTATGCCACATCGGGTGAGCCGGGGACGAAAACGGTCCTCCAACAGGACGGGAGCATCTTTTGGTCACCGGGAGACCGAATCTCCGTGTTCTATGGAGACAAGTCCGGAATGTTCGAATCGACCAATACCACGGAGGCTGCCGCCGCCGAATTCAGAGGCTCGTTGGAGGATTTCACCCTGGATGGAACCACCGAGTTTGTGGCGGCCTACCCATATTCCCCGGACAACGGTTACTCGGAGAACACATTAAGCCTGAACCTCCCTACCGTCCAGATGGCAGAGAAAAAGACGTTTGTCAGGGGAGTATTCCTCAGTGTCGCCAAGTCCAAGGACCAGAACCTGTATTTTTACAATGTCTGTGGCGGCGTCAAGTTCACCCTGAACAGGGGGGATATCACGAAGGTCGTTTTCCGGGGAAATAACGGCGAGACGCTTTCCGGCCCCCTGGCCGTGGAATTCTCGTCCGACGGAAGCCCGATGATCACTGACATCACGGGGGGGGCTTCTTTCGTAACATTGGTCACGCCGAAAAATAGTACGCTCGACGCGAAATGTCCGTACTATCTCGTCATCGCTCCCCAGACCCTGACGAAAGGATATACGATGGAACTCTACGCAGGTGATCAGGTTGTGGAAACGATTACATCAGAATCACCTGTCACCATCCGTCGTTCCGTCTGGGGCGTCCTCAAGGATCTGGGCACCGAAGTAATCGTGGAGCCCGAGATGGTGGACCTGGGCCTTTCCGTCCAGTGGGCGACGTTCAACCTGGGCGCCACGAGACCGGAGCAAGCCGGATATTATTACGCCTGGGGAGAAACGGAGCCCAAGTCGGAGTTCTCCTGGGCGAACTGGAAATGGTGCGACGGGACGGCTGACACCATCAACAAGTATGGCACCAGTCCCTATAACAACCGCTATAACCTGGACATGGAAGACGATGCCGCCCATGTGAAACTGGGTGATGCGTGGAGAATTCCGACCATCGCGGAGCGGGATGAACTGTTCGCGAAATGCACTCTCACACCGGCCACCGTCAACGGAGAGAAGGTCATCCAGGTAACCAGCAAGATCAATGGCAATTCCATCTATCTGCCCGAATCCGGTTATTATCTGGATACCGGATTCGCCAACGACGGATATGCCACTTTCTGGACTTCCTCTCTTTTCTATAACGGCTATGCCGGATCGGGCGTCATCTATGAGACTGCCCCCAACTATGCAGTCACGTTGATCTGGACGACCTCCTTATTCTATGGATTCCCCATCCGTCCCGTCTACGGGGACCTGGGCGTTCCCGTAGACAATATCTATGTGGATAAATCCAGCCTGACGATCTACCCGGAAGAACACGCCACCCTGACAGCGACGGTCATACCCGAAAATGCCACGCTCAAGGACTGCGTCTGGGACACTTCGAATCCGCTGATCGCCACGGTTTCTCCGTCCGGAGAAGTGGTCGGTGTCAACCCCGGCAAAACGCTGGTCTCCGTACATACCCTGGATGGAAACCTGTATGCCTATTGCAACGTAACCGTCAAACCGTACGAATACTCCGTTTCGGTTCCCGAAATCGTGGACCTGGGACTTCCTTCCGGCCTCAAGTGGGCCTCCTTCAACCTGGGAGCGACGGCGCCGGAAGAGTATGGCGATTATTTCGCATGGGGTGAAACGCAGCCGTACTATACCAGCCTGGATCCGCTTGAATGGAAGTTCGGCAAGGAATCCGGCTATTCCTGGCCATCCTACAAATGGAGCAAGGAAACCACGAAATCCTTGACTAAATATTGCAGCAACAGCAACTACGGTTATAATGGTTTCGTGGATAACAATACCGTCCTGCTCCGGTCAGATGATGCCGCCCGCGTCAATCTGGGTGGCAAATGGAGAATGCCGACCCGGGAAGAGCAGGATGAACTGAGGAATTCCTGTACCTGGGAGTGGACGTCCGTAGGCGGAGTTGATGGCTGCAAGGTGACCGGACCCAACGGAAACAGCATCTTCCTTCCGGCTGCCGGCAGTTGGATGGAAAACCGGTACCAATATACCGGATCCTACGGGGAATACTGGTCTTCCTCCCTCTATACGGAATCCCCCGATTTGGCGTACGACTTCTTCGTCACTTCATCCCTCTTCGACTGGGGTGGGCCTTACCGCATCAGCGGTCTCACTATCCGTCCCGTTTATGACGAAAGCATTAACACAGATTTCGGAACCGTCATCTGGGAAAACGACGGGACGAATGGCGAGACTCAATGGGACTCCACTTATCTCTTCGGTCTGGAAGGCTCCAACGCAAGCTATAGCAGCATCGCCACGTTCCCGGCGGAGACTTGGGACATGCTCAAGAGCGGTACGTTCTATTTGCTGCTGGAAGGATCGAATCCGATGGTCTATGTTACGGACGGGTGGTGGACGCACGAATGGCTCAACCAGAACATCACGCCCGGTCATGAACGGCTGACAGACAACGGAGACGGAACCTGGATCCTGGAAATCAACTTCAACGGGGATTCAATCCAGAGCTATCTCGACGATCACGGCCTGCTCTTTACAGGCAGTGGATACGTACCTCTGTTGATGTATTACAAGTAAACGCCTGACGCTACCGCGCCACCACGTATTTATGCAGGGTGGCGCGGACGGCGCCGGGAGCAGCGTACAATTCCTTCACCATTCCCTCGATGCGTTCGCCCAGGCCGGCCTCATAGAGGTCCACGGCGAACACATCCGTACGGCTATATAGCCGCTTCAGGCAGGACCAGTCCTGGTCCGGTTTACCCACTTCCAAGGGCGCCACGATCTCCATCAGTTCCTCCAGCAGGGGGTCCGGAGAGGGCTCGAACAGGGTTCCGTCATCACGGATGCCCTTCAGATACCGCGCATAACCCGCCAGGGTGAGCGGGATCAGCACCAGATTGTCCATATCCAGCCCGCGGGCGATATACTTCTTGAGGGTTTCGCCGAAGCGGATGGGCAGTTTCTGGCTCGTGTCCATGGCGATGCGCTGGGGCGCGTCGGGCATGAACGGGTTCGGCAGGCGGCGGTTGATGACAGTGCCGATGAACTCATACGGGTTCAGCACGCCCGGGTCCGTCACCACCGGCATCGCCTCGATATAACCGAGTTTCTGGATGAAAAGACGGATGTCCGGGTCGGCCATCTCGGCGCTGATGAGGGTGTAGCCCAGCAGGCAGCCGTACAGGGCCATCGCCGTGTGCAGCGGGTTCAGGCACGTGGTGACTTTCATCGTCTCCACCTTGTCCACGGTTTCCCGCGTCGTGAAGAGCGCGCCGCCGAGTTCCAGCGGCGGGCGGCCGGAGGCGTAATTGTCCTCAATGACAAGATATTGCACCTCTTCCGAATTGACGAACGGGGCCGTGAAGGTATGCTTTTCCGTCTCGATGTACTCGTTGTCCTCGAAGCCGTCGGCGGCCAGCATCGCCTTCACTTTCTCGTGCGGGCGCGGGGTGATCTTGTCAATCATCGACCACGGGAAGGTAACCTTCTTCTCGTCCTTCAGGTAATCCAGAAAGGCCGCGGGAGCCAGCGCGTCCGCAACCCAGCGCTCCGCATAGGCAAAGACCCCGGCCTTCACCTTGTCACCGTTGTGGGAGCAGTTGTCCATCGACTGGACGGTCAGCGGCAGGGCGCCGGCACGGAACCGTTCCAGGAGCAGCGCGGCGACCTTGCCCATCGCCAGGACGGGCGTCAGGCCCCGGTCCAGGTCGGCGGGAGACACGGAATAACCCTTCTCCGTAATGGTGAAGGAAATCATCTGCAGGGACGGATTCCGGAAGATGTCCACGAGCCGCTGCCAGTCAGGGAAGGCATAGTCGGCCTTCAGGGCCTCCGTCACGGAGGCGATGACGGTCTTTTCGATGGTGCCGGAGGACTGGAGGCTCACGGACAGCGACAGGTTCCCATAGGGGGCATAAGCCTTGTCTACGACCTCATAATCAAAGGTTTCCGCCACGATGACACCCCGGTCGTACCGGCCCGTATTCAGGGCTTCGTTCAGGATGGCGGCCGGGAAAGCGCGGAAGATGTTGCCGCCGCCGAAGTGCACCCAGGTGGGCTGGGCGAAGGTTTTTTCGCGGACGGCCGCGATGTCGAATTTCGGGAGCCGGTAGCCCTTGGACTCCCATTCCGCGGCGTTGTAACTACCGCTCAGGATATCGGTCAGTTTCATGGTCTAGTCAAAGAATCCGGGTTGTTTGTACTCGATGCCCAACTCGCGGTCCACAGTGGCGATGATGCCCTGGACCTGACCCATCGCGAACATCCGCCCAAGGAGGGTGTAGCCCGCATTGTGGCCGTGGGCGGATTCGTCCATGATGCCGCCGGGCGCGTCGGTAAAGGTCATGCCGTGGTCCACGCGCATCGGCAGGGCTGGATTCTCCTTCTCGAAGATGCGGACGAGTTCGATGAGGTCCGCCCGGCCGCCGAGGTGCGAAGCCTCGGTAAAGTCCCCGTTCGGGAAGATGTGGCAGGAGCGCAGATGCACGAAATGGGTGCGGGAAGCGAACTTCCGGGCCAGCTCGACGACGTCGTTATAGGCGCCTGCCGATAAGGACCCGGCGCAGAAAGTCAGGCCGTTATGCTTGTTCGGAACCGCGTTCAGGAACCACTCGATGTCCTCTTCGGTACGCACGATGCGCGGCAGGCCCAGAATCTCGATCGGCGGGTCGTCCGGATGCACGCACATGTTCATGCCGCATTCTTCGCAGACGGGCATGATGGCCTCGAGGAAGTATTTCATATTGGCCCTCAAAGCGGCCTTGTCGATGCCTTTGTACAGGTCCAGGAACTCCCGGAACTTCTGGATGGGGGCCTCGTCGTTCTCGCTGAAATTGCCGCTTACGAAGCCCTGCGTCTTGATGACGATGGTCTCCACCAGCTTGTGGTCTTTCTCAGGGGTCATCGTCTTGGCCAGCTCGTCGGCCTCGGCCAGGACGTTGCGTCCTTCTCCGAAGGCCGGTCTCTGAGCCTGCCGAAGGGCCGGGAAGCGGAACTTCGCCCACTCCTCCCGGGCGCCGGGGCGCTTGAGGATGTAGATGTCGAAATACGCGAATTCCGCGTAATTGAAATACAGGTTGGTCGATCCGTTCGGGTTCGCATGGAAGAGGTCCGTCCGGGCCCAGTCCAGCACGGGCATGAAGTTATAGCAGATGCAGTGGATGCCCTCGGCGGAAAGGTTGCGGAGGGACTGCTTGTACACTTCGATCTGCTCGTCCCGGTCGGGACCGCCGTATTTGATGGTCTCCACCACGGGAAGCGATTCCACGACGCTCCACCGCATGCCGTAACTTTCGATGTATTCCCTGAGGTCGCGGATTTTCTCGCGCGTCCACACTTGTCCGAGGGGGACGTCGTGCAGCGCGGTCACGATCCCTTCCACGCCGATCTGCCGCAGCATCGCGAGCGTGATCTTGTCTTTCTTACCAAACCATCTCCAGGTTTTTTCCATAATCTTTGTGCTTTTTGCTGATAAGCAAAGGTACGCTTTTTCTCAATAGAAACGCCAGCCCGGACATCCAATGGAACAAAAGCACAAAAAATGGTAACAATAGCGAGCGTGACGGACGGAAAATTTAAAGTGTAATTGTTATCTTTGTGAATAAGACAAAAACAAAACCCTGATATGAACGTGAAAAAACACCTTGCGCTCATGGCGGCGCTTTTCACCGCCGGCGCCCTCTGTTTCGC